>Ga0116231_10002347_pt1 | contig 39568 bp, 16 predicted proteins | sample S1TSphgellanicum_2_FD_89695 | JGI IMG/M metagenome (GOLD analysis project Ga0116231, IMG submission 89695) | Host-associated microbial communities from peat moss isolated from Minnesota, USA - S1T2_Fd - Sphagnum magellanicum MG | ecosystem: Host-associated > Plants > Peat moss > Unclassified...
CCTATTGTCCTATTATGTTCTGGCCGTAAGGTGCCATTGTGCTTGATCAGTCAGAGCACGCGAGGGAGGAGAGAGGTTGCTGGCTGCCATGATTGTTCTGCGTCTCTCTGGTGTCCCTCCATTTTTGGTTACATACCTTGCTTGCACCGCATGTTGTCAATCCTTTTTTCTGTCTTTCCAAAAAACTTTTGAAGTTTGAAAGGATGCAATCCCAACCCTTTCAAAATCCAAACTACCCTTTGAGGTATTTTCCAAAAATATAATTGATAGTAAATTGAAATTAACTTAATTTGTGTTCAAATATCATGATTTCTTTTAAACCATTTTTATGAATGATGTGGATTTGAAGTCATCCTAATGAACTGGAAGTCCACCCATGAAGATTTATGAAATTTTAGGACGACATAACATTCATTCAATAAATATAGTATATAATTTTATTTTGTCCATGAGGTGTAATTAATTCATAATTTGCATACTTTGCATAAAAAGTCATCCAAATTCCATGGATGAACATCCACAAAATATTATTATAAATTTTCAATGAAAGAGTGGATGAAGTTTCATTGATGAAATGTTATGGATGAAAAGAAAAAAATTCATAGAAAACATCTAGTAGGTGAAAGGAGGAGATATTTTTCCTAATGTCTAAAATCTATTCCATTGTATTAAGTTTTTTTAAAAGTTAAAGTATGCATGTATTATTTCATTCTATTGTTAATTTTTGCATTTTGGTGAAATTTTTGCACCCAAAAATGTTGCCTTGGAACCTCCAACACAAATTCTATTATTTGTTGAATTGTGGAAATTTTCGTAAAATATTTTCTTAAAGAAAACATTTATGTGAAAGATAGTGAAAAATGTTGAAATATTTTTTAAAAAGTGGAACCTTCAAAATTAATCAATTAGTGGACATATATGTGTTGTTGTCCTTGTACCTTAGTATAAGCCACTAAGCATGGCCATGATATACTCTTGATGTTATAGGGGGTTTACAACAATTCTACAACTAGGTAGATTCTTTGTTTGTGCACAAAATGAATATGGTTGCAAATAAAAGAAATGTCGACTACAATTTTCCAACACATGTAATTTGTGTAATTTTTGGAGGACCATATTTTTGTGAATCATACATATTATGATTTTATTTTTTCCAACCACCTTTAGAAAAAATATTTTTTTCACAATTTTAAAATTCTGAAAAATGGAATTATTTTGGACTCAATTAGATCAAAACATCTAGACCATTTGATACATGTTTAAGTCCCAATCAATTGATATTTTTAAAGTTTTAAAAAATGTTTTGATTTCATGATTTGTTCAAATTTTTTTCAATTTGGAAGTTATATTTCTTTAATGATTTGGGGACTCAAAAATTTGCACTTGAAAGTTATAAAAGTAGATGAATTATATAATAGGTTGCAAAGAAGCTAATAGGAGCCATTAGTGTGACTGTTTTTTGGAACATATTTTTGAAATATTCTAGGAAAAAGTCTTTAAATTTTTTTTCAAAAGATTTTAAAAAAAATTGTACTATTTGTTAAGGTTTGTGTTAAAAATTTGCCAAAAAGTATCATTTTCAAAGTTTTCCAAGTCTATTAACAAGTCCTTTTACTACTTAAAAGTAGTGGTTACAAGTGCTTTTACACTACTTTTGAAGGTCCAAATGTTAATGAAATAATTTCATATTTTTTACATTTATAAAATAAGATATTAGATTTGATAATGTGAAAAAAAAAACTTATTTTCAAGTTAAATATATATTTTTTAAAAATTGGTGTAAAAGACACAAAATTAAGCAATGGGTTATGATTGCTTTTGGCTCCTATTAGCATGATTGCACCCGATAAACAAATAACAAAAATGTAAATCACATTGAATAAAAGGTTAATCCTTTTAAAAAATTCTTGAAATTGACTTTGGTTTCATGAAATTCTTGATTTAATTGATACATAAACATTTTATATGTTTTCAAGATGTGAAGATTGAATATTTTCATGTTTTAGACTGAATGGAAATGGAAATGATTTCATATGATCATGCAATTTTGTTTTGATAAATTTCATCCTTATGTCAAGTGATCATCACTATTAATGTGGAGTAGTGTAAAGCTTAAATAGCTAGATATACTGCAATAATGTCAATGGTTTCCAAGAGAAAAAATTGTTAAATTTGTGATCCTATAATGATGTGAAAAAATAGTTTGGTGCAAATCATGATGTGTTTCAATGGCAACTAGTTGTATGGTTTGAGTAAAGGGCATGTGTCATGAATTGAATATGAATTGTGAAAATGCAAGAATAAGAAAAGAAAAAATAGTTTGGAGTTTGCAATACATAGTAGCCTTGGCAACTTGACATCAAGGAAGATTTAGAAATTCAACCAATGTCTACACTAAGGAAATTGCCTATGACTAGGACACCAATCATCTCTGCCAATTTCAATTAAATTGTAAAAAAAGTTGATTGATTTACAATTTACAAAAGAAAAACACAAAGTGTTTTTATCCTTTCAATTTCTCTTTATGATAGTGTTTTGTTGCAATGAAATCTAATAGATAATTTACATCATTGAAGAAAAACAAAACAAAAAATATTTTTTTCCATTCATTTTTTCTTTTCATTTCCTATCTATCAATCTAATAATTATTGAAATCAATTTTTATGAAAATATGAAGTTGAGGTGTCAAAAACCCTTCACAATTATCATGTCTTAATTAACAATTTAATTTTTAACATGATAATATCACAATATATTGTTAAAGATTGTGATTTTTTTCTCCATTTAAAAATAAAGAATTTATTTTAAAAAATAATTATTTGTTTTGTCAATATGGAAGTTGACCTTAGGCTATCATAACCTAGCTTGCAATGAGCAATCAAAATAAAATTGTGATTACAAATTACACATAGAAATTTATGTATGGAGAAATTGAGAATTTGTTATGATGAGATCTCTCAAACCACAACTCCTTTTGCCATGCTCTCAAAATATTATTGTAATTGAATAGGGGTGCACTAAATATTCCTATTAGTGTTATGAATTTGAACAATGCTAAAAATATTGAGCATAATCAAAAGTATTCTAGGAAATGTCATTTGGTCGATTGTTACTTGCAAATTCATAAAAAGAAATTCAACATCAACAACATTTAAAAACTCAAGAAGCTTATAGACATATTATACTAACAATGTTCCCATTTTAAAAATGTTATAATGTAAGCTACATTCATTTAAAAATATGCTTTCAATAGACAACATGAATTTTTAAAATTTTGGATAATTTGATTTTACATAAAATTTGAATTATAAAATTTTGAAACACATTTTAAAATATGGAAATGTGAACTAATAAAGGTCACATTAATCCATTGTTGTGATGAATATATGTATGATTTGGTTTTTGAAAAGTAAATATCATCCATATAGAGGCATGATATGCATTTATCATGTCCATCTAGGCACAAGATATAAGTGTTGGATATGACTAAGAATAGCCACTTTGCATCCCTTCATAGAGCAAGACCTAGGAACATTGTAAGTCAAAGGTTATGCATCATGAAAGATGAAGGTCAAAGAACCTTTGATTGGTAGAGATGGCAATGCAATGGTTTGGAACATGGGAATTTGCAATCCTCGTGAATTCTTGCAACATTTTGTCTAGTGGAGATGGCAATGCAGTGGTTTGGAACATGGGAATTTATAATTCCCATGAATTCTTACAACTTTTTGTCTAGGATTTTGTCTACTGCTCTACAATGGTATTATCATCATCATCAAAGTTACTATCTTTAGTTATGGAACTTGAGAAAAAAAACACCACATGTTTTTGGCTAGAGTTTTGTTTTGTTTTTGGAGCAACATTTTTGGTTTTTGTTTTGGTGGTGCTTTCTCAATTTGGATTCACTTCCAATAGCAAGCATAAATGCATGGATTTGTGGCTCCTTTGACATCTAGTGGAGATCTGATTTTCTAGGGCTTTGAACATTTACTATTTTGTTAGTGCAATTGGTAGGAATTTAGAAGTTGCTAGTGCTTGTTGTTTTTAATATTTCTTTCAGTGTTGGTTTTTTCTTACCAAAGCTCAAGGAACTTCTTTCTTCTTTTTCAAAGCTTAACAATAAGAGCAACAACATAGTGGAATGTTTGATTTACATATTTGCTTTCATAGGGCTACCTTTGCTTCTCTTGTTCTTGGGTGTTGTCCAAGGAATGGACGTGTGAACATTGTAGAAGCGAACATTGTAAAAAGAGTTTTGTTCAGTGTTTTAATGTAATTAAAAAAAAAGGCCAATATGTGATCAATGCATTTACAACTACTTGTGACTATATGATTTTGCAACTAAATTTTTGCCCTCTACAACTAGTGTGACATCATGTTGACATCAACCAAGTCACTTAAAACCAGCTTGCGACTAAATTGGTTTATATCTATATATGGGGTGGATTTATCATCCAAAAATAACCATCTAAAGTCCCATTAATCGCAAGTGAAATGGTGTTTAGTCATAATCAACAAATGTTTTTATACATCAATTATAATATTTATTTGATTTATGATTAAATTTAATAATCATAATTTATATTTCAAACTAATATTCAAAATATTCATAGTATTTTTATTTTAATTAAATTCAATGTTTTCATTACATAAATTACTTATAATTTCAAATAAATTAAACATATTCAAACATAGACTATTATACTGATTTTTTTATATTTTCAAAATTAAAAAAAACTATTGTAATTAGTTTATAATTATCATAAAATCATAATAATTAATTTAATTATACATTAATTATAATATATACATAATTTATAATTCAGCTTAATTATTCATAATTTTAATTTTAGATATTTTAAAAATTAAATATATCCACTTTAATTAAATGAATTCATTTAATTTTTATAATAGGAAGAATTACATTTCAGTGTATTATAATATTTAATTATGTACTTACAAATATATGATTGTTACCACATCATGAAAATTTAGAATAATTTTATTGCAAATTTTTAATATTTTTAATAAATATTTTTAATTATTTAAAATGAACAAATAATATTACAACATAAAATTTCACATTACTTAAAATGATAGTTCCCAATCATAAAAAATAACTAGTGTATTTACCACAGTTATGTCTTAATAATAATAATAATAAATTCGTATTGTAATTGAAAAGTTATGTCCTATAACTAAGATTTTTATTTCAAATTTTTATAATAATCTTAAATTAATGAGCAAAGTTGATGTAATTGATGTATTTAAAAACAAATATACATTAAATAATTGTATGTATTACTCATTATTTACTTATTTATAGTAAATTTTAAATATAAAAAATTAAATTTTATATTAATAATTTTTATTCTAGAGTGACATAAAATCATTGTAATTATTTCATATAAGCATTAATTACAATAATTTCATAATGATTTTCTAATCAAACATAATTACTCAAAATCTGTGAATTATAACTTTAAATCTGAATTAAAATTTTGGAAATATTCTAATGTAGTTAAAATAATTATTGTAATGATTATAATTGCAGGAATTATTATACAATATTTTTTATAAAAAATGTAATTACTTATCTATGTTAAATATTTGTATAGTAATATTACTGTAATTTAAAAATATTAATATATGCTCATCAAATTATTGTATTTATAGTTATTAATTACTAATAGAAAAAAACATTACTTGACCGATAATTTTTTTTTACAATAATAAATGTAATTATATAGTAATTATAGTAATTAGTTTAATTTTACTTTTAAAATAAATAATTTGTGTAGGAATTTATTTTTTAATCTCAATTTTTTTTCATTTTTTAAATTTAAAAAAAATTTGTAATAGTTATTTTTTAGTTCAATAATTATATTATTTTTACATTAATTACATTATCTAGAATTCGACTAAACTTTTAAAAGGGATGAAATATTTAAAATTATTTGAGTTATTTATTTATCTATGGTTATATATTAACAAGTTGTGAGTATTTAGATGGTTAGTTAATTAAATATTAAAAAGTTATTAGTTAATTAAACAATTGATAATGAATACTTAAAATTTGTAGTTTATAGTTTATATTTTAAATATAGATTGAATTTAATCATTATTAATTAAATGATTATGTAATTATCTAATGAGCCATGTACTTGAATTGTTTAGAAATTTAAAAACTAAGAAGAAAAGCATGAGGAAAGTTTTGAAGTTGTAACTTCAAAATTTATCCCATATTGTTTATTCTCCATTTTTAGTTTGAACATTATATAAATAAGGGGCGTGATCATCCAATTTCACATTAAAAAATGTGTGCACATGAGATGAACCATCCAAAAGGTTTAACCACAAATAGAAAGAAAAAATATGCACAATTTTAAACTACCTACCTTCCCAACCCATTTATCTACCTAGTTAAGTAGGTGCTTAGTTTGACCTACGCTTAGTTTGACCTACCCACCTAGGTTGACCTATGTACCTACCTACCTATGTACCTACTTATATGAATAGGTATTTAACTTAAAAAGGTAGACTTACCTACCTACCTTTTTACCTAAGTAGGTAGGTAGGTATTTAGCCTAAGTTTGTAAACGCCTACTTATGTACCTACCTAGGTACTTACCAACCTAATATTAATATTTTGTATTAAAATCATTTTTAAATGCCACATGGCATATTTTCATTGGGTTATTTATCATAATATAAATAATTCAAATATGTGAATTGAATGTCCTAGATTATTTCAAAATAATAATAATAATAATTTCAATAATTAAATATTAAAACATGTGGCAGCTAGGGACCTGTAGTCGGTCCTTATTTACATATAGTCGTAGTTGTAACTATCTATCCTCTAGCCCATAGATAGATAGTCAACTATAGTTGACTACATAGTCGACTACTCTGGCCTTGGTGTTGCGCTCACGAGTCGCAACAGTCTGTAATGTGTTGCGCTCACGAGTCGCAACAGTCTGTAGTATGTTGCGCTCACAAGTAGCAAGTTACGTTTATTTTGAGTTTTTATTGACCCGACTACAACTGAGTAATAGTCGATTATGACCGTTGCTCGGTAGTCTAGTCGACTATCTACGTTGCTCAGTAGTCTAGTCGACTATCTACGTAGATAGTTGGAGACTATAGTCAGTACATCGACTAAAAGTTGCATCGACTACGGGTCCCTGGTGGCAGCACATCATTTGCCTTTAATAGTGACCAAAATAGTCGCATTTTAATTGCATGTGACAATACATATACAATGGAGTCAAAGAATGAACTTGTATTTATTGATTTTTTTTTTCATCTGATACCTTTTATCATTTGCGACTAATATCGCATGCAACTTGTCCAAGGTGACTAATAGGATTTTCAACTAAATTTGAGTTGCAAGAGACATTTAGTTGAAAAGACTAGTTGAAAATAGGTGTTTTTCTTCTAGTATGTTTTATTGTGTTTTTTTTGGTTTTGTAATATATTTTCTTTGTTGAGGGTTTTGTATCATGTATAAAAACTTTTAGTGAAAATCTACTTTGTGCTTTTGCTACTTTCAAGAATAAAATTATACTTTTGCATTGTTAGACTTATGGACCCCTTATCACTATTATAGTGTAATTTCTATGTGCATAATGCGACAAAATTGTCTTTGTAGAAGATAGAAAGGAGGAGAAAGAAAGGAGAACAATGTGGCCAACATGTCTTGTTATACTTTTTATTCTTTGTCATTGCACATTGTTTTGCACTATTGCACATGTTTGCATATTGATGTGCACCTATTTGCATACAAATTGAAAAATCAAAGCACTTATTCTCGAATTTACAACCAAAGTCTACTTTTGTGACATCAATGGTTTGATCCAAGGACCTAAATACTTTACCAAAACCTCAAAATATTTAGAATGAGTATGAACAACTACGAGAACGAAATGTGGCCTATAACAATGAGATTTTGAAGTCCTTGAACTTGTTTCGTTTGAGGAAAAAGAAACAATGTGCACCTCACACCATGAAAAAAAACTAGTGATGGGATCAAAACGCCAGTTAAGGGTTCAAGTTGTTCCTCCCATTCAATCTCTTAATGTTACCAGCCCCAATTCAAGTCCACTTGCCCTCCCTAAGCATGCATCGCCTTTTGCTAATCCATATCTGTTAACTACTCTTGTTGCCCCCCAAAATGCATATAAATACCATGACTTTACAAAGCTTTTGCGATTGTTGTGGGTAGAGATTTGCAAATGCTCGTGCATAGCTTTGTAGTTGAAATTGCAACATGAACATTCAGAGTAACACAAGTTCCTTCCATGGTAGCAACACATGTTAATTTTGTTGTAGTTTTGGCTCTTTCATTTGGAACAATGGCTATAACACAACCTCCTTCCATGTTAGCGACACAACCTCCTTCATCATCAAAAGGTAGAAAAAAATTATGAATCCATCAATCCCTCAATTAAGGTGACATGCTCCCAAGTTCCTAGTTAGACCCAAGATGGGTCTAAGTTACTCAAATAGCAAAATTGTGCAAAACTCGAGGCACGCTCCTAGCTCTCAGCACTAGAAGGGGTAGAAGGGCGTGCTGAAGTTCCGGGATGGGACTAGGAAGAGTAACAAGCTTTAATTATTTACTCAAATTTGCATCAAACCAACCAGCAAGTTGGTTAGTTCACTTTCTGGAGCACCTTTAGTGCTAAGACAAGCCACGGGCGACTCTGGACTCACAAGACTCACCACGGCCCAAATTTGGGGGAAGCCACCACCTTCCCCCATATAGTATTCTTTGTGTCTCTCTGTGGCACCTACATCCAAATGGCTTTTCGTCCCGGGACTCCCATGGAGGAGTCCCAAAACTGTCTCGGTTTAGACTCTCGAGATTTTGCAAGGTCATAATTCCTTGCTCAAACCTCCGATTGGGATGATGTTTAAAGCAAACTTGTAGTTCTCCTCAAAAGCTTTCCAATAGTGTATCACATTTTACCTACACGCACCAAGGTCCGGCCGATTCCCGACTTTTAGTGGTCGAGAGTCAAACTGCATGTTTGACTCCTGGCCCTTCTTTTTGCCATAACGTGTGCTGTAGATGTCCAAATGGCCCATGCAAGCCCATTTTTGACATTGACACTTCGATAATTTTCCAATGATATAAAGAACACCCCAATGCAAGGTGTTTTGACCTCTGCAATCAAACTCTGAAGTTTCGGGAACCCCGAAGGACTCGCAAGTCCCCATTTCGGGAATGTGAGTTTCATCTTCACACTCTCTCAAAGTAGGGTTACGACATAAGGCCAATGTGCATGTCTCAACTTCATCATCAGTGGGTGGGGATGTACATTCTACAAGTCAAGTTGCCCTTGTGGTCGTTGCCCCCACACAACCTATGGAAATCACATACAATTGAATCTTTTGACCAAAGCCAAGGGACATCCTTATTGTTGAGTGGGGAAAGGCATTTGTAAAGTAAAACTACCAGCACGTGCATGCAAAACTGAACAACTATCGGGATGTGTGGTGGTGGTTGTCTAGTGACAACCCTACTATGTAGAAGTTTCTACAATGCAAGAACATTTGCCATGATGCTAAAATAACAAAGGCAATGTGAAAGTTCTTAACAACTAAAGAACCAAAGTTTGCTAGTCTGTTTTTTGTGGATGAGGACATTCATATTTGGTGGAAACTGGATGACATACTCAAGTATGTAATCAACCATGAAAAACATGTGAAGAGGAAGAATCACTACTACCATGAAGAAGTGGAAGAATTGGATTGATTGAGTGAAATGGTGAGGTAGCTAAAATGATGACTAATTGATTTTGGCATCTATAGATTTGCATCCTAAAATGTGTGTAGAAGCTAACAAAACTTGTACTAGGGTAGAAACAACATGGTCCTTAGCTCATTTTTGGAACATGTAGTAGAGCTACATTGACACAGTTTCAAACTTTGATTTTTTGAACTTGATCAGTCTAATTTGACCATGGTCAAAGATGTACATTTGAGAACATTTTCCAATTGTACATCTTCTCTTTGATCACATGTTGTAGCAGCAGATTGATGTTGTTTAAGGTGGTGTTAAGTAATTAGGTCTAAATGGTGTAGGTAAATTATGGGTCATCTTTTTCTTTAATTTAAGATTTTTTCATGCAATTAATCTTTTGTCACTTTTAGATTGGATTTGCCTTTCTGGGCTAATCCATTTGTGTTGATTACATTTGTTATAGAAAAATCAAATTGTTTTGATACCTATTGGGAGCTTGAATGTTTTGGACTAATTTTAGGGTTTTTGATAACAAAAGACACACAGTGAGTTCCCTCTAGTCTTTTTCTTCTTGAGTGCCTTGTCTATTCATAGACCCAAGGCACAAATGATTAGGGATTAGTTGTTTTTCTACTAACAAACCAACTTCTTTACGTGGAGGATGAACATCTTGGCATGTTTTTATTAGTGGAATAGTGGCAAAAATTGTATTGAAAGAGTGATAATTGTGGTGGGATGCAAAGATGCAATAATTAAATGCCATCTAATGTTATCACAACTACCACATAATATAAACTTGAAGGGTCAAAACCTATAACTAGGAGCCAAAGTGATTACTTTGGAAAAGGATTACAAGTTTTTTTTCCCAAAAAAAAATTTATATGCAAATGAAATTTTGAATGAAATTTTTTGTAACTTGTTCTAAAAAATATTTAAATTTTCCCCAATGAATCAAGTTTTTTTGTTAATCATTATTGAATAAATATGAATTTTTAAAAATGTGCAAATTCCTTATAGATTGAATGTTTCATTTTGAAAAATGATCAAAATTTTAAGTCATCATCAAAAATTAAATTTTCACATTTTTTAGTTTTATCATACTCTAAGCTATAACTTTTCTGAATACATCATATACATTATAACACATTTATATGTGGTAAACGACTTTTGAAGCTCTAAAATTTTGAAATAATTTTGAAACATTCTTTGAATCTTTAAAGTTTTAGAATTCCACATTTTAAAAAGTATGAGTGTTTTTTTAATGTGGCTAATATGTTTTTATCATTTATATTATATGAGTCCTTTTGATAGTCCTTTGCAAAATTGACTTCATTTGACACAATAGGTGTACATTTTCAAATGTCTTAAATTGAAACCAAAACTTAAAATTGGATCAAATGAATTTTTACTCTAAGTTTTTTTGACATTCATATAAGGGAAAAATGACTAACTTGTTGTGATTACTATGGTTTTAAATAATAATAAAATAATAAATGTTTGATTTTGATTAATTATGTCTGACATTCGACACCTTTTTTTGTTCCTAGTTACGTGTTTTAACTTTGAAGAACAATTGAATTCAATTATTATTAATTCCATTGATCATAACAAGCCTTTGGGCATTCTCACATAATACATCGTGTTTCATTATTAGTTAACATAATTCACTATTATAATTTACTGTGCTAAATATGTTTATTTTTATGTTGTTATTTTAAATACCTTATGCTACTTTATGATATACCCTATATTATTTTAAGCTACCTTAGTTATTATAACTTATACCCTAAGTTATTATATAAATTATTATAAATTATTATACCCTAAACTATTATACATTATTCTACGTTAAGGTATCCTAGCTAACTTATTATAGGCTTTTTATTTTAAGTTATTTTAAATTAAATTATTCAACTAACATTAAGTTATGCCTATGTTATTTTATTTTAAGTTAATATATGTTAGTTCAAGTTATACTTTAAGTTATTCAAGGGCATTCTACTTTATGTTATTATAAGTTATTTTATCCTACGTATAACAATTTAAAATAATCTAAAATAAAATATAATGACCTAAGGTAAAATAGCCTAAAATAACAATAATAGCCTATGATAATATTACTTAAAATATCCAATAATAGTTTATAATAGATTATCCACCAATAGCCATTAATAAAATAACAATTAATAGCCACCAATAACTTAACCACTAATGGCTTATAATACAATAGCCAACAATAGTCGATAATAACCAATAATAAAATAACCACCAATAGCCATTAATATAATAGCAACTAATAACCATCAATAGCCTATGATAATTTAACCTAAAATAACCATTAATATCCACCAATATCCATTAATAAAATAGCTCCACCAATAGCCATTAATAGCCTATGGTAATTTAGTTTAAAATAACCACCAATAGTCACTAATATAATAACCATTAATAACCATTAATAAAATAACCACCAATAGAATAACAATTAATAGAATAACCACCAATAACCAACAACAACCACCAAACCAATAGCCATTAATAGAATAACAACTAATAGCAACCAAACCAATAGCCAACAATAGAATAACTAATAATAGCCACCAATAAATTAGCCACAAGTAACCTATGGTAATATAACCATAATAGCCAATAATAGTCGAAAATAGTTTAAGATGAAATAATTTACAATAATAAAAAATAATTGCAAATAACTACAAATAACCTTAAATGAAATAGTCTACAATAGCCAAAAATAACATAAAATAGTCAAATAAAAAATAACTTAAAATAGCCTAACATATGTAATGTTATTATATTAACAAAAAATTTATCATTTATTAAACATTTCCTTTTTCAAAAGACTGGTCATTAAAATGTCATTGAATGATAATATTCAAAAAAAAATTGTTCAAATGACTTTTCACTTTCAAAAGGAAATAAATGTAATTATGTACATTATTGAACAATAATTTAATTAAACTTTAATCATTTCATTTGGACAAAATTTCAATAAGATTTGAATTTTCAAATTTTATGTTTTTATAATGTTTAAAATGAAGTATTTCATAAATAAAATGCAATGTAATACATTATCACAACAAGTGTGATGGTTTGATGATAAGGGTGTTTGCTTCCATCCTAAAGGTCAAGGTATCAAACCTCACAAATGGTGTGTTTGTGGTCAACGGTGATAAATTGACTAAATATTTTCCTATGTAGTTCCTTAGAGTAGGTTCTTACTTAAGTTGATTACCTAACCTATGTACCTAAGCTAGGTTTTAAACCTAACATAGATAATGACACATGTCAATAATTCATAGGTTAAAAATCATGAAATTATCAATAATATTAAATATTAAATAATTTAAATTTAATTGATTTCCATGTTGCCTAATTAATTAACTAGCAAGTGAAATGGCTTGGTAAATTTGTATTTCACTAAAAATTAATGGAGCAATTCATTGTCCGTATCAACTAATTCCCATTCATTAAGGGGTTAACCAGTTTCACCATGGTAAAAATGTCTAAATTCACTCAAAATCTAGTGAAACCCAAAGTGAATTAGGATGCATTTTGGTGTAGTGAACTCAAGGGATGTGCTAGTGAGTGTTGTAGTTCAAGGTCTCCCTCCAATAACAATTAATGCACCTACAAGGTATGTTTTTATCTCAATTTATGCAAACCTAATGAATGGATGTGGGAGTGAACATGTTGACAAAGTTTGGTTTGGGGAATATGAGAATGGGTACATGTGATGACATCTAATCCATAGTGCATGGGGTTGGGCAACACATTAGTTGATGCATTGCAAACCATGCACAATGGAAAATTCCTTCATCTTCCTATTCTGGATCAAAGTAACACAATAGATCTTCATTTTGTTGTTTGTAATTGTTTGATCATGTGTGTGGTCTTTAATTGCCATGTTATTTGTGTGACAAATGGACAGACAATGAGTACATTTTGTTTGTATAAGTTCTTTTTGTATTTGAATTAGATCATAGAGTATGAAATATAATCAAACTAAAGCAATGAAAATAATTTTAGTAACAATCATTTCAACCATGTCAAGCTCAAACAATTCAGGTGAGTCTAAAGGAAAGGTTATCCTAAGTTTATGAAAATGTTTGATTTTAAATTTTGGTAGTTTGAACTTGTAATTCTTTTCTTTATTTGATTAAGGATCATTATAACAAAAAGTGTCCTTATATGTCAAGTGATTTCACTAGATTTTGAATGAATTCACTGGTTTTAATAAATGAGGACTAGTTGGAAAGTAATGAATTCATTGGTCTAGTGAATAATGACTAGTGAACTACACCGACATTTGTAGTAATGGATAATCTATTTGTACCATATGCAAAAACTGTGATAATGAATGCTTACAATAGACTTTCACCAAGTGGCAAGTGGGTTGCAATTGACTAGACTAGCCCAACAAATGCTTGCTCAACCTCTACTTTAGAACTAATTATTGCAAGGGCTTAAGTTCAGCAATCATCAACTTTTGCATGTTCCAAGCTCAAGGATCAGGGACATGTCAGGAAATGCAACAAATGATACATTTTGGAACCCAATTTTAGCAACATTGCTTCAAAATGCAATCATGTTATCATGCACTACATCTAAGAACAAAGAAACTAACCCCATTTAAGACAATTCCTATGTGTTAGACACATCCCCTAGTTATAGTTTCCATTGGGAGGTTTTGCAAGCTTCATAGAGGAGACTTGTGTGTCTTGGAAAAGGAGGCATTTATATAATGATTTTGGTGATGATTAATGTAGTATGATGACATTTCATTTTGGATGAATTTTGTGCATGATTTTTTGATCTAGGAACATTGAAGCATTAGTGCTTGAGTAGTTATAACACATATGGTGTTGGTCACCATGCCAAGTTTCCGTGTCTATTTGATTGATCTCTTTCCTCTAGGGTGTACGTGGTTTGTAATTATCACCTTTCTTGGCTTCCTTAAATGTCTTTTCATTTGAAAGAATCAAAGAGCACAAGGTATTGGGTTCTATAGTCTACTAGTGCTCCTTGAAATGTAATGGTTTTCTTCCCTTCTGAAATTCTTGATCAAAAGCTTGTTATGATAGAATTATTCCTCGAGTTCGACAAATGTGATTTCATATATGGGTATGATGAATAGAGTCAAGTACAAATGTTCTACTTTGGCTTTTGGAGATCAAATATGATAATGGACTATAAGACAAACTTTTGTACTTGGACCTTCCCCAAGAATGTGTTCACTTATTTCTTTTATTCATCCATTTCTACAACCAAACAAATATGCAGCTTAATAAATGTTGGGAGTGTTTTCATTAATAGAGCTAGATCCCCCTAGGACAATTCAATTGTGTCATAGAATGGGTCACTTGAGGGAGGCTATGGGATTAGTGGGTATGAGTAGATTCACAATGGTGTCAAAGTTCTTAAATGGTAGCATGTTTTTAGTTCTATCAAAATCTTTGGAACACATCATGGTAGATTCATAAGCTTTAGGGACCAAACATTGAATCAAAACATGTGTGGCTAGTGAATAGGAAGTGTGTGCTTCTTTATGGAAATATGGTTTTGGAATATGTTAATGTAATGCATGAATCCATTTTTCAAGAATTAAAGGTACATTTGTCATTGAATGCTTACACAACTGTATCTTGATAAATAGATGTGTAGTTTATGTTGTTGTAAAACAATGTGCTTGGAATAGTTGGGTCAACATTTTGACATTCATGTTTTTTCCATTGGCAACTCTAATAGGTGGTACAGTATGGAAGACTCGTGTTACATTCAACTCGTGTTTCAAAGTGAAGATGGTACAAAAATCATCACCTATGGTGATGTTATGGTGATTTATCCACAATCTCATAGACATGTTCTTGATGTGACCTAGCCATATGTCAGTCATTGTTTGGGTGTCAAAATTACATTGGAGAAATAGGAAGCATGCAATTGAAATGACTAGGTTTTGGACTTTGTTGAAAAGGGTTAATTCAAAGTTTCTAGTGGTTTTAAGAAAGTTTCTAGTCATGTATTGAAGACAATTTTGCCTTTGTGTAACAAATTCAAGCTTAGGAGCTAGTTTTGTATAAAGAAGCATGAAGAAATTGAAGTGCGCCCAAGCTCCTTAATAAACTCAAATGTGAGTCTGAAATGAAAACAACAGAAGAACAAGGAGTTGAAGCACATTCCGTGGCTTGTAGCACTTTGGGGGTAGAGGGGTGTGCTAGAGCTCCGGGATGGGACTAGGAAGAATGACAAGCACTTAATCACTCACACGAACTTGCACAAAACCAAACAACGAATTGGTTAGTGCATAGTTGGAACACTTTTGATGCTAGGACGAGCCACGGGCAAACTCAGACTCACAAGATTCACCACGAACCGGACTTGGGGGAAGCCACCACCTTCCCCCTTATATTATACTTTGTGCCGCTCCATGAGGCCCACATCCAAATGGCATTTCGTCTCGAGATTCCCAAATTGGGAGTCCTAAAATTCCCAAAATTGGGACTCCCACGACTTTGGGGCCCCATAATTTTGTGTGAAAACCTCCGATTAAGATGAGGTCTAAAGATGTAGCCCTCGTCGAGAGCTTTCCAATGGTATGTTGCACGCCACTTGCACGCAAGGAGATCGGGTTGATTCTTAACTTTTAATGGTCGGAAGTCAAACTACCAATTTGACTCCCGGCCTTTCTTTTGGCCATAACTTGTGTTTCAGATGTCCAAATGGGTCATGCAAGCCCATTTTAGACATCTACGTTTCAATAAATATCCAATGATATAAAGAACTCTTGAATCCAATGGGTTTTGGCCCCTGCAATTACTCCCTAAAGATTTGGGAGTCCATCGGGATTCTAACTCCCCAAGTGGGAGTTGCCTTGGGAGTGTGAGGGTTCATTCTTTCGCACTCTCCTGCACTCCCAGGAGTATAAAATGTGTCTCTTGGCCTCCCTCTTGTCCTGCACTCTTGCCAGCTCTTGCCTTGGTCAAGAGCCCAAGGCTAGGGTTGCGACAAAAGTGGTGCCCTGCAAAAATCTTTTGGAATAGGTTTGTGAACCCATGTTGCATTATATAATAAGAAAGTAATTATAGAAAGTTTAGAAAGGTTAATATTGATTAGTGGTTTCAAGGTTGTGTAATTTGTTGTCAATTTTTATTTTGTTATTGTTGAAGTCTTTTGGTTCTAAGTTGACTAGTTATTGTGCTTTTTCTCTTGGTTTTCTTTCTGTCATGGCCAAGGCCCAAACCTTAAACCTTGAACACAAAAGGGGGGTGCCAAGGCCCAATATGTGTTTCTATTGTTGGTTTTGACTTTGGGGAAAACCACAAGACCAGTTAAAGTAATAATATAATAGCAAATTGCACAAAACAAGAAAGAAGGAAGGACCCAAAATTGGGCCAATGTAGCAGCAAAACATTTAGAAAGGCCGCCACGACTTAAACAAGGAAGAAACAAGAAAATAAAGATGCATCGAGGAAGACAAGTATACCTAAGCTTGCCAAAAGTGAAACAAGTGATACTAATGAAGAGAAAAAATGGGCTTGATGATGCAAAAATAAACAAAAGGAAATGAAATCTATAGGAAGACCATATTGATGGCAAGGTTGACAAGAAAAACAAATATTGGATGTGAACAAGATCGTAGTGGAAAAGTAATGAATGGCGATGAAGATTTTTAAATACCCCCGGATTCTATCATCCGCCACACCTAGATATTTTTTAACCAACTATATGATCCAAGAGATTTGATCTATAGAGAAACCATTGAGGATCTATTGGAAAGAACATAGAGATGATGTAATAAAATTAAAACCTACAACTATGCAACTAACAACTCTTAATAAATGCTCTTCATTTTCTCATCTTGATACGAATAGCCAATAATATCAAGGTGTTGTGTTTAAGGATACCTTGAAAGAATGATAAAATCTAATTTGGGAGACCAATTTGCAACCACTGTTGCTAATGTTCCAACATGTATTAATGTCCTAACATCAATGTTTTAGTAGTTGTTAATAAATTAGGGTGAATGCCCAAACTTGCCCACAAGTAAATTTGGCCCTGACTTTTGAAGTAGAACAAACTTTAATTGTATCAAAGATAGATTATATGAACGTGAAAGGAATAGATATTATTAATAAAAAATTTGTGAATTTAGAAACAATTTTAATTACAACCAAGAACTAACAATAAAGAAATGGAATAGGACAAGGCGTAATATTTTTTTGACATAATAAAGGAAAGGGATCCAATAGAATAGTTAACAAAAAGGCCACTACTTAGAATCAATTGGGATCCTAATCAATATCAGAGTGTCATTAAATGCAAATGGCCAAGTGAATGTAGTTGAAAAACCTGAACCTATTAACCCAAATTTTCAAAATGTATATAGTGACTAGTTAAAACCAACTAGTAACTAGTGAGGCAGTATAACCATAAGACCATTTTACTTTTTGGATAACAAGTCTTAAGTTAACCAAGTTGTTAAATGAACTAGTAATTGGTTTGTTACAATAACTAGTTGTTAACGGAACATGTTGATTTAAACTTTTGGCCAGTAATTATGTTATTTTAATTTTGTAGTTTATACTAGCTAATGACTATTAAAGCTGAAACAACACCATTAGTTAGTATAAATAGGAGGACTTAAAGCTAGATTAGGGGATTTTTATTTTTTGTGGTAACTCTTGGAGAGTTTTTTAATATTGAACCAATTTACTTTGATTTTTTTTTTGAATATTTTCCTTTTTGTTCTTTGGAATGCAAGATGTAGAATAGTTTGTTCTTGATGAATAAACAAAAGACTTCAATGCTTCTTGTATTTTGATATTTTAGATTTGGAGGAAAAGACCATACCTATTGATAATTTTGATAAACCAAAATTAGAAAATAAAAAAGAGCATGTAAAATTAAAAGGAAAAGAAAACACCCTTAACAAAACCTAAACCTAAAAGATAAGGTGCTAGAGCAAGAAAAAAATATGATGATATTTAGTTCAACATATTTAGAGAAAGAAATGGAATAATAACGAAAGAACAAAATGTCACACCTGGGTCACAAATAGACACAAAATTTGACAATAGTTTAATTGTAGCAATGGATAGTCTAAGATATTCATTAAATGGAAGGGAGTTATCATGGTATTATTAGAAAGGGTATTAGCAATTAGTTCATTATTAGGGAAGTCCTAAAAAAAGTACTAACAAGTTAGTTATCATCAATAGAAAGTTAAGCATTAAATGTTGAAGTTACGACTAAAATAAAAAAATTCTTGAAATTGACAATATGAATATCAAAGAACAATTTTAGATAACATAGAGAATTTTTTTGTTTCAAAATTAGTTCACAACCATAGCAAAAATTCAGAGACACATGTAAAAAAACCTTAACTAGCCTCCAATAGATACTATAAAACAAAGGAAAGGTTTCAATCAAAATATTTCCTAGATCTAGAGAGCTATTTTAAGTAGTAGACAAGCTCCCGAGAAAACAAGAAGACGTAGAGGGCATAATTGGACGCACAAAAAGGCGTGATAGAGAACATTTGCAATGGTGAAAAGGGCTAGAGGAGGCGTAATGAGGGTACCAAAAGTCCATGTGAATCTTGTTTCAATGTTGATAAATGTTAAGAAATGTGATTCTTTTCTCACCAAATTGTTTCAATTATAAATGCTTAATTTCTTGGATTTTTGGAAATAGAAAAACTCAAACTTCGAGTGTTGAGGAGGAGCAAGATGTGCAAGTGCATGGCGATGATTGCGATGAGGTATGCGACTTAATTTGAAAGGTAGTAAAACCCTACAATTGTATTTTTGGAGCTACAACTAAAAGAGATTGTGAATAGATATCCATTCTCAACTAATATGGGGGTCAACATTACAAGTTCCATTTTTTGAAAGGTTGGAAGGGAAAGATTTGGCAAACACTATGAAAAATTGTGTTTGTGAATATTAGATTGGCATGTAATTAAATTGTCACGGAAACTACTATGCAACTAGGGTACAACTACAGTATGGAAATACAATGAATTAATAATTAAAATGCCATGTCAGAATATTTCATAGTTGTAATTTAGTTGCACATTAGTTGCAATTTGGACTCTATATGGGCATATGTACACAAAGTATATACAGTGATAGTCAATTATAGTTTGACCATGATCACAAGTTACAACGAAATGGTTAATCTTAATTGTGTTACAATTGGTGTAGCTTTAACATTGAGTGATCAACTACTTTGCAACTGGCGTATGGCATTGATGCATACGATCATGCCACGTGTATAGTTAGGTAAAGGTCGATAACATCTAGAACTTGCAACTTGTTTGTAATTAAGAATCAACTAAATTGGTTAGTTTTACAACTAAGTTATAACTAAATGTGCCACTAGGGTTTCACTACATAACTATTACTTGTCCACCATTTTGGAACTAGAGTGTTCAATTCATCTAGAATTAGTTGTCAACTATGTGGCAACTCATATTATTAAAAGATCTATAGATTGTGTAATTCATTGAAAGTGTAAATGCAAGTCTTCAGTTGGATTGGAATGGTGTATTAAAATGTTTATGAGTATGTACATATAGATATCATTGCTTATACACTTCAAACTTTTCTAAATTAAATTATTAAATGTTTCATTGATACGAGTTAATTCCTTTATTGAATTAATTAATTAAAATAATTCAATTTCATAATGATCTAAATAATTAAAATTTAAATAGCGGAGTGAATATTATAATCCTATTTTTTGTGATTAATGTTCAATTGTTGTGTTAATAATATTTCATTTCATTCACAATATTATGTTAGTATATATACATATCAAATCATAAAATTTCATGAAAGGTGAAAGTCTTTTTTGAATTGAAATTAAAAGCAATGTGTATATTTTATTAAATAGTCAATAAAGGTGTACATATGAATATGTCTTTATATACCTCAATGTCTTCTACTCAAATTCATGTTTGTTATTTAATATTTCAAAATGAATTATTTGTTAATGATTTTAAAATTAGTAATTAATATGTAATATATTTAATTACCATGAACTAATTAAGTAAACTAAATAATAAACTATTCATGTGAATTCATTAATAAAATTTGATTAATTATTATTTGATTATTCAGATAATAAATAATTACTTAAACTAAGTAATTAATTATATAAATTTAATTAATTAATTCAAATAATTTTAAATAAATTTTTTTGTTAATGTGGATGGGTAATTACTGAATTTTATTTGAATTCAGATCATCAATTATCAACATAATTAACTATTTAATATTTATTTAAATAATTAATCATCTAATATATTTATTTTTGTAATTAATTATCTGATACTTATTTTGATAATTAATTCATATAATCAATTTAGATAATTAATTATCATATATTTAATTCAAATAATTAAATTCCAAATAATTATGTCAATTGATTAATTATAAATTTCAAATTAATTAAAAAATTAAAATCAAATAGAGAGCCATGTGGGAATCATTTTTTGGTAGTTAAACTCAATTACAACTAAGGTGCCATTAAAATATTTAACCCATATGTTTTGTTTTCAATATCTCATTTCCCAAACTATATAAAAGAAGTGTTTCCTCTTGCATTCTCACATTAAAATACATGTGCCATGTTGGGATGAACTCATAAAAGCTTAACCCTAAAAACAAAACAAATAACAAATTAAAAAACTTATGTGGTTACTTTTTAATTCACCTACTCTTCTAATATTCTACTTTCCCACCTACCTACTTGCCTACCTAAATAAGTAGGTCCTACTTTTTTACCTACCTAGATAATAAGTAATTAGGTAAGTAAGTAGGTTGGAGCTATATCAATTTACCTACCTATGGCTATGTACCGACTTAACTAGGTACATATATATTTGTTTCCAAAATTCAATTAATATGCCACATGGCAACTTTTGATTGTGCCACATGTCATAATCCAAGACCATCTAAAACGAATAGTCATAATGGACAATGGATATCAATATTTCAAAAAAATCACAAAAAATCTTCATAGTGCCATGTGTTAAATTTTGATGGATGGATGAAAAATGACATCAACATGACATTATGATTGTAATCATAGGGGAATTGCATAATAGTTGAAAAGGAATTTTTTTGACAAAGTTGTAATTGAGTTGTAATGAGTTGTACCATATATACAGTGAGTTGCAAATGTCCAATGCAACTCAAAAATTGAGTTGCAAGGCCAATTGCAAAACACCCCTTTCTCATAGTGGAGGAAACAATGAATGACAGAGCCAACATTAAGTTTAGAAACAACAAACACACGATAAAACTTTTTAGTTAGTAAAGTTACTAGATAATATTTTAGGGTTTTTGGGAATATATAAGAAGGTTTGAGTTCTCATTTTTCCTCTTTGTGAAATTGTGGATGTAGGAGGAGGGAAAGGAGGAGGAGAGCTCGAGTTCTTGAGGCCATCCTTGAGAGCCATGTATGTTTTTTCTTCCTACCTTTTCTTGTTTTTTGCTTCATTCTTCTTGAGCACGTGTGTTTTTAACGCATGAAAAACTCAAGTTGAAGCTAAGGTCCCAAAATCAAACCTACGGTTGACCTTAGTTATTATTTTTTCATGCGTTTTGTTTTGTATGCAAGTGTCATCAAACTCAATGGGGTGCAAATAACCTGAGCTTGAATTCGGGTTCATTTTTTTTTCTTTTTTTTTGGTCTACAACTTTCACTAAATTATTTTCAACGTTGAGAGTAGCTCGGGGGGAGTACGTAGAACTTGAACTCAAACTCAAGTCTAATTAGCTCGAGCTTAAGCTTGGGATCTTTTTTTTTGTTTGCAGCATCCGCCGAACTATTTTCAATACTCTCGACATTGAAAGTAATTTGGTGGGGTGCATAAAACCCAAGCTTAAGCTTGAGTTCGAAATCAAATCCAAGCTTGAGTTCAAGTTTTTTTTTTTGTTTTTTTATGCTTGATTAAACCAAAAGAACCTAAGCTCAACCTTCGGTTTGATTTTGAACCTGAACTTGAGCTCATGTTCATGTTTTTGTTATTTTTACAAGAAACACCAAACTACTTTTGGCACCAAAAATAGTTCAGTTTAACTTCAAGAGTCTGAGCTCAAGTTCAAGTCCTTTTTTCAAACTTGAGCTTGAGCTCGAGTTCTTTCTTTTTTTCTCAATAAGAACTATTGAACTATTCTTGGTGTCAAAAGTAGCTCGATTGGGCTTGAAGAACTCTAATGTAGACTCGGGTCCTTATTTTAGACCTGAACTTGAGCTTGGGTTCTTTTTTTTTTTTCTTTTTTTGTAGGATCCACAGAGTTATTCTTGGTGCTAAAAGTAGCTTGGTTGGGTTTGAAAAACCTGAGCTTAAGCTTGGGTCCTTATTTCAGACTCAAGCTTGAATTTGGGTTCTTGTTCGTTTTTTTTGCAAGAACCTCTGAGGTCAATTAAGGTTGTACAACTTGAATTCAAGCTTAGTTAGGGTTCTAAAACCTGAGCTTGAGTTTGGGTGGTTTTTCTCCTTGTTTTTTTTGCAGACATTGCCGAATTACTTTTGATGCCAATAGTAGTTTGGTGGGGATTATGGAACTTGAGCCCAAGATTGGGTTTGAAATCAAACTCGAACTTGAAATCGAATTCCTTTTTTTTCATTTTTTTGCAAACATCTTAGTTAGTTTTAACATCGAGACTAGTTTGAAGATTCAAGCTCGAGTCCCAATCAAACCCAAGCTCAAACTCAAGTTTTTATCTTTTTCTTTTGTTTATGTTCATTAGCTATACAAGAAGACCTTGAGCTTTCTTTTTTTTCTTTTTGTTTTTTTGTTTTTTTTGGTTTTGTAGATGATTTTATAGTTCTTTATCTATTTTGCAAGAACAATTGAGGGAGGCATTCATAACACCCCCCACAAGTGAAACCATGGAGGTTCATGTTGAACCATCCCTAAGTTATTTTACAATCTCAATTTGTTTGTCATTATTGATTTGTTCTTTCATTCAAGGCTCACAATTTTTTGAAACGGCCCAACTCATGGACAACATGTCTTTTGATAAGACTATCCAAGTTGTTCAAGAGTAAAAGTTCGATTTGAATGCGATCCTTGACAAGCACAAGATGTTGCCAAAGAGGAAGGCGCAGATGAATCTTTGCAAGATGATCTCCATGACTGTTGTGCATCCTACCCCCAAAATAGATGTTTTAAAGATGGAGCAAGCATTTTAGATTGGATACCATGAGGGAGATAAGGTATTTTACATATCGAGCCCTTGAATTGGAAAGGAGAGGAGGAATTTGTTAATTCCAATGTCGACTCCTAGAATGTCCACTAATGTTCTAAAAATGAGAATTTTGAGCACCTCCTTTTTGGAGATCTGAATCTCAAGTTTTTATCAAGTCATATTTTTTTGTGTGGAATGGCAACCATAGGTTGTAGGCTTGGTTGCCTTGCATCTAATGTGTGCATAATTAAAATCTTGAATGGCACTATTTAGTGGACTATATTGTGTTCAATACCTCACATGGCCTTGTGGAGCTCCTCACCACCATGACAAGCGTGAACAAGTCAATTTCCACCCTTTGATGATGTTTTGAATTCTCAATGTACATTAGGAGAAAAATGGCATTTTCTAACCAACCAATTTTCAACTACATGTTGCCTTCAACTTCGTTTTGACTACATAATAATATTTTTAAAAACTACATGTGGATGGGATGGCATCTCAAATGAGTTGACATGTCAACTAGTTTGGTGAGTGTGACATGTCAAACACTAACGAGTGTTGATTGTCAAAATATTTTCAAAAATAAAGTATAACCTAGTTGAAAAGTAGTTGAGAATTCCATTTTGCCATGAAACTATGCCATGTCAAGTCAATTGCTTGACTATTTTGGTGGACCTTGTTTTTGAATGGATGAAAAAAAGATATCGATGGATGAAATATTACATGCATTTTCAATTGTACTTCAACTTTAATCATCATTACCTATACCCTACCTAGATATTACCTACCCACCTACCTACTTATCATTATTTACACCTTACGTACATGTTATCTACTTATTATTGTAACTTATACCTACATATTACATACCTATGTACCTAGGTACTTACAAACTATTGACCTATATAATTTAACCTACACCTTACTTTAAATCACCTATGTTATAATCTAAATCTATTTAACCTACAAAGTATTACCCACCTACCTATAGGTACCTAGAAATAATTTGCAACAAGTGTACTTGCTTAACCTACAACCTACCTAAGTAGCTAATGAGGCATGTAAGCATGTAGGCTACCCAAGTAGCTAGGTTGGATAGCTAATGAGGCTAGATTTAAATGGGGTGGTAAGGCAAGAGACTACCTACCTACTTATTGTCTACCTAGATGTAATAGGAGGTCCCTAGGTAAGTAATAGGTAGATATGTTAGGTCAGTTGTAAGTAAGTAGGTTACTTAAACTAATTAGGTATAGGTAGATAGGTATTAAGTAACTAGGTAAGAAGGCAAGGCTTTTTAGGTAAGTATGTACTTGATTTTTTTAATCATGGTCTCACGACTCACAACCTACCTATACTTAACCTATTACTACCTACCTAGGTCTACATAGGCTTTAAGTTAGGTAAGGAAGCTAATTAGACCTAGGTTAAAATAGTTAACTAGGTTAGGCAAGCTACTTTACCTTAGCAAGGGTTCAATTTTGTGGTATTAAATAATTGGTATATAATTTTATGGCATTTTACATATTCATTAAAATGCCACAAAATTATAATTATACCATTTACAATGTTTTAAATTATGTCATAAAATGTCATTCATTTATAAATGATTCCATTTATGCCATTAAATGTCATAATATATATATAATGCCATAATTAATTATGAATGGATGGATTTAATGTGGCATATAGTATGAATGAATGAATGAATGAATGATTTAATGTGCCAAATAATATGGATGAATGGATGGTATGACATATAATAGTGGTGGCAGTGTGTTGGTGTTGAAAATTACTTGAAATGATGTCAACTTGCATAGTTGATAGTTAGTTGACATCCCAACTTTAACCACATACTTCATCCATCCATGAATGAAGGGACTACCCTTATATAACATTGTCATTCACTTTGAGCTTTCTTTGCATTCTAGTTTGATGTTTTTATCCTTTTTAACATTTTTTTTTGGTTTTATCTTGATTTTCTTTAAGCCTAACTTGTGTTTAGAAGTTTAAATCATGTATTTTAATATCAATTCATGGAGTTTTTCAAGTGAATGCATCATGCCTTTTGCATGTGAGGAATTTCAAGTTTTTCATTTTGGGGTTATTGCTAAGTTGTTTTCTTTTTTATCATGTTCAAGTTTTTTCTTCTTCTTTTCAATGCACTTTTTTAAAAACTCTATTAAACACATTAAAGTCATATGGTGTCAAGGCAAGTGAACATGAATAACATGAGAAGGCAAGTTTATGGAGTTTGAAAGCCACCACCCCACATGTTTTTTACAATTGCAGGTGCTTAAAAACTCTTTTCCTTTTTTTGTTTATTTTCCTTTTACCAAGATATTTTATCATTTTTTTCTCCAACATGTTACCTTTAGTTAAATTTTTTTTAGCTGGGTTTTGTTTTGAACTCTTGCTAGTTTTGTTTCAACTAGGTTTTTCTTTGAACTTTCATTAAGGTAATTAGGATGGTTTTAGTACACTTAAGCACTTAGGGCGTTCTAGATCTTCAGACACTTGGTGCATCTAAGGCACTAAAAATTGTCAAAAACGAATTTAGAATGAGAAAGTTATGGCCCCCCAAAGTAGGGGGGGTCAAGAACTCAAAACAGCAAACCACAACTAGTGCTTGAACACCCAAAAACTTCCTTTTATGTTGTTATATTGTTGTTGTAGTTCAAAGAATATTTGTAGAACTTAAGGTGCTGCTCCTATAGCACTTTAAATCATTTAAAACAAAGAAGAAATGTCTTAACTTTCAAAGTAGGAGGGGTCCAAATAAAAGAAAAAAAAACGTGTTTTGTAAGTATGAAAGTTTATTTTCTTCAACTTTCATTGGTTTTTCTTCTTTTCTAATTCCAAAATAAACACTTGGGCAATGAGAGCTAAACTTATGAACCTTTTCAACCATCAATGCAAATAAGGTTTTGATTATGTTTGTTTTAATAAGCTATGTACATTCAATTAAGTTTCAACTATATAATTTCTTCTATATTTTGATTGGGTTTCAACTAAATTTCAATTAGGTTTCAACTATGTTTGTCGATTATCTATAAGGTAAGCTCATAATGTGTGCCATTTTGATTCATTATTTAGTTCTAATTTTTCCACATTTCAATTTTTTTTTTCTTTGTCAAACTTTTTTATTCTTGAGTAATAAATGATGATGTTTTTATTGATTTTTAATGTGTGCAACTAATGCACAATATTTTTTTTTATGCATTATAATTTAGATTCCTATTAAGTTTTCTCATTTCTAACAATTTTCATTTTCTTTAATTCAAAATGTGAGATGCAACTATGAACAAATCAAAAGATGTGGTCCAACAAGGCAACAATCTAATTAAGCATGCCAATAACAAGTTCACACCATTAGTGCATAAACATAGGACAACCACCTTATAGGAGAGTCATTTCATTGTTTCAATAAATGTTTGATTAATAACATCAACATCGTCGGGATCTAGATGGGACCATTTTCTACATGGGAACAATGTTTCCTTGCATAATTTTCATATTATAATAGGTTTTGCATTCTTAGTTGATAATGTATAGATACAATATGCTTTTCTTATGCTTTGATTCTCTTTAATTAATTTTAGTTAGGTGCATTATCCCCACAGTTTAGCTTTAGTAGTCTTACAATTGTGACTGTAATTTGTGTAAACTTGTAATCTCAATTACATTTCAACTAATTTACATAATTTTGACTTATTTTCAACATAATTTCAACTTCTTTTCAACTTGCTTTCAACTACCTTGTAGTTGATCTCTTTAGTTTGGCTCCACTTCCCATATGTTGGATGACCTACAAACAACAAAATGCCATGTGTCATGCAAGTGTGTAACATAAGTGTCCATGTGGCACAATATCATATGTTGACATTTTGAATAAATCAATAAATTCAAGATTTTGAAACCATACACATGGCAGACATCAAATAATTTAGTTTGATGGTGGACCACGAATGCCCATGTGACATGTGTCAATGTCCCATTAGTTATAATATAATTGAATAATAGTCAAAATTATAAAATTCCATGCCCTTCTTCAATGACATGACATGTGCCAATGCTACATTGGTTGTAATATAATTGAAAGATAATCATAATTCCAATTCCATACCCCCAAATGACATGACATGTAAGTGGATGAAGTTCATCAGTTGACTTGTCAGTATGGAGTTAATTAGGTCTAGTTAGCACTTTATAGTTGAAATGTTACGTCAACTAAAATGTATTTCATTTTCAACTAAAATATTGTCACTTCAACATTAACCCACAAATTGACACGTGTACATTGTTTTCAACTATGTTGTAAAGTTGATTCAATGTTGTTGACTATTTTGGAAATTAGTTGACAACATCATTTTTGAGTTGCAAAAAACATTTTGTAGTTGAAAGTGATGTTTTAACTATAAATGATAGTTGAGAAGTAGTTGAAAACATAGTTGAAAAATGGGGTTTTTTCCCTAATGCTATGTTTTTTCCATAGCTTTGATGTTTCTGATTCCATCTACTTAATTCCTTCCTTGTTCCTAGGTCTGTGGAGTTTGATCATGTGTGGCCAAGCCTCGTACATGAATTTTTCCACATCCAATCCATTAGCAACATTACTCTGGAGCAATTCCAAAATGTTTTCCAAGCAAATGTTTTCAAGAAATGCTAAAGAAAATTTCATAAGACTTGGCATTCCCTCACATCAAAGGCTTTTTTTGACATGTATAAGGTTAATAATCTTCTTTTCCCCATCTTTTATGTAAGAGTCCCCTCATCTCATCTTCTTGTTCTTTTAGAGTTTGTCTAACTTGTTTTGTTCATATTCTTTTGCTTGCAGCAAAACATCTTTTTAACAACCAATGTGGCAGCAAAGCTCTATTATGAGGATGTTCCTAACCCCATAGAAAGGTCCACAACCATGCTTCAAGAGCACAAAGAAAAGGCCATGGAGCTAGTCCAAAAGGAGGATTATTTAACGTTCTGCAAGCACCTTCTGATTTGTGACCCAACTCTAGGTCCATACTCCCTCAAGGAGATTTAGGTTCATTATGACATGAATTCAAAGTTAGAAATGTTCATCGAGAAGCTTTAAATGTTGGCATACTCCTATGTGATTCCACAATAGAAACTTTCTTGGCTCAAGATGTGGAATGAGTCCAATATGTTCAGGGAGGCAAAGAAATTCCCAAAGCAAAGATTCTTTGACCAACAATTTGACAAGTGGCTCCACAAGGCCACTTTTTGGCACCAAATATGGTTTCTTCCTCTCTCTTGTCTATTTTCTTGTAGGTTTTTCATTAGTTCTTAATCCTTTAATTGTTTAATGTAGTTGGAGGTCGAGCCTTTAAAACTTTATGCCACTATAATCACAAATCTTGGCTTGACTATGCAAAATCTTCCAAAGGTTGTCTCGCTTGCATTTTACATTCAAGAATGGCAGCAATTTATCTGGGAGATCTATTTCTTTAGTGAGTTCAAGCCAAGGGACAAAATGTGTAGAAGCAAATCCTGGGAGTAATAGACAGGAGGGAAGGAGGCATTCAAATGAATGTTTTACAAGTTTGTCATTCGCTTCCTTCTTTTATTATAGCCACTATTCCCCTACTCTCAGTGTTGAGAATAAAGCATGAACAATTAAAATCATTTTGTTTCTTGCAGGTATTTCTACCATGTCCTCTTTCTGATGGGAGCCATTGACCAACTCCCCCCCCTCTTTGGGATCTGGCGTGATCCTAAAGTGGACAACACCATGTTTCATAAGGAGCTTCTCAAGGATTGGAGCTCCTCGCACCTTGTCAACTATGGGTGGTATCTTGATTACCCGAAGGAGAACACTCTAGCTTCAAAGTTCTAATTACATGAGAAAAACTAATTGAAATTCTAAGAAATCTTGTAAACTTCTACAAACACTCAAATGTAAGAAAGGAAGAAGAAGGGGCCTATTTTGGGAAAAAGAAAGTAAAGTGAGGAGGCCAAAGCTAATTAATAGGCATAATCTAGTAGGGAGGTTCATTTGGATGCAACTTTAGCTTTAACTATTGATCTAAATGCTATGAAGCAAATTACTAACTCCAAGCCACTTCACCCTAATGTCCCCTTTTCTTCTCCACTTGGAATGTTGAGCCCGAATTCAAGAGCATGAGCCCACCTCACTTCACGCCTATTCGCCCAACTCCCCTTGTACTACCATCTTACAAACCCCCTGGATGGCATTGTACTACATTACCATTGTCATGGCTAAGTGTTGTGAGGGAGGGGGTTGATTCTACGAAATGGCCACATGCTTTTAAAAAGATCTCTATGTTCTATCATGAGGTCTGTCCATTTCAATGCCTTTTAACTTTCTTTGATAATTTCCATTTCCAACTGTTTATTGATTCATACATTTTCCCACTGGTGTGCAGGTTAATCATGAGGACAAGGTGAACCTTGTTTTTGCTGACACTTCAAGGAATGTTCTTGTTCCTTTGGTCTCTACTAACTCCTTAGAGATTTCCCTTTAGAACAAGCAAGGTGAAGATTGGATAATATCCATTTTTGATTTCATGAAAAAATTCTTAATTGTTGATGGGGCTGTGCTTCTTTTCCACCTAAATGATCCTCGAATTTTCAAGGAGAATAGGTTTTATTTGGAAAGCTATAGTTTTCATAATTACATGAAGTGGGAAATTGTCAATTCTTTCCCACTTGCAAGCTCAGAGGACCCCTAATCTTTGAAGGTACGGGCTCCCATATTTTATCTTCCTTTTTCATATTCATTTCCCAACTTCCATTTCTCAAATTTGTCTTTGGAATGTTGCAAACCCTCTTGGTCAAGTGACTTTTCTGGTTAGGGCTCCTGATATCGGTTCCTTCTAAATAAGCTTGTTTTGTTTCTCCCTTCCTTCTAAGGACTTCATGCAGAAAGGTATTAATGTTCCTGAAAAGGATGTCCTTTATAATTGGATGGACATGTCTTCCATGTCTATGTCCAAGATTGGAAAGCCATTTTGAGTGGCCAAGGAGTTCCATCCATTCACCCTCTAGGCCTTCATTGAGGTGTGTTCTAGAGTAGGGTCTTTTGTTGTTGACTTGTCTGCTTCCACAGGTTTGTTTCCTCCCCTCTCTTTAGCTTTTTCTTTGTTTGTCTATTCTTTAGTCTTGGTTTTCATTCTCATTCCTTTGATCAAGGCATGCCACGCCCTTCGCCATCATGTTTTAGCTCTGGAGTCAGACATGGACGTCTTCACCGAAGTTCTTGAGCCCCTAGTTACTATTCCTATCCTTGAGGCAACCCACCTAGTTGTTAACATTAATGATGAAAATTCCTTAGTGGAGAGGCGGCCCAAGAGAATCTTGGATTGTGAATAAATTTGCCTCTGCTATTTTCTATTGTTATTTCTTGCTCTTCTATTTTACTTCCTTAAAGTCCTTTATGTTCTCCTTGTTTCAAAATGCAAAGGTATCTCCAAAATGCTACCCTTTTTTGCAATAGAGGATTTCAACTCTAGTCCCACAAGGGACTTTATATTGCCTTTGTATGTTGAGGCTCAAGCCCAACTTTTTGCTTCCTACATTTCACCGCCTAGAGTTAGGAATCCTCTTTTGTATGATCCTGATGTGAAAACATTCAAAAACAATGAGGCTCAAAAATGAAAAGGTTGTCTCTATGTTGAACTTGAAGGTGTACCACTCCATCATGAGCCTTTGTGTGGTCCTTAGGTTGGGTGGAGAACTTTAATAAAGATGTTTTTTTCTCATTCTAATTCTTTTGTTACACTTCCTTATATGGCATTTTTGTTTTTCTTTCCCTTTTCTCATCACTGCCATTTTCATGTGAATTTTTTGCTTTCCTTCATATACTTTCCACTAGAAATATCTTCCATTTTTTATACTACAACATGAATCTTTGTTTAATGCATTTGGCCCTACCAAATATATGTGTCAACAACTATAATAGATTCCAAAGAATGCTTATGGGACAATTGCGTTATGCTAAGAAATTGAAAAAATCCAAAAGTTAAGTTGAATGTTTGAAAGCATACCATCGATGTTTATGGTTTTACATTTTTCTCCAATCTCTATCTCTATTTTTTCCCAACATTTTGTTATTTTCAGTGCCAAAAGTAGAGGATCGAAAGTCATTGAAATGCCCAAGTAGGTTAATGAGTGTCCCACTTTTAGAAGGAGTCATGATTTTGATGGTCAACATTAAGCTTTTTGGGTGGCAATATGGTGTAAATGTTTAATGATTACTAGAATTTTGATGTTAGGATTTGAGTATATGCAACAATAGTGGCTCCTAGAGTTTATTTACAAAATAATGAATGTTTCATAGCATACATAATTCACAAATCCAAAATTTGGCCTTACAATTAATGATTTAAAAGATTATAAGTAGCCATTGTTGATCATTATGTGTCTATGTTTTTATCACATTCTTTTTCCCTACTCTTGGTGTCGAGAGTAAAGGATTGAGATATAGAAATTCTCTCGGCCAACTTTGAGCTTTGATGGGTTTCAAATTCACCCTAGGGCATAATCACAGTTTGGGTACACAAAAGGAATGTCTCACCTCAAAATCACTCACAAGACATTACTATGAATGACCACTATGTTTATTGATTCATTTATTTTGGTGAATTTATTTTTTCATTTAATACTCACATTCTTTGTGATTGAAATGGTTGTGATTTTTTGTGATTTGGATGATTTAAACATGTCCTTAAATGCCCTAGAACACATTTCATGAACGTTGTCCCATTATCAATTTTATTGAAAAGGGATCAATAAGAATAACAATATTTGTTCAAATTGATTCATATTTTAACCACAAATAAAATAAAGTATGTTCTACATGATGGCATAAAATTTTGGTAATATAAAAAACCAGAATTTTTGGAATTAATACTAGAACCTTGAATTTTCTTCATAAAAAGGGCTACATTAAGAAGGAAAATTATATTAATTATATTAATAAATATTTTACATTTCAAAGGTTTAGGGGGAAGTATAGGAGATGTGGATCTAAAAAAAAGGACATTTTAAAATGTTTTTACTTTGGCACTCCAAATGAAATATTGTCATTCTGGAAATGTCTTGGAATCCTACATTCCTTTATGGTTTATGCTTCAACATGACATCCAAATGTTGTTTAATTAATTGTTTTCAAATTTTGCAACAATTTTTGGTTGAATGACTAAACATACATGGCATCCTTTCATTATTTCACATCTCAAAACATGATTTGTCCTCATGGCTTAGGACTCAGGACACAAGATAGTCATGTGTACTTCATGGTTCTTATTATAGTACCCCAATCGTGATTGTACCCTCAAATTTATTAATAAGTGTTGGAACATTGGGATATAGATATTAGTAAATGTAGCAACAGTGGGTGTTGGGGTTTAATTTGGCCTACAATGAAAATTTGAAAGAATCCAAAGTTTGGCCTTGCAATTTTCTCAAAATTTGGTTGAAAAGATTGCAAGAACTCCCTACTACATAGTGGCCAATATTGTTCATCATGTGTTTCTATTTTTATCCCACACTTTTTCCTTATTCTCAATGCCGAAAATATACGATTAACACCCATTGTAATTTCCAAGCATGTTAGTTAATGTCTCCCTTTACACTAGGAGTCAAGGATAGAAATGCTCAGGGCCTTTGATGGGTTTCAAATTCACCCAAATTTATTAATAAATTCAACATCACTACTACCCTAAGGCAATAATAAATTTTCATTATGTAGAACAACTCAAACAAATTAATCATTAACAAAGAAATTTCTTTATGATTTTTTTATAAATATTTATCAAAACCGTCTTGAAGTTTTTTAGGTGACAACAAATTAGTTAAAGACATTTGTGTCTCAAAATGAATTTTATGTTAAAATGTTAATTTACTTTCAAATTTCCATGTTTTGTTTTAGTCAATTCTTGCATAAATTTTGAACTCAATTTTTGGGATTTAAATTGAAAGGAATTGAAGCTAATTACTTGTATATTTTTCAAACAAATTGTATTTGAAAAATAGGTCATATGGATTTTTTTTACAATTCATATTGATATGAAACCTCTTGAAACAAACAACGCAAGTGCTAAGCCAAAAAACAAAATGATATGGAAGCATGATTAAATTAGTCACCCAACATTCATATTTTGATAAGAAACCCAACAAGTAGATGGTTGGCGTTCAAATCAACCTATCTATTAAATGGGTGCACCCAAAATCTACACGTCATATTGCATACACATTCTATGATGTTTCAAGCCTTAGCTTTTGAATCCACACGAAGTTTATCATCACTTTTCCTTTTGGTTTATAAATTTTTATATGCGTTATGCTGCTTCTTCTTCTAATTATCATCGATATCATCTTTCTTTGTGGTGGAAATAGAAAGTAGAGCTGCTCACATCATTGTAATTCGTTAATGTCCTTGGTATTGACGATTTTGTGCCTTCCTCTTCTTCATCTATCTAGGCATCTTTTGGGATTATTGTCTTTGGCATCATGCTTTCATCTTTGTCATTCGACTCCGTCATTTCTGCATCTGCACATGCTATGGAATTCTCCTCCTCCACCTTGTTGGTAATTGTATTGGCCTCCACTAGCTAGTCCATTTCCTTGCTATATGCAAATGTTGGTGCTTCATATGGATCATCTTCTGTATTTGATTTGTTTCTTGGCCATTTCTTTTCTAAAATTGAGTCGCTTATTTTTTGGGCATTTAGAATCCCAATAGGTAATCACATTGTCAATGAAATCTTGTTTTAAAATTTTTATTTGTCGGATATGTTGGCCATGGATTGTCTCCAAGTGGTTGTGGCAAGTTGTTCAAAAAATATGGCATAGACATTTTGATTATTGTCCCATATATCTTGTAGTCTTGCAAGTGGTTAGTAGATGCTTAGTATCCAACCTTGAACTTTGCATCTACACTTTTCAACTCTCCTTTTGCTACAAATGGGTACAAATCCAAATTTAATGGTGTTCAACAAGAATGCCGTGGATATGAATACCGCAACATTTTGCAAACAAAAAATCTTTATCTTAGGTTTCTTTGATTGAACCCTTCAACTTGAAAATAAAACGACACCAAATGCAAATCATAACCCACTTTGGGAACATGTTGAATTAATGACATATTTGTAGTTGTCCACTCCAATGCTTCATTTAAATCTACCATAATAACCATTAGTTTTCATTGGAGCAGTTGGTTGGTAGTGATGAGTTTAGAATAGTAGCATATGCCCCAACAAATTTTAATGGCATAACAGTTACATGTGTCTCAACAACCACAAAATGATGTATTTGCGTATGAAAATCATGTACTACTCTAATCTTATGTTGTCAGTGATTGTTTCCCTTAACATTCAATGCACATTTGTTTAACATGCACTTGTCGTCTTTTGGGTTTCATGAATTTTGTTGATAGCGAGTTGCCAAGGGTTACCAAATCTTTTGTTGATAAATTGTTTAATAAGCTTGTGAAAAGAATTAATTTTTTCAAACTCCCATACTTTTTGAAAAAATCCATGGCATGTGTAAACATCACCAAATTTTAATCTTCCATATTTTCCTTATAAATGTTTATAATTTATTTGAGCAATGTAAGACTTTCTTTGTCTATCTTTGCATTAGCCCATCGATTACCCTTTTCCATTCCGTTCCCCATGTTTTGATTTCAAACAAATGCTAGAGGGGGTCTAGTCTAGTATCATCTCTTGGATATTCCAATTAGCATTACTTATGTTCACACTAGGGCACAACCCAACAAGCTCAAACTCTTGAAACCTTATAAGTAGCTGCCAAAAAAGGTTTTTTTGTCATTTGCAGATTCTATCTAGTATGTTTGAGATTAATGTGTATTCAATCATTGATTCCAAAGTGTTTGGTGTGACATTTGGTGTCAATTTGCCATCAATATTGAACATGCTCATTAGGAAAGGTTAAAGGTTTATTGGTCCAAACTTGAGACTGAAAAGAAGGTAGAACAAATGAGTAATGCCACAAGCAAAATGAAAAATATGGGCAATGTGGGGTGATTGGGAAGAGTAGGGAAAAAAACAAGGCTGATAGTTAATCGATTTCAAACCTTTCCCCATAATTTTTTTTGATTTTCACTTGTTTGTTTATTGGGAATCTTGCCTTTGTCCATTGACTTTAACTTCCATCTCTTGTTGTAAAAGAAGAAAAGGCAACACAAATATGGTTTGATAAAAATTGCTAAGGAATTTCAAGTAAAAGACTGCAACCTTGTGATCAAGTTCATATTACCAATCATTTGTTTTCTGATTTATTTACTTAATGGAAATGGGGCAAGTTAACATTCACCAAAAGTTATTGCTCATGGTATTCATGTATGTTCGTTAAGAATATTTTGAAATGGAAGTTGAATTGTTGAAATTTTGAAGTAATATATAATCAATTCTGCTTCATCACATGTGGAAATGTTTTTTTTAGATTTGTCAAAATTGATTTTTTTTCAACTCTTTTAAAACTTCTCTCTTTTTCAGATTTGTTAGAACTTCTCTTAGTTTAAATAGGTCAAAACTTCTTTGTTTGTTGGATTTTGTAAGAAAATTGATCTTTTTTTCCTTGTGAATGCAAATATTTATCATAATATAAGTACATCAATTTGATGAAGGTGTACAATGATGTGATTTAATATTGTGCTATTGATTATTTGAAATAAAATGTATCTGGAAAAATGTTAAGTCAAATGACAACCATGGAAACAAAAAAAAATGAATTGGATGCCAAGATTGCATCCATGTTGGTTGCCAACATGGTTAGACTCAAGCCATTAATGACATTAAGTTGATATTTTCTAAGTTTTTAGGAGGGCATAAGGACCATTGTAACTTGGTTCATATGGAACCAAAATATGCCTCTAAATAGCAACAATAATGATCTTCTCATAATCTTTTAAATGATACATCAAGGTTGAATGATGTGGACTGAAGGGAAGACTTTGTGGTAGGTAGTGGCAATGAAAAATTTCAGTCATTTTCCTTGGGAAAGATTGATTTTGAGTGCGTGGATTGAACACAATTCGAAAAGAGTATTATAACACCATCAAAAAAGATGGTGAAAGAGACTCCACCAAAGAAATCAACTCCACATCCTCAAAGTGTGGAGGGTATCGATTAGGTTGTTTTGTAGCCAAGAACATCACCAATGAAAAAGTTGTTCAAGCAGAAATCCTTCAAAAATGAATGTGGATGATGGTTAGAGTGGTGAAGGTGTGGATAAAATAAGATGGTTACTTTGGTGTGTTGTAGGTATTTGTTTATTTATTTATGCATATCAAGTATTTGTTGGCTTTTAATTAATGTGAACATGTTGTGGAATTGGTTATAGTATGTGATGGTTGGGAAGGAACTATGAGGTAGAATGGTTACACCTACAAGAGGCAACAAGGAGAAAAGAATTTCAAATCAAGCTTGCCTCCCTAATTCCTTACTATTGGTTTCAATCTTTCTTTCCAATGTGGTATGTTTTGATGGTATATAACATTAATCATTATACAAAAAATGTTAATTATTTTGTAATCACAACCTTGATCTTAATGTGGTGAATTGTTGGGTGGATTGTAGTTTCATATGGGACAATTTGTGTTATTGGTGAATCCAAAAAACCCTAAGCAAAAGATGGCATCTGGCAAAATAACGCCCAGTGAGTGGTGGACAAATTTCATGGTTCACTTATTCCTAATTTTTGCTTCAAGGTGGATGTTGCAATTGTTTGTGTGCTTGATATTCCACTTATATATTTGCATGAAGTTGATGATAGGTTGTAATGAGAGATATGGTAGGCACTTGGACATTGTGGAATTGAAAATATGTGAAAGCTATAGTTTGACATGCTTTTAATCATAGTGAGTGTGATTTTGTAATGTTTGACACTTCATTTCATGGGTTGGAAACATTAAACACTAATTTCTTTTTGTTGACATTGAACTATGACTTTTTTGGTGAAACTTGAAATGGAACATTGTAGTTACCACATAATTGTTGAAAATTCAAGCTCAATTAGTTAGGTTTCATTAGTTACTGGAATAGGAAAGTAATTAGGTACTTTCACAAGGTTGAATTACTTTCTTTACTTATATTAGTTTGGTTATTTGTGGTTTGGTCTTTTAATTAAATACTTTGGTGTTGATGGTTTGGTTCTCTTTTCTTCATTGCACAAGTTTGTGTATTTCATGTGACAAGAACCTTGAAGTGTTTTTAATGTTATGTTTCATGTTGTGAGCATCTTGTTGCAATATCCTTTCAATAAAGATTTATGTTTGCACTTGAGTAGATCTCTTATTTGTTAACATGGTATCAGAGCTTAGGTTGTTGAATGAGAAAGTTGAAAAAGATCTAGAGCTAGGAAGTCTCCAGAACTAGAGCTTAAGAGTCTTTAGTAATATCATAAGAGTTTGTCAAATGCAAAAGAGAAACGGGGAAAGGAAAGAATGTGAAGAGAAAGAAAAGAAAAGAAAAGAGGTGAAAGGAGATCAACATATCAAGGGTTGTGGAAGTTAGATATTTAAATCTAGATCTAGATCTACTTTGAAAAGATCTTGGAGTGAAACTTGGAGAGATTATAGAAGATTATAAGATGCTTCTATTTAAAAATTTTCAAAACAAAAGGATATATTTTGTGAGAGTTATGAATCATTGAAGACTCTCTGCCAGATCTGGTTTTTTGGTCATATCTCTTTTGTTTGAGCATTTTTGAATATGTAGCTTTGGGATCTAATAGATCATAAAAAAATATATATGTGAGAGAAATTTCATGTCATTTGGATCTGTATTGAAAGATATCCAAACATCTAAAGTTTCAGTCTTAGTTTTGAAGTCAATTTCTTTTGAAATTGATAACTCTTTGTGATCATCATCGATAGAGCTAAAATTTTGAGCAGATATAGAAGACATATATCTAATGTGTCTCTCAAAATATCAAGGAGTTTGGAGTTGCTAAGAACGAATTGTAAGTTATTTTGTGTTCAAATCCCAGTTTGAAGTGACTTCAAGAAAGCAACAAAATCTCTCATTTTGTGAAGTTAAATGAGCTGAAATTTTGAAAGATGGTAGTAGACATAGTTATTCATGTTTCACCAAAATTTTAGATCGATCAAAGGTCATATATGAACGATGTAGCTTTGCAAAGTTACTGTGACAGAAGTTTGTTTTGAAAAGACATCAAAACAAAATTTTGAAGTGGAGCAAATACAACTTGGGATAACTTGAAGGAAGGAGTTTGAAAATTGGGAAGCGCAAATACATTATCAAGACCTTCATATAAAAGTGTGGTATGTAATCATGTACTTAATACCATACGAAATATTATACAAAATATGTACATATACATAAAACCCATGTGTAGTATAAAATTTTGTATAATATTCAAAACATACATACATATGTAAGGTCCATCTTGTTTAACCCTAACCCTAACCCTAACCCTAATCTTAGAAACCTAAGGAAGGAAAACCTTAATCCTAATCCTAAAAACCCAAGGAAGGAATTAAAATCATTTGTGAAACCCCAAGAAGACATTGAGTGTTGCCTTGAGAGATGGCGGATGGTCTTTCTTAAATTACAATTGAGAAACTAAACA
>Ga0116231_10002348_pt1 | contig 39564 bp, 31 predicted proteins | sample S1TSphgellanicum_2_FD_89695 | JGI IMG/M metagenome (GOLD analysis project Ga0116231, IMG submission 89695) | Host-associated microbial communities from peat moss isolated from Minnesota, USA - S1T2_Fd - Sphagnum magellanicum MG | ecosystem: Host-associated > Plants > Peat moss > Unclassified...
CAAGTGCTTAAGGTCCGATGGAGGGGGAGAGTATTTTTCAAATGAATTTAGTGAGTACTTGAAGGAGCATGGAATTCAAAGGAAGTACTCATGGAGTTATTCCCCATAGCAGAATGGAGTTGTTGAAAGGAAAAACATGCACATTGTAGAAATAACACGTGCCATGTTGAATGAGAAGAATTTGCCAAATTACTTTTGGGCTAAAGCGGCAATAACTGTAGTCTATATCATGATCAACACCCACAGCAATAGTTCATGGCATGACACCTGAAAAAAAATTCACATGTAAAAAACCCGATGTTTCACACCTCAGAGTGTTTGGTTGCATTGCATACATGCATGTTCTTGACAAGAAGAGACCAAAACTAGACCTAAAAGCTAAGAAGTGTATCCTCATTGGATATTCTTTAGAATAAAAAGGATATATGTCGCAACCCAAGTTTTGGGCTCGCAACCAAGGCAAAGGGGTTACAAGGTTGTGGGCCGAAAGGAAGCCCGGGAGTTAAGGCAAGAGGAAGCCCGGGAGTCAAAGAAAGAGAAAGCCCGGGAGTCAAAGCAAGAAGAAACCCAAAACAAGAAGAAGCCTAGGAGTCACATCACATACTCCCGGGAGTGTTAGAAAGTGTGAAGGAGTATGAGGGAGTGAACCTTCACACTCCCAAGGCAACTCCCATTTTGGGAGATGGAGTCCCGATGGAGTCCCAAAACTTCAGAGAACAATTGCAGGGGTCAAAACTCAATGGCTTGTGGCGTTCTTTATATCATTGAAAAGCTCTTGAAACGTAAATGTCTAAAATGAGCTCGCATTGCTCATTTGAACATCTAAAACACAAGTTATGGCCAAAAGAAGGGCCGGGAGTCAAATTGCTAGTTTGACTCCCGACCATTAAAAGTCAAGAATCACCCCGATTTCCTTGCATGCAGGTGGCGTGCCACATACCATTAGAAAGCTCTCGACGAGAGCTACAACTTTTCTTCAAATCACACCTCACTCTGAGGTTTGCTTGCAAAGTTATGGGGCTCCAAAGTCGCGGGACTCCCAACTTTGGTAGTTTCAGGACTCCCGACTCCCACTTAGGAGTCCCGCGACAAAAAACCATTTGGATGTGGGCCCCATGGACAGGCACAAAGTATACTATACGGGGGAAGGTGGTGGCTTCCCCCAAGTCCAGGCCGTGGTGAATCTAGTGTGTCCGTGTTGCTCGTGGTTCGTCCTAGCACCAAAGGTGCTCCAACTATGCATTAACCACTTTGTGTGAATTGTGTGGAGGCCCGTGTGAGTGAGTGAAACAAGTTAACTCTTCCTAGTCCCATCCCAGAGCTCCAACACACCCCTCAACACCTCAAGGTGTTATGAGCTAGGGAACGTGCCCCCATTCTTCCCTCTTCTGTTGTGTTCTACTTGGACTCGCATTTGAGTCCTTCAAGGAGTTAGGGGTGCGTCAATATAGATGTTTCAATTCTTCCATTCGGAAGTTACAAATGAGTAGAGATGTTGTGTTTGATGAGATGGTTAACTAGTATTCACCGCTGAAGGTAACAAAAGATGGGGAGGCTAGAAATGGTGATGTTTCATCAAATGTGGAACAAGAATCACAATTAATTAGTGGACCGCAAGAGTTTTCAATTAGTGGGTCCAGTAGCACTCCATGGAAAGGAAGATTAAAATCTTCAAACAATGTACATGGTAGTTCTCAAACATCATTTAAAAATCCTCATTTAGATGATGAGTCAAGTGATTCAGAAAAGAATGTGGGTGAAGAATCAAAAATCCCTTTAGTTATTACTCCTGGAGCTCGGATGGCCGAAAAAGCCTTGAAAACACCTAACAACAACAATGGAATACGAAAATCCACACGATTCAAGTACCCTGTACAGAGACTCACATATGATGGCTTTGTAGCTCATCATTATGCATATATGGTGAGAGCTATACAGGAGGTTGAACCCACTTGTTTTGAGCAAACGGTTGGAAACCCTAAGTGGGACAATGCCATGGATGAAAGGATGGCGACTTTGGATGCTAATGCTACTTGGGAATTCGTAGCTTTACCAAAGGACAAGAAAGCAATTAGGTGTAAATGGGTGTACAAAGTCAAACACAATGTAGATGGATCTGTGAGCAAATACAAAGCAAAATTGGTTGCTAAAGGTTATGCCCAAACTTATGGCATAGACTATGAGGAGATCTATAATTTAGTTGCTAAAATGACAACTGTAAGAGCAATCATTGCTATGTAGCAGCAAAAGGATGGTCTTTACATCAAATGGATGTAAAGAATGTTTTTTTTCATGGAGATTTACAAGAAGAAGTGTACATGGAACAATCACCAAGTTATGTGGACCAAACACACCTTAATTTGGTTTGTAGGTTGAAGAAAGTTTTGTACGGTTTAAAGCAAGCACCTAGAGCTTGGTCAAACAAGATAGGTCAATATGTTGTCACAAGTGGATTTCAAACATCCAATGCAGATTTTTCACTATATGTGAAAAAATAGAACATGGGATTGTAGTCGTAGTCATGAAGATGACTTGATTATCACAAGAGATAGTGATGCAAACATCTCTAATTTGAAGAAGCTTTTGAAGCAAAAGTTTGAAATGAAAGATTTGGGAGAGTTGCGTTACTTCCTTGGCATTGAGGTAATCCAATTCCCTAAAGGGATATGGCCACTACAAAAGCAATATGCCTTGAACAAATTATCCAAATATGGGATGACAAGTTGCAAACTCATTTCAATTCCATTGGAGCAAAATGTGAAGTTAAGTGCAGATGAAGGAGACCTTGTGGAGGATACCACTATGTATAAACACATAATGGGGAGTTTGATTTACATGACCATCACAAGGCCAAATTTGAATTATGGAGTTGGAGTGGTACGTCAATTCATGTAAACACCACAAAAGCCACATTTGGATACAGTGAGGCGCATACTGATGTACATAAAACATACTTTGCATTGTGGATTTTTTTATGAAGCCAAGAGCCAGTTACAAGTACATGGATACACGGATGTTAATTGGGATGGCAATGTTTCAAATAGAAGATCAACCAATGGTTTCATGTTTTCTTTTGGAAATGGTGCTATTAGTTGGAGCAGTAAGAAACAACCAACAGTTACATTACACTATCAAGCACGGAGGCAGAATACAAAGGTGCAGCAATTGCTACATGTGAAGTAATTTGATTACAAAAACTACTCCCAGATTTGGGACAGTTAGTGGATGCTCCTGTTGTCATTTATTGTGATAACATCAATAACATACTACTTGTTAACAACCCAGTCTATCATGCTAGGACAAAGCACATTAAGGTATAGTACCATTTTATTAGAGAAAAAGTTCTAGCAAAAGAAATTGACCTTATTCATGTCAGTAGTAAAAATCAAGTTGTTGACATTTTCACAAAAGCTTTAGGTACAGACAAGCTTAAGAGGTTTAGAAAAATGCTTGGTGTCTATAAATGGATTTGAGCTTGAAGGGGAGTGTTGAGAATTCAAGCTCAACTAGTTAGGTTTCATTAGTTACTGGAGTAAGAAAGTAATTAAGTTATTTTCACAAGGTTGAATTACTTTCTTTACTTATATTAATTTGGTTATTTGTGGTTTGGTCTTTTAGTTAAATACCTTGGTGTTGATGGTTTGGTTTTCTTTTCTTCATTGCACAAGTTTGTGTATTTCATGTGACGAGAACCTTGAAAAGTTCTTAATGTTATGTTTCTTATTGTGAACATCATGTTTTAAGTTCCTTTCAATAAAGATTTATGTTTGCACTTGAGTAGATCTCCTATTTGTTAACAAACACAAAGCCCTATGTCATGATTATAAGAATGTCACGTCCTTGGAGAAATCTAACCTTCAATATGCTACCATTCAGTTGTGGTGGTACTCGTTTAAAGTTACTAGCATGGGTGTTATTCAAGAGTTCAACAATTGGCTCAACTTCTGGCACTTTCGTGTGCAATAATGAGGAGGCTTCATGTTGGATGTAAGTTTTTCCAAATTATTTTTTTCAGATTTTATGTTCCATGTGTCCTTTCTGAATTTTAATTTCATTCCTTTCGTGTGTTTGTAAAAATTCTCTTTGGACAAGGAAGTTGATATGCTGACTTATAATTTATCTAAGAACTTCAATAAGATTTGGTTATAACAATTTGGCAATAGGGGTACTTGCCTTTTTGGTGCAATGTCCAACAATGATGTGTGAACATTCAAGTAGTCTTCATCGTATTATGCCTTCTTACAAGGAGGTGTATCTGGGATCGAGCTAGACAAAAATGAAATTTTGCGCTTGTGTAAGGTGAGTCAATTTGGGGACCCAATTCAAATTGCTACTATGGTTGCCAATTACACCTCAAGCTTTGGTCTTTCCATTAGAATATTACATTTGGAAAGTGACAAAATGTTTGGATTAGCCAAACACAAGGTAGACCTTCCATCTAGGTTAGGAGCATATTCACATTGGCATGATCGATTGAACTTCTTTCATTCGAAAATGGCCAATGCAATGACTTCAATCAACTAGGCATTAACTGTGGATGTGGGGGAGACTAGTGACCTTAATCCTATTATCACTCATAATGGTCCGAAGGTCTTTAAGTGCCTTTATGGGGGTGGCATTTGGCAAATTGAATGTTGTCCCCCAAAGTTAAACAATCACTGCTTAGCATTGCAAAAAGACATTAAACACTACTACAAAGCTATAATCATTTCAAAACAAACAAATTGTGGTATTTTTGCTCCATGTTATGTTGGTTATTAGTATGTAGTCAAAGGTGTATCAATTGAATTACATAACTTTTGGTTTTGTCATGATGACCTTATGCATTGTGTGGGAGAAACCAGCAAGAAATATGCATGCAATAGGCCAGCCTTGCCTTCCTTATGGCCCATGCAAGCAAGGATAGATTTCATTTTAACTGAAGTGGTGGCATTAGAGGAGGATGGTTTCTTGCTTTCGGAAAAGCCAAGATGTCGCATCATCAATCAAGTTGGGGACGACATATTTGCACTTATGAACTAGCCTTTTGCATGTGCCCCTTGGAATCTCTTTGGCAATGGTACTTTTGCCCATGTCTATAAGCCATTGGATCCAAATGCTTAGCCCAAATCAAGGAATGGGAAGAAGATTTGTCATCTTTGCATGTTCAAACTATCCATTCTATAAGAAAATAAGTGCGAGGTGGGACAAACTTTTGAAGCCACATTATTAACTCCCTCAAACATTCCTCCTTCGAAATATGGATGGACTTACCACCTTTTTTCAAGACAGCTAGAAAACCATAAGCAATATGAGGTAACGATTAGTGATTACCCGACTTGCAGTTGCGTGGATTTTTCTTCCATGATGGCTTTGTCCTTCAATAAATGAGGGTCATGGGTGCCATGTAAGCACTTGTATTACATTTTGCAATATGCCATGTATTTTGGGATTAGAAAACCATTTGTCCACTATCCATCCTAAAGCTAGAATGAGGTTCATAGATTATTAAATCATGCCAAAGTCCTAGAGGTAAATTAGGTTGCAATGTCATTAGATAGTTGTTAAATAAAACTATTATGGGTTCTATTCTTTTTGAATGCATTTTGTTGTAGAAAGAAAAAATATTCTTTAGCATGATGTGTGTAATGCATTATATTTTTCAAAGATTTTCCCAAATTCCATCATTATGTGGACTTCCTACCCTTGACTTATTATGTGACTTGACTTAACTTACACAAATTATTGTTTCACACTTTTACATTGTAATGTAGCTCCTTCAAGTTTCACCTTTGACACATTCTTTTGCAAATGAAGTTGGACATGAAAATTATGTGAGTCTAGTAATTTCCATTCATCATAACTCTTTTGGAATTACTTTCATCCATACACTCAACTAGCCAAAATTTTCATCCAAACAATTTGTCTACTTCCAATTATCATCCAAAAGTTCATTCATGTTCCACATTCATCCAAATATTTCATCTTTTTTGTAACTTTCATCCATGTACATGTGGTTTTCATTTGGCATAATTATGTTGGAATTAGTTTCCTCCATACATTTCAACCTATCAAATCTTTCATCCAAACAATTTGTTTATTTATAATTATCATCCAAAAAATTCATTGATGTTCAACTTTCATCCAAACTTCTCATCCATTTTGTGATTTTCAACCATGTGCATGTAGAAAAATAGTTTCCACATCATTCCTATGTGGCATAGGAATATTTTTAAAATATTCTATCCTTGTCATCAAAATATTCCAAATATATCCATTCCTACCCATAGGGTCATGCTCGCGCTCACATGATCACTTTGTAGCATCATTATGTAAACATGAACACTTGAAGCTTAGGTTGTTAAAAAAACAAAACTTGTTAATTGACAACAATAATTTAATAATTCTAATCCTTCCAAGTTGTAATTATAGCTGATTAATAAAAGAAGTTATCTTGAGTATAAAAATTTAAGCAAATATGTGGACAACTATCTCCAAATGCAAATAGAATTGGTTTTACAATTTTGGTAAATCTTAATATTTTAACACTAGTTCAATTACAATTTTTGTTCTGTTAGTTTTAGTTGTGCAAAATCTATACTAAACTTCCACACATAATCCAAAATGTTTTCACAACCACATTTCCCATAGCCCAAGTATATGCACAGTTATGAATCTATCATAATTCTGCCACAATAACTTCTTATATTGATATGTAAGAAAGGAAGAATAGATCATGGGAAAAATTACAAAAAAATAGAACATAAAATTTCATAGTTTAGCAATTCTATATATGTCCTCAAAAATGTTCTATTTCATACTACTATTCTATCTTTCTTGTCTCTATACTCCCAAATTGATACTCCCTCTTGGAAAAGAAAAAAAACCGCTACAAAAAACTCCAAAGCCTCCTTGATGTTCAACTCTCTCACATTAATTATTTTGAGTTCCATTTTAGCAATCCTAATCTTACCTACCCTATAATTGTTAAACTTGCTTTGTCTAGCCTATCTTGGATTAAACATCACACTACCTACTCCCCTGTACTTATCTAGTCTAATTACAATAGTATAGTCTTGCCCTTAACAAATTTATCCTTCATGAATGCAAATGTGGAAAAAGCCTATTCATTTTCTACAAATCCAAGCACTAACACCATTACAATCTCAACAAATTTCAAGTATTCACTTGGTTATTGAGTGAACAAGCCATTATTGTTGATTGTGATTCACAACTTTGTCACTGGATTAATATCAAATGGCTTTGCTATGGCCTTTGGCACCTAAATCTTCATGGTGAGTTTAAAGAAACACATTTGCAGATATAAGAGGTTGGCATTCAAAGATTTTACACTTTTTGCTTCACAATAATTTTATTTATAACAACAAAATGTAAGGAAAAAGAACATTTGACATCATGTTACATCCAAAACTATGGATACACAATGTTTGAAGGCATTCATTAACTTGGAATGTAGAAATTATTGATCCAATTCAATGATGAACATATCAATTGTAGTAGAACATTAACTTTTCACTTTCATAATAGATGTTTTAAAAAAGTCCTTGCACATAGGTTGGTTAACCCCAACAAGTGGAATGAAAATGTGAACTAAATACTTGTCATTAGCCATATGAAAATCAAGTATATATATATGACTATTGAAGTCAATAACTTAATCTTGGGTGATTGTAGCAAAAATATTTTCCATTACATTTAAAAACAATTGGAAATGCTCAAACTAGTAATTAGTTAGGTGAAACCACGCTACCAAAGGGGGGAGGGGCAACTTTGGGCAATTTCATGACATGTGTAAAGTATACACCTACAAAATGTGTTGCATTTGATTTTGGGTTTCAATTGTAGTGTTTGGGCTTGATATTTTAATCTTCACAAAGGTAATGTTATGTAATATATATATAAAGATAAAATTCAAGGAATAATCGATATATTTATGGTATATGTAGTATAATAAAGGCCATTTTTTTGGATTACACTAGGTTTGGGTTTGAATTAATCAACCAAAAGATGTTTGAAATGAAAATTTAAAAAATGGCCCACCTCATATATATTGTCATCTTCCATTTGAAAATGATTGTTTGTCAAAATGTTAATTTACCACATACTTATGGTCATCGCCCTAAAAAACATCAATATGGGATATAATAATTGTCAAACTCTTCACATGGTTCACAAACTTATTCCAATCATAGGGAATCAAAATGTTTAATATATATTATAAACATTATGAAAAAAAAAGATGTTTTGCAACTAGCCTTGTAATTCAATTTTTGAGTTACATCGAACACTTGTAACTCACCGTATTTATATGCTATGAATGCTACCAAACAAGTTGCTAAAGTTGCAAGAGTTGCAACTCATCATATATACAATGCAATTCATTACAACCCAATTACAACTTTATCGCAACAATTCCTTTTCAACTACTATGCAACTTCCTTATGACTACAATCATAATTTCATGTTGATGTCATTTTTCATCCATCCATCAAAATTTAACACATGGCACTATGAAGATTTTTCGTGATTTTTTTGAAATATTAATATCCATGTCCATTATGATTATTTGTTTTAGGTGGTCTTGGATTATGACACATGGCATAATCAAAAGTTGCCACGTGGCATATTAATTGAATTTTGGAAACAAATATATATATATGTACTTAGGTAAATCAGTCCATAGCCATAGGTAGGTAGGAAGGTAGAATACTAAAAAGAGTAAGTGAATTAAAGAATAACCACATAAGCTTTTTTAATTTGTTATGTGTTTTGCCTTTAGGGTTAAGCTTTTATGAGTCCATCCCAACATGGCACATGTATTTTAATGTGAGAATGCAAGAAGAGACACCTCTTCTATATAGTTTATGAAATGAGATATTGAAAACAAAGCATATGGGTTAAATCTTTTAATGGCACCCTAATTGTAATTGAGTTGTAACTACAAAAAACATTTCCCACATGTTTTTTGTTTGATTTTAATTTTGTAATTAATTTGAAATTTAGATTAATCATCTGACATAATTATTTGGAATCAATTATTTGAATTAAATATATGATAATTAATTATCAAAATAAGTGTTAGATAATTTAATTATCAAAATAAATATTAAATGATTATTATTTAGATGATTAGCAATTAATTTGATTAATAAATATTAGATAATTAATTATTTATTATCTGAATTAATTAAATGTTAATTAATCAAATTTGATTAATGAATTCATATGAATAATTTATTATTTACTTTATTTAATTAGTTTATTGTAATTAAGTATATTACATATTAATTAATAATTTAAAAATTACGAAAAAATAATTCATTCTGAAATATTAAATAATAAAATTGAATTTGAATAGAATACATAGTTCGTGCATAAAGTGGCATACAAAATCGTTGAGAGCTCATGCTGCCTCAGTAAAGGAAAAGTACGATCTTGGACTGGCCCTTTTTGCATGACTCAAATAAGTCCATAATACTATGATTGAGGTATATAAACACACCCTTATTGAATGTTTACTAAAATATACACATTATTTTTAATTTCAATTCAAAAATAAACTTTCACCTTTCATGAAATTCTATGGTATGATATGTATGTATACCAACATAATATTGTGAATTCCAATGTAGTGAAATATTATTAACACAACAATTGAACATGAATCACAAAAAGTAAAACTATAATATTTACTACATTATTTAAATTTTAGTTATTTAAAGAATTATGAAAATGAATTATTTTAAGTAATTAATTCAATAAAAAAATCAATTCATATCAATGAAGCATTTAATAATTTAGTCTAAAAAAATTTGAAGTGTATAAGTAATGAATTCTATATGTACATACTCATAAACATTTTAATACACCATTCCAATCCAACTAAAGGTTTGCATTTACATTTTCAATGAATTGCACAATTTGTAAATCTTTTAATAGTATAAGTTGTCACATAATTGATAATTAATTTTAGATGAATTGAACACTCTAATTCCAAAATACTTGACAAGTATTAATTATGTAGTGAAACCATAGTGGCACATTTAGTTGTAATTTAATTGTAAAACTAGTTGATTTAATTAACTCTTAGTTGCAAACAAGTTGCAACTTTTAAATGTTATGGACCTTTAACTAACTGTACATGTAGCATGATCATATGCATCAATGTTGTATGCTAGTTGCAAAATAGTTGCTCACTCAACGTTAAAGTTGCACTAGTTACAACACAATTGAGATTAACCATTTTGTTGTAACTTGTGATCATGGTCAAACTACAGTTGATTATCATTGTATATAGTTTGTATACATACGCCCATATAGAGTCCAAGTTATAACTAATGTGCAACTAAATTACAACTATGAAATATTAGGACATGGCATTTTAATTCATCATATTTCTATACTGTAGTTGTACCCTAGTTGCACAATAGATTCCGTGACGATCTAATTACATGCTAGTTTAGTCTCTTTGGACACAATTTCTCATAGCGAAACTTCATAAATACTAAAAATCATTTCAATCCATTCATGAAGATATTTGCAATTTTTAGTATGTTGTGATGTATAATTTTTTTGGCACAAATATATTCTAGCATCACATCATATGAAATAAAAAATGTAGTTTCTTTGGCATTTAACTTTTTAGAGTTTTGGCCTACCATAATATGCAAAAAATTGTGAAAATCTTTTAAAATAATGACATGTTTGTAATTCAAACACAAAACCCTTGCAAAACAATACAATGTGACAACAATCTTAGCCCCCCCCCCACCCCCAATGTGCTTTCACCTAGTTGCTAGATCTATATACATCATAAAAAAATCTATTTGGCAAATCTTTACAACTATTACAAAGTTGCAAATGAAGACATCCCTCCCCTATGCAAACTTGATCAAAACATTGATTACCTTCAACAATGGCAACAAACAAGACAAGCCCAACAACATGTGGAATCACAAAAGAGGTTTAAATTCAACCTTACTTGAATAACATAAACATTGTCCTATTACAACTTGACAATCAATGTCTTATACTTTGCCATCACATGCTTCAAAGGTTCCAACATGCTTATCCATTGAATCTTCACATTTTGCAAAATCTTTAGCCCCCTTATTTCCACAATCTTAGCAAATATAATGAATTTCAAATGTCATTTATGGGAGTTGGAAAAATAAGATATAGTGACTACAACAAATTTTCCACCTTAGCCACCATGAATAAATAATTTAACAAAATTGTTGTAAGGAGAATATTTCTCCAATTGAGATGTCACTCTAGTGCGACAACCTTGGAAAAAAGAGGCCCCATCAACACTAAAATAAATTCACCTTGTGGTTGTTTCCCTTTTAGTCAAACCCTTTTACTACAAGAGGGATTGAAGAATCACATAAGTAAGATTATTTGCATTTCCACCTTCAACAACACATTGAAGTGTGAGCAAAATAGGAATTCTTTTCCATGCATGCATCATATGCACATGTAATTAAAGCTAGGATTAATCAACGATAGTAACTTTGTTTACACTCAAAGAAATAATGTTTGCCCTAGCCATGTAACAATTTGAATTCTACTCAAAACTTGTTCACACATGCAATTTGCCATCTCCCATCCAAACCCATCAAACCAATGTTTCATGGGATTGTCAAAACATTTAACTTTATAAATAAGTTTTACATTGTTATGAATTTTATCATGGGCAACCATAATTGAGCAAGTGAAAATTAGGGTAATCAGAATTATTTTAAGACCCTTTGCAACATGGGCATTGGTTTTCAAAAAATAATGTTCCCCCACCTTTACCTTTGGCCTAACTATCAAGACCTTGCAAGGATTTGCATGTTTCCAATGTGAATCAAGTTTGGGAATTAAAAAATTTTCTTTGATTTCAATTAGAGTGCATACCTTGCACCAAACTTGAACAATTTTCCCATCAAAAGCTAGAATTGACTCCACCCAAGGAAGCTTGGTTACCAAATATCTTCAAAATACATGTTCAATTCATAGCCCTTCTTTTGTTTCTTGGTCAATTCAACATTCTATTGTGGCAAAATTGGGTCCACAAGCACATAATGGGGTTCCATAGTAAAATAAACTTCAATAAGAACATCATCATGATCCATAAAATGGTTGTTAGAAGCAGCATCCCCTTCATGGGTTTTGTCACCAAACAAATACTTGTATTGAGGTTCTTAAGGGATTGTAGCTTTGAGGGAAGCTTAGAAATGTCACTTGAACAACATGCAAAGGAACATAAAAACACAAATATGAAAACAAACACAACCTAATGGCAAGAACACCCCAAGTCTCGACTCCCCAATAAGACAAACATGAACATATGCTAAGAATTTAAAAAGCTTAAACTCAAAGAACTTCAAAAAGTAGAAACACATGAAAAATGTTTAGGAATGAAACTTGTACCTCTTTGCAATTTAATTGTCCTTTAGGGCTTAAGGTTACCAATCACACCTCAATGACAAATAGAAACCTTGCACAAGCAAACCTTACAACTTTCAAAGTATCAAGCTCTAACAACTGACCTCCTAAGTCTCCTAGGATTTCAAAATGCAAATTGCATAAAAAACCCTAACATTCATGAATCACTAGTGACCAATGTCATCATAAACTCAAAACTCTAAAGTTTCAACTAAAACTTGAAGACTTCAATTTAAACAAAATCCTCAATATCTTTAATGATTCCTTACCTTGACCCTATACAACAAAACTTTGGGGGGGCGGGGGGTGATGAAATAACATGAAATCTTGTAAATGCAGCTGACAAATTGAACATCAAAAAAAAAGAGTAAAGGTGAATTTTAAGAGATGGGAGGCAAGGATTTGGTTCCTCCAGCCTCACAAATCTACAGTGGAAGTGGCTCCTTGATAATCAAGGATGGAGGAGTGCTTGCGATTGCACGTCAACGACTCATACGAAATTGACGATGCCATCATGTTTTAAACCCTTTTTCGCTTTGGCGGGCACTGTTTTACGTGGGCCTTTCGGCGGAAATTCGCACCAAAAATACAAACGCGTGCAGGGTGCAAGTTCTCTTGAGTCTGAGCTATTCAGAAGGAGAAACGTACTGGCGACAAGTGCTGTTGTCGTCTCTTGCAGGGGGCACGAGAGAACCTGACGAGATAAAATCTTGTCGGAGACATGAAAAAACCTGACAAATTCGTGGAAGGTCAGTTGTTTAACTTGCAAAGAACCTGACAACAATTAGTTTCACATATTTGGATTCTCCAGGTTGTTGCTTAGTGGCAAGTGGCAAGCGGCAAGCCATATTGGCTTGCTAGGCATTCTCGATACTTATTCACAAAAAGTAGGTGTAAGGTAACACCTAGGGTTAGGGTGCGGGAGTATGCCCAATAAGGGGTCCGGGTGAAGTGTAGGAACGTAGCCCTGCAACAATAATTGTAGGGTAATGTCCTTGGAGTGGGCTGTTCAGGACGAGGTGTTCCCCTTGGGAGATCTGAGGTGTGCTTAGTTCCGGAATGCCCTGCTTTGGGGGCATTACCCAGCATGCAAACATTCTTTTTTGGCCTAGGCTGATGGTCACCATTTTTGGCCTAGGCTAATGGCAGTGGCAGAGATTGAACAAGGAAGAAAAACAAAAAACACCTCCCCCCAGCACCCCCTCCCCAGAAAGAAAAAACCAGGGCCCATCATGAGTGCATGCTGAGCCTTCCCATTGGCTGCATGAAATTCCTATTTCCAAAACTGTTCATCACCGTCTTTGGCCTGGGCTAACGGCTGGGTCAGTGATTTGTTGTGTATTAGACTGCAAAACCAAGTAGTTAAAACTTATGTCAAAGTTTGGGCCCTCTGCTACTGCTATAAGTTCAAATACATTGTGTAGAAAAATTATCTATAGAATTATGATTTGCAATCTCAAGTGGGGAGAAAAATCATTGTATACAAGGTAGAACAGCCCATGAGCAATCACTTAAGTGCTCAGGGCAGGCTGGATCCAAGGGGAGGGCTCCATTGTTTCTGGTGCCCAAACAAAACTTGAACCCTTGCTATTGGTGCATCTGATGCATTAAAAATTGTCAAAAACGAATTAAAATTTAAAAAGTTATGGCCCTGCAAAGTAGAGGGGGTCAAGAATTCAAATTGTAAGCATGCTAGTTGTAAGAAAGTTAACAAGAATATTGGAACTAATGTGAAGAAAAGGGATTGTTATTACTCCAAAGTTTGTCTAGACGTACCAAGAACCAAAAATTGATTGCTTCCCATAGTTATGAAAGTGTTGTTGCCCAAGTTGCAACTAGGATGGTAGGAAAGAAAACAAGAAAGGTTGTGAAATTTTCCAAAATATTGCATTTGTTGTAATAAGGACATCCCGTGCTAGAATATGAGGCAATGAAACCTTTATTTGAATTCATGGCAATCCCAAAAAATAATAAAAAAACATTGGATTGATAATTTTGGTTGGACAATGACAAAATTCATGCATCAAGAGGTTATGACAACAACTAAGGTAATAGTGGGGGTTATTCTTTATGTGGCTTTTAGTTGTAATGAATTTTTTACAATGGATAACCAATCTTGATTATTTATCTATTATTATGTAATGTAAAATTCAATAAGGATTCCAATTCTCATTTCTTTGGACCAAGTGGTTGAGGGATCAAGGAATGATAATTTGATTGAGGTGATTATGGAGGCTTTTATAATAAGTGGTGGTTTGCAAAGAGACCAAATTGCCCAAAAGCTCATATATGATTTGGGAAAAACAGTGTTAATGTATTTCAAGGCAACAAGAATGGTGTTACAAAACAAATTTGTGACAATTATGCTCCTCATTCTATATGGGTCCATTGTATGGCCCACTACATTAATTTAGTAATACAAACCTTGGTAGGATTGCCTTTGGTGACTTGCCTTGAGAATTTGCTAGAAATATTACACTCCTATTTTGCCCATTCACCTAAAGGGCATTTGGAGTTCACAAAACTTGTGCAATTCATGTTCACAAAGGGGAACTCCAAAATGTGAAAACAAGATGGATATCAATGTTGAACCTTGCAAAGAAGGTGATGGAAAAATGTGAAATTATGTTGGTGAAAATGGCCTTGGACATCCTTACAAACTAACAAGCCAAGTTGAATTATGAAAACTTGTGTGACTTGTAGATTTTGCTTGGACCTACTTACATCCTATCACTACTAGAATTCATGCATGCTTTCATTAATTTTTTGCAAATGAGAAATGTTTTTGTATGTAACTTAGTGGCATCTATTAAGGTATGTCAAATTGACATCTACAAGTTGTATTGTTATTAAACCTCCAACTTCACAATGCAAAACTTTTAGGCCTTTAATTCACTATTGGAGTTGAAACATGAAAACATCCAAATGTGGTGGGTACCTAATTTGAATTGTAGAGTTCAACATTTGGCTTTTGAAATAAATGGAAAGCATACCTAGGCAATGCATCAAGATTTGAAGATTGAATTTTCATCATATGTGATAGAGATAGAATATGTCTTTGTTGTTGTTGAGTCATTAGTGAGAAACTAGTGCAAAGGTAATACCTTAAAAATTTTCCACCTTTTCTTTTTTTTAAAGATCTTTGATATGTTTATTTCATGTTCATGCAATAACATGATTTGTGTGTGGTTTGACTAGGGCTAGAAAAAAATTGATTATGGAATTGGAAATTAGGTTTATGGCCCATGGTGTCATCAATGTGAAAAGTGTTATGGTACAAGAGCTCTTGGATGCTAGTGATCTTGATTGTTAGTAGGGCGTGTTCAAGCTCACAATGAAATTAAATGCAATAACATGCATGGTGCCCTTATTTAACACTAATCTTTTTAACATAATGTGTTACCTTGTGACAACATTTCGAATATTATTCTCTAGCTTCTTTGAGTATGTGAAACTAGCCAAATTGGCCATGGTGCAAATAATAGGCAGTGTGGTGGATGAAAGATGCTTATCAACTTTAATTTTTATGAAATGAAAGTTGCACAATATGCTCACTACTCACTTGCTAATTATTGTGCACATGTTTGCATAACAATTTTATATTTTGCAAAATTTCTTGTATGTGGAATGTATTGAATAGTGGAGAACAACATGTTGTTGATATTGTTATGATGGTTAGGTTGCAACACTATGCTTTCTAGAGTTATTGGCTATGTTTCTACAAAGATATGATCTTTTTAATTTGTGTTTTTCTATCTATTAAATTCAATGGTTGTTTTACAATCCAAACACCTTTATTTCCATGGTATTGGCAAATTATGCTTGTTTCCCATAGTCTAGTTGCATTAATTTTTCTTTGCATGAATTTTTGAGTTGTAATTGTATGTTAATTTGGTTGATTTTGTAGGTCACGTGTGTTAGAAAAACCAATTTTAAGGCTTCAATTCCCCCACAAGTGCTTGTGTTTTCCAATGTTGTTGCAAACTTCATATGTTGTTTTTGTTTTTTGTTGAAATAATTTTCATTTTGTGATAATATGAACTTCATAAAGATTAATTTTCTAGGTCACTTTTGTTTTTGTAATTTCTTTTTGTGCATTCAAATGATTATTCATTAATTGAAAATTATATGGTTCTCCCCAAGTAGTTGCCAAATTTCGACAAAAGTATTTTGCACCTTGTCATAAAAACTCCAAATGTTATTGAAGAATAGTTCAAAAACTTTAAGTTTATTTCAATGATAACCAACTATTTTCACCTTTAAATTTTGAAGAGAGGCCAAAAAAATCACCTTTATAATTTAAGGAACAACCACATTGAAATAAAAATGAGCTACTCAAACTAGATAAAACTCCACAACTTGATTTTAGTTAGACTATCACCACATGCACTTCAAAGGCAGCCCCGCTAGTTCTTTAACAAATGAAAAAAAATGATTATACACATCTTTGGAATTGACATAAAGGCTTCACTACTATTGTTAAACTTGAATATCTAGTGATACTAAACTAGTTATCTAGGCTATCTATTTAGACCATTTAGTTAAATTATTGACTATGTAAATGCCATTTCATGTATCAAGGAACAATGTTTTTTAGTTTTGGACCCTAAGTTATAACTAGTTGGGTTTATTTTGATTTAGAGAGAACATGATTTCTTGTAGTTTAAGGTCTATAATGTTTTTTTTTTTTTTTTAGCTAATTAGTTTGAATTTCAAAATAATTAGTGTTTAAAGATTTTATCAAGTATGTGGGTGACTTCATCATAAAGGTATTTAGATTGATGGGTGAGGAAGAACCTCCTTTTACTTTCTATTTTTCCTAGGTTGGGAAAGGTGGCAACATTATAAGGTGTGAGGAAGGAAGCTTTAGGGGAGAAAGGGAATTAGAAAAAAGATTTATCATTATCAAGGAGGAAGGAGGAAGGCAACATGGCAACTACAAAAAACAAGGAAAAGGAAAAAGAGATAAACACAAGAAAGCAAGGTGAGAAGATAGGAAAAGGAAAACCATTTGTCTTGATGGTGGAAACCTTGTGTTTTTTGCAAGAAAATTTGTTTGGCTAATGACATCCTGATTTTGAAAAATGGAAATAAATAAAAAGGGAAGGAGGTTGTGGTCTAAATGTTATGGAAGTGGAAATTAAATTGCTTGAAATAGTTGGCAAAGTTGTTGATTGAATGGTGCAAGTTTGTTTAACTAATGTCTATTGAACCCTTTGGTAAATGTATAATTTAAGAATTCAAATTGTCATGTACGAAGCAAATAAATTGTTGATTTGAATAAATATTATGTCTAAAATTAAAGTAAGATTAAAGTAAATAACATGGAATGGACCTTTGGCATTTGACACCTAAGTTATTTAAATTTTTTTTGTCATTATGCACATTGCAAAAACCAATCATAATCTTGTTGTAAAATTTGAACAATAAATACTAAGTACCTCTAACCCAAAAAAATAGAAATTCTTTTGTATTAAACTATACCACATTTATGTGTTTAGTATTTGCAAGCTAGAGTGGACCAATTTTGAGTCCAATTGAATCCATAAAATGATTTCTAATAATGCAATTTATGAGCTAAAAATGTAAACTAATATATGTTGTAAATATACTTATCTTTTGCAAAAATCAATGACATTTGACCATGTAATATAACCTAGGCTAAAAAAAATTTTGAAATGTTTTTTTTCAATTCCACAAAATCATGTCATGAAGGACTTTACCATTTAAATTTTTTTTTGGTATCATTAAAAGTTCATAAAACTCTTATATGATGGTGAAACGGGTTGAATTACAAACCAAGGTTTTAAATTTTGGAGGGTCCATGCATGTTATTTCACTATAAATCATTATTATAGTGAGTCCATTTCCAACTTCTATAAGGGTTATAATGACACTACAACTTGTCTATGATAAAAACATCCCTCATTTGATGTAAGATTTTTGGTTTCAAATGATTCCACATTTGTATCACACTAAATTTATGCATAAGAACCACATGATTGAGTCCCTTTTCATTAAACCTTTTTTCTTGACATGAGACACGTCTTAATCCCTAAGGGTGCAAAACAAATGGCTTCCAAAAATTGATATTATAACTTGCAAACACCCTATCAAAGGATATGTGAAATACCTAGGTACCTAACCTAGCCTAGGTAGGTAGTTGGGCTTAAGCTAGGTGGGTAGCACCTTTTTAGGACTAAAATTTTATTTTATTTCAGGTTCAACTTTTAGGTTCAAATATATTTTAATTAGTTCATTCCAAATTACATTGGTTTTTTTAAATTTTTCTTGTGATTAATACTTCTATAGTTTACAAAGTTGAAAAGGAAGACAAAAGATATGGGATAAATTTTCTAATTGCAACTTAGTTAACATACCTACCTACCCACCTATGATTCTAGTAGGATCCACACCTACCCACTTATAATTGTACTTTTTCATTTTTTTTTCAAAAAATATTCTTGAAAATCTTTTCAATACATCATTTAAATTTTTTTTTACAATCTTCAAATTTAAAAAAATATTATGTCAAGGTTTATATTAAAATTTTGCCAAAACTATGTCATTTAAACAAAATTCAAATTGTGTTTTTATTATTTAATTATTGCTTAAAAACATTGGTAACATAGCATTAGATTTATTTTTTTGTATTTTTAATTCATTAGATTGGTTTTAAAGTTTTTGGATATGAATATCATTAACCCATGTGGTAAAATTTAAATGTTCTATCAATTTTTTTAGGTTTGTGGATGGGGATGTAGGAGGAATCAACATTGCATTTTGAATGTGTTAAACACTAATAGAGGTTCAAATGAAGGTTGTAGTTCAACATGATCTAGCCAGATTCATTAAATCATATTTGGATCCATAAGTCATCTTGAATATACACTTAACTAGTTACATATTCAAGATGACTATATGAGACAACTTGATTGGTAGAAGTGAAATTTAATTCCTACATAATTATTTCACATTACAATATAATAAATTTTCACGTCACATGCATACATTCACTTTTTCTACCTTGATTTTCAACCCACTTAACATTGCCATTCATTAAAACACTAGAGTCATGGTTATTTCATATAATTAAAATCTACATATCAAAATACATTATAAAAGACTCCAAAAACAACATTACAATTCATTTCATCATATTTTCATACTATAGAAAATTCACACAACATATGAACATAAAATTCATTACAGAAGTTTGTGCTTCTTTCTATTACTTAAAATATGAATCAAAATTACAACAAAATCCCATGTTTTGTTGAAATGAAATCAAAACAAAAAATAAAATTTGTGGTATATCAAAACAAAATCTATGGTTTTTATCCTACAAAGTACCTACATCTCCTCTCACTTTTCCTAAAACTATGTGTCTAACAATTCCCCTTTTTCCCAGAACTTTCCCCCTTTGGGTATTCCCAAGTCACATCATCATGGTTCAAAAACAACAAGCATTCAAAATTCAATGTAATAATGTTCCATGAGTAGTCCTTGTCCTAAATGCCCTATTCATACGAATCATGTAATCATCCAACCCTATTAACATTACCCCCTCTGTACTTTGGATTCCATCCCCAAAATTTTTGGAAAATGACAAAAAACGAAATGAGAGTATTGTGTATCCTTCTAAACATTTGTATCCTCTATGATAACCTTTGTAATCTTAACCTGTATGGCAACTAATGGTTCTATACCCACTTCTAGTTTTACAGTTTTGACTTGTATTTCCATCTTTGCAGTTCTAACCTCCTCATCCACTAACTCAATCTGTGATATTTCCAAAAGTTGTATCTTAGATACCTCTTCCTTTGTTATTAGAATAGCTTCCACTTGTTCTTGTTTCTAAATTCTCTATGGTTCTTTCATTTCTTGACCCCTTCCTTTGAGGTCCTATGGTTTTTTGGTTTGTACTTCCAGCTCCTAAGTTGTTCCACTTCTGAGGTCTTGTGGTTCCTTAGTTTGTACTTCCTCCTCCTTAGCTATTCCACTAGGCCTTACTTCAGTCTCTTCATCCTAGCTTGATACTTTTGTACTTGTTAGACTGCCATAGATAAAATTTGGAAAATCCTTTTGATTAATTTCCAACTTGTACCTCAAAATACTTTCATTAACTTTATGTTGAGCTAGATTCTTCTCACCTCTTTTATAAAATATTCCTTTGCAACCTCCCACCATTCTTCAGATTCTACCTTAAAATCCTTCAACTTATTTTTCATTTTCATCAAGGTATAGTACTACAACATCTATTCATAATCTTCTAGTTTTTTCTTGACACCAATTGGGTCTAGATTCTTCCTCTCTTCCTATGCCATCTCCAACTATGTTTGCAAGTGCTATAAATTTCTTTGATACTCCTTTTCTTCCAACAACTTCTCTTTCTCTACTTCTATTGTCTTTCTTTTAAGCTTTTCAAATTGTAGTAGAGATTCATTTTTCAGATTCACCAATTCCAAATGTATCAAAACATTCTCCTTTTCCTTAGTTAGTGCTTTCACTTAACTACCCAAAGCCTCTTATTGTTGCTTATGAAGAAACAATGCTTCTGTTCACTTCCTTTCTATGATTTTCGAAATTTCAACCTTTTGCCTTAAATCCTGCAATTTTTCATCCTATGATTTCAACTATGTTGTGCTACCCTTGAACTCCTCATTTTCATCATGTAGTTTCTTAATGACCACTTTATTCTTCTATTCAACTTCTACCATGTTCTTCCTCCAGATTTCCACATTATGTTTATACCCTTTTCTAAAAATCTCTCTCCTAATCCAATTCCTCCTATATTATTTCCTTCTCCTTCTCCTTTGTAACCAATCTATTCTTCAAATTATTCACCTCTAAAATCAAATTCTCCATATTTAGATTCAAAATTGCCATGGTCTAAAATAATTGAACTACCTTATCTCCATGCATTACTTTTGTAGCTACCTCCTCCACAAACTTTGGTGTACTTGTTTGTGTCATAGGATTTTTGGATCCTTTTGTAGATGATCCCATCTCTTGCACCATTTTGCTCCCTAGTTCAAATTCAAATGGAAATCCTTCTACAGATTCTGGTTTACTAACTAATACCTGTAATTTTGATGGTTTAAACACTTCAAAAAAAGCCTATGGTTCCACTCCCTCTATTTACAGTCCAATAAGTTGTAGACCTTTTTGTGTTTGCTTTTGTTGTTGTTGTAAATGTTGAAAATGTTGTGGATTTGCAATGGTCTCCATCCAATCTTCATATACATCACCATCAAAGTGCAGATGTTCCTCACTCTTTGGAAACCTTGTGTCATGTACCCTCTTAACTTCCTTGCTTAGTTCCTTTAGTTGTTTCTCTTATGGAGATGTCATTTGTGGTACCTCCTACTGTGAGGTGACTTTTTATCCTTCTATTCTTGGTTCTATGAGGTGATTATATTCAGAGGTACACATGTTATTGGTGAAAGAAAAAATGCAAAGTGTATATTTAGATATTAAATTACATTTGTAGTTGAAAATAAATAGTTTGCTTCCTATGCATCATTTATGATTTGGGATAGATTGATATATTTTCTAAGTTCAAATTCTCCAAATCTTAAAATTTTATGTTAAACTATCAACCACTTAAACCAACTTCTAATGATTTGACAACATGCTCAACTTGACAATAGACCTCAAGTTATTCAAAACATTGTTTTCATCACATACGTTATCCAAATCTAATTTGCATTAGCTCATTGAAAAGCTAATTACAAGGCACACCTACCTACCAAATCTCAAGATTTACACCTAAATCAATAAAAATTTGTGTCATAGAACCCAAGAGGGTTTCATGGAAGCAGAAAGCTCAACTTGATAGTAAATCTTTAGTCATTTAAAACATTATTGTCATCACATATTTTATTCAAATCTAACTTGCATTAGTTCATTGGAAAGTTAGCTACAAGATGCACCTACTTACTAAATCTCAAGCTTTGCACCAAAATTAATAAAAAGTTATGCCATAGAACCCGAATGGGTTTATGAAATTTCTTTAAAATTTCAAGTTCCAAAACTACCCCTATTCACTTTTATTATTTCAAAGGTATTATTATCATCCAACCTATTCTCCCTCTTTCCACCATCTACTAAGATTAATCTCTCTTTTCCTCCCAAGGAAATTGTAGGAACTAGTTTTCAAAGATTCAAATTGGAAATTATCTTCGAAAAAAAGAGAACCAAATGATTAAAATTCATGCATTTAAAGAAAAGGAGAAATGACACACCCCCAAACTCTTCGTAAGACTCAAATGTGAATCCGAAGGTGAAAACAATGGAAGAAAAAGGAGTGGCGATACATTCCCTAGTTCGCAGCACTTTAGGGGTAGAAGGGCATGTTGAAGCTCTGGGATGGGGACTAGGACGAATGACAAGGGGGTTAATTATTCACATGGACCTACACAAATCAAACAATAAGTTGGTTAATGCATAGTTGGAACATTTTTGGTGCATAGACAAATCATGGGCACATAAAGATTCACAAGACTCACAAGATTCACCACGGTAAGAATTTGGGGGGAAGCCATGACCTTCCCCCTATAATATTCTCTATGATTAGCCATGGGAGCTACATCCAAATGTCATTTTGTCCCAAGTTGGGAGTTTCGGAATTCCCAATATTAAGACTCCCGCATCTTTGAAAACCCATAACTTTTTATGCAAACCTTTGATTGAGGTGAGGTTTAAAGCAAAGTTGTAGCCCTTATTGAGAGATTTGCAACGATATGTGGCATGCCACTTGAACACAAGTAAATCATGGAGCTTCTGGACTTTTAATGGTCATGAGTCAATTTGGCACTTTGATTCTCGGCCCTTCTTTCGGCCGTAACTTGTGTTTTAAGTACTCAAATGGGACGTGCGAGCTCATTTCAAACATTTAAGTTCCAAGATCTTTCTAATGATATAAGTAACTTTTCAATCCCATGAGTTTCGACCCCTACAATTACTCTCTGAAGATTTTGGAATCCATTGGGATTCCAATTCCCAAAGTGGGAGCCCACTTGGGAGTGTCTAGGTTCATTCCCTCACACCCTTTTACATTCCTGAGAGCATGAAATGTGATTCCTAAGCTTCACTCTCGGCCCACACCTTTACAAACCCTTGCTTTGGTCGCAACAAGAAAGAAGGAGGTGAAGGAAGATTTCAATTTAATGGCCAATGGGAAGGTTTAAATGTTTGGTGGCCCTTGGAAGGTGAAGGAAAAAATCTTTTTCACCACTTTTCACTTTCCCCACTAACAAATTTTACTTAAACTTTTTTTTCCATTAATTTTTAAGTTTTACTTTACCATGGTTCTAGATCGTTACTTTACATCTTTCCCTATTTTTCCTTGACCTATAAATTGCAATCATGCATCTTGATGTACCAAGTTTTTCACACACTCATCACCAAGTTGATTTTGACTAAAGATTTTTTTTTCCTTTCTTTGAATTCATGGTGTCACGCACAACCACGTCTTATGGGTGTCAAGCTGCACAAATGAATGAAGAACCACCTCTAGAATCGTCCATAGATTTGACACCCTCATGATGAAAATCTTGAACCACGAAAAGTGTGCCCTTGTTTCAAAGTTGAACACCTTTGAACTTGGTATTATTGCATTTTTCCAAACTTTCGTACCTTAGTGATTTTGTTATAAGTCAACTTTACATGATTTTGTTATAAATCAACCTTACTTTTAGTGATGAACTTGAAATTATCTATGAAGGTTTTTATGAAACTAAAAACATTTCCATCTTTGCATGGTCTTCAATTCCAAGTGTTGAACACTATTGTTGGTTACATGGTCCAATTTATCGATTGTTTCCTAATAGCAAGGCGGATTACTTAGTTCACACCATCCGATGCATCTTACATTTCTTATAGTTATGAACTATCACTATGGCAAAGCCTAAGACTCAACTTGTATTTGTAGCTTCTCGTTGAGCTTATCCATAACCTAAATAAAAGTTTCATCCATCATGAAATCCATGGTGCCATTTCCACCTATCACATTATTTATTTTAGTCGTTATGTTGTCTTGAATTAATCCTACACACTTATAATGCTTGAAGATTACTCTATATCCATTAAACCTTTCATTGACACCCCTTAACTATTTCAAGAATTTCAAATCATCCTTGCTTACATGACTATCCACCAACTACCAAAACAAAACCAACGTTTTGTCGAACATTACGAATTTTGGTGTTTACTTCTAACCTTAACCCTTTACAGACCCCCAATCATACAATTGAAGGTCTAAAACTATGATTACCAACTTTTGTTGAAGAAAATAATTGAATTTCGAAAAAAAAAAAAAACAACCCTCCACACAACCATGTGCACCCATCATTCCTCAATCTAACATGAAATTGCTAAAAACCCCTAATAGCTTTAACACACCAATAACCCTAATGAAAATTTTGAAAATTAAAAACATCGTGCATGGCTATGTGGATAAAGCTCACACCTGCCTTTGCTCCTTCGGCTGTTTCTCCTATGGAAACTTGTGAAGATGTCATCTATGGTACTTCTATAGTCTATTTGGCTACCTGTACAATTGTTGGCACTACCAATACCATTGGTAGCACTGCAAATGGTTCCACTCTACTTGTCATCATTTTTTGTGCCCTTACATCTATGCTTTCCTATTTCCTCTTCACTCGTGAGCCTAAGGTTCCCCCTTCCTCAATTATGTTCTTCCTCTTGAAAGCACTTTTCAAAAAATCTACTACAACCTTCTTTTTGTTTTTTAGTGTTGTTTGCATTTTTTCCCTAGTTTTAAAAACCTTGGTTGGTGGTTTCTGTGGATTCTCCTTTTCATGCACAAACAAATACCGAAAGATTTTTGTTAATACCAAGGTAGAGTAATAGGTATCTTTCTTATCTCCTTTATTGTCCTTGACATACTTATACCACCGATCTAGCTCACTACACAGACTATTGAATATAATCTATGCCCAATCTACCTTCTACCCTTCTTCTACTCTCATCAATGTTATAGCATTCTTGTTACTAAAATGTTATACCTTCCCCTTTTGATAAATGAAAGATATAATAGCAAGATATTTGACAGAATATGGCAAACCCAAACTCTTTGTATTTCATTGATTTGCAAAAAAAATTGCAAATGTAAATCTATAATTTTATAATGCCTAAACTACTAATGATTTACTAACTTGTCCTTTCAGTTCTTCTACATACCCTTCCACATAGACTCCAAATACATCTACAATCAGTTATTTATTAACAACATACACCTTATCCTTATGCCCAAAGTAAATATATGTGCCTTTGATAAAAAATGTGTTAAAAAATTCTAAAATGGCATTGAACATTGCTGCTTCCTAATCCATCAAAACAAAGGAACAACCCTAGCTTCAGAAACCTAGTCTTCTTCCTTAGTAATGCCCTTCCAATTCTCCATCTGCTCAACATGCTTATCATAATTTTGTTTCATCTGTGTCCACATGAATCGCCCAGGATTTGGAATTTTAATACCATTTTCCAAAAGTGTAATTTTTTCCAGGATTACTTATCTTCTTTTCACTACAACTTCCAATTCATGCCTCTCCATCTCCATCGCCCTTTGTCGTGCTTTTGCCATTGCTTGCACTTCTGTGGGTTGGTATACTTCCACCTACACTTTTCTAGATGGTTGTACTTTTGCCTCAACAACATTCTCCCCCCCTATGTCCTTCTATGTTGTCTATGCTTCCACAAAATGCTACTCCATAGCTTCATTTTCCTCCAATTCTTCAATGAACACCAAATCTACTAATGTAGTTCTTGGTCCTGTTTATTTTCTTGCACGCCAACTTATTATACTTCTACACAAAAACTCAACTACAAATGTTCTAATTCTATATATATTGTGAATTATCCTTTGCGCAAACTGCATCTTTTCATTTTACGCTTTTCCTTCTACACATTCCGAAAATGATGATGAATGCGGCTATGACCTTACATATTTGGTAGTGATACCGCCATCAAAGAAGGAGATATTGTCAAACTTTCATTCTAAATAAATAAATATATATATATAAGGAGCCAACAGTTGAATATTCAACACGCCTTCACTTTCTATTCTTCTCAACTCATTTTCTACTTCCATTCTTCTTAATAATTTTGCTTCCTTCTCCTGTTTTTATCTATGTTCACTCTTCTATGTTTCCTTTTCCTTTGCTATTATTTATAATTTTTCAATCACACTTTTTGCATTCATGTTGTTGTGAACTCTAGATCTTTGAAAATGAGCACAACTTCTAGCAACAAATGCAAATTGTTTTTGATGATTACCCTATTTTTTTTCATCCTTGAACTTCTTGCATGTCATAATCATTTTTTACATGCCCCTCATCTTTTAATTATTGCATGATCCTCAAAATTCATACAACCCATCACTACAAGTTTATGTGTCCCTTGTACAACCATGTGGAAGCATTTCATGCCATCATTATGAATGAACGTTGTAGATTTCATCTTCCAATTACTCCACATCCCTAATATCCATACATTAGTTATATTGACTCCACCTCATTCACCCTTACACCTTTTGCTAACTATGCCATTTATCTACTAGCTATGCCAACTCATCTACTAACTATGACAATACATCTTTTGACTATATTGATTTTTTTACAGATTGTACCAAAAAATATGATGATTGTGTGAATACCCTTGATGATTGGGTGAATACTTCTATTGATTTAGTCGATACCCTTGATAGATCATTTTCAAATCTTTGCATTTCAAATCCCTCATTTCTATAGTTATTAATCACGAACTTATTAGTCATCTATAGATGAAAATCAATATTGTGTTGACTGCAGGATCTTCCATCTATTCTTCATCTTCAATATTTTGCATCTTCCTTCTTTGTATTAGAATTCTCTGCCTAAACTCCACTTGCATTCTATTCCCAACATATTGGCATATGTTGTTCTTGTTTCTTAACTTTAGATTCCATGTAAGGTTTGAGCTTATTCACATTGACCAGCATAAGGTTAGTTTCAAACTTCTTAATGGTTACCAATAACACATTGTTATTTGACAACACATACTATACTCTATACGATTTAGACTATTTCTTAGTAAACTTTCCTAAGTGTGACTTACTGCCTTTTGGAAACCACAAAACATAATCACTAAAATTGAACTAATTTTTTAGATTCTTTTATTGATGCCATAATGTTCTATTCCATTGCTATATTCATGTAGTTTCTACAACTTGCATTCTAGTTTTTTGCAATGTTTATAGCTCTATTATTCTACTAGTTAAAACTCTCACTAAAGTATTGTCTTTTTCATTTCCACTAGCAATTGACATTATGCATTTTATGGGCATTAATGGATGTAATCCATTAATATGGTGTATACCCTGTTGTTACTTTGTATGCAGTTTTGTATAAAAATAACATTGTAGATAGATGTTTATCCCAATTTGTTTTATTTTCACTAACTAACTTGGTCGATAATGTCCTAAGTACCTTGTTAATAGACTTAGCCTACCCATTCCTTTGAGGATAAAAGGTTATAGAACTCACATGTTTCAACAGAAATTGATCTATCAAATACTTGATGGCATCATTATTGAAATGAACTCTTTGATCTGTGACTATAGTCAAAGGACATCCAAACCTGGTTAATATGCACTCATATAAAATTTTTGTTATGACTGTTGTAGTATTAGTTTTCAATGCTCTTGCTTCCACCCACTTGGTAACATAATCTATGGCAACAAGAATATATTTGTTCCTTGTATATCTTCTTACTAGTTTAATTGGCCCCACAAAATCAACTCCCCATTTCATGAATGGTTCCCCTAGAGGACTTGTGACTAGCTTTGCAAAACTTTGAGTTGCTAATCCTCCTATTCTTTGACATGCACCATAAGATCTGCAGTAATCATGCACATCTTTATACATAGTTGGCCACCAGTATCCAACATCCAATATCTTTTTCTATGTTATTTTAGTTACAAAATGCCCTCATGATGGTCCTTCATGCAGTTTTTTCATCACCATCTGTGTTTCTATAGTTGTCAAACATCATCGCAATCTATTATCTTGGCCCATTTTGTACAATTGTCCATTATTTAGTGTGAAAGGTTTTACTTTCCTGACTAATCTCTACTTCCATTATACCGATAACATGCCTTCATTCTATCTTTTTCTAAGAAATTCTTTCACATCCTTCAACCATTTAGGCTTAGTGTACAACAAAATTACATTTGTTGTTTGATTAAGCACACCTGTGGGTTTTGTAATATCTAGTAATCTTGACAATGCATTTGCAACTACATGAGTTATACCTAGCTTATACACTAATGTGAAATCATTTTCTAGGAACATTAACAACCATTTAGCTATTCTCCCTAAAACCTATGGTTTGTTGACCAAATAGATTAATGCCATATAATCTACATAAAAAAAACTTATCACCCAACAAATAATGTCTAAACTTGTGCAAAACAAAAACCATTAGTAAAACTTCTTTCTCTATTGTGTTATAATTTTGTTATGTTATGTTTAGAAGCTCAGAAGCATACACTACTGGTTGATCATTCTTCCCTGTTACATTCTAAGATAGCATGGCCCCCACAACTAACAAGGATGCATGTATATGAACATGAAATTCCACTTGTTAGTTTGGTGATATCAATATCGGTGCTTCAATATATTTTTGTTTAATCAATTCCCAAGCCTTCTAACATTATTTTTTCCAAAGAAAAGTCTCTGTCTTTTTGGTTAGTTTCTGATAGGTGCCATAATAACAATAAAGTTTTTGATAAAACATCTATAAAATTGTGCCATCCCATTGAATATTTGAATCTATTGTGGATTTTTGGGTGGTGGCATGTTTACTATTGCTTGTATCTTCTTTGGTTCTAGCTAGTATTTTCCCTTCTTTGGAAACAATACAACTCAAGACCATCCTTGAAAATACCATAAATGCACATTTGTTTGGATTCAAACTAATGCCATATTCTTGCATTTTCGAAAACATAATTTGAGCATCTGTAGATGATTTTCCATGTCACTATACATTGTAAAATCATCCAAAAATATCTTCATAAAACTATCCAAATATTCTCTAAATGTTTTGGTAATAGCTTTTTGATATGTTGGAGGTCCAAATGGCATCACCTTTCATATAAAAGCCCCCCAGTTTGTAACAAATGCATTTTTTTTATATCTATCCTTTGGAGCTATAGAGGTTTGATGATATCTTGAATATCCATTTAAGAAAGAATATGCTTCATACCCTACTATTGTGTTTAACACTTCATCTATGAAAGGTAATGGGTATGGATCTTTTTTTGTGGCTGCATTTAGTTTTCTGAATTTTATACAAATTCTCAAATTACGATTTTTCTTAGGTACTACTACTATGGGTGACAACCATGTAGCCTTTTCCATAGATTGAATAAATCCAGTTATTAACAAGTTGTTTATATTTTGTTTGATTGTTATAGCATAGTTCAGATTTAATCTGTACTTGGCTTAATGTGTTAGTGGTATAATACTGTCCAACTCAATTTTGTGTTATGCTAACTTTGGTGGAATCCCATTCAAATCTTTATATGTCCATGCAAAAACATCTTTGAATTCCTTCAACAATTGCTCTAGTTCCAACACTTTACTTGTTTCCAACTGTGCATTAATCTTCACCATCTATGGTTCTACATTAGTTCCTAGATTGAACTTCATCAATTATTGATCTTCAATTAGCATCCATCCAACTATCTACAATTCCTATGCTTTGATTTTTGCTAGCGTTTCATCCACTGCAACACTCCTTGATTGATGACTATAGTACATTTTCGGATACACCTTATTTTCCAAAGCTACTTCTGGCTCATATATGTTGTCAACTATCTTTTTCCTTGTGCTTTTTACTTCAAATTCTTACTTTGAAATAGTAATCTTCACATCTATATCCATGATCTTCACATTTGTGGTTTTCATAGATTGAATTGTCTAAGGTAAATTAATTGTTTTTATTGAAAACAATTCTAGCTTTGTTGCAAAGATGATATCTTTTTCTTCATCTATGATGCCATTCTGATAATCATAGCACAATAACATTTATGGTCTTCTTACTTCACTTCCCAAATGTTTGGTGACTGTAATTATTCTAACTTTCCCATTCACTTGTATGGTAATAATGTTACTCCTTCAATCATGTGCACCACTTTAACATCCTTCAACCATGGTTTCCTAACGACATGGAATAATTAAAATCTACCACACTATTATGAAGTACACTAAATGTACTTATGTAAAGGAATGCCATGAACATATATCTTCATATTTCTAATCAACCCCACTAGTTTTGTGGTTGTTTGATCTACCATCCTTAGATTAAATGGTGTAGGTTTAAGCTTTGGAAGCCCCAACCTCAATCTCAACTATTCTATAAGAATATTAACTCTAAAACCTCTATCCAGCAACACATCCTCTATTGTATTTTCCCAAATCTATATTTAGAAAATTACCATATGATTTCCTATTGCTACATCAGCTATCCCTACCTTTGGTATCGAATAACCAACTTGTTTCTATGTGGTTGTTCTACTTAAATTCTAAGTTTTTTTTGTTTTAGTTTTTGCCAAAGATATCTTTTTAACTCAAAAGCTATTTTAAACAACTATCCTAAGTTCAAAGTATAACTTGTTTATAGCATCTACTTACTAATGTCCAAAAAAATCTTTTCTATTATGATTAATTTTTCTTATGCATTCACTATTTCTTGAGATTTTTATGCTTCCATAGGAATAATATTTGGCATCCCCAACCAAGTTGTGTTCCATCCTTGCATGGATGTGGATGACCCTTTTATCTAGGTTTTTATCTTCTAAATTTGTTGAATTGTTTCCACCATTGACTTTTTCAACTGTTTTTTTTCCAAATCAATAACACTCTTCATTTTTCTTGGTTATCTATCCTTAAACACCTATTCTTTAGTTGTTTTACTTTTTGTTATAACATTAACATCCACAACATTCACATTTGTAGTGATTGTTTGTGTCTCAGCAATAGGTTAAACCTTTGTTCTTGTCATAGATTTCCCATTAAACATTTTTTGCATTTTAGCAAACTCTGGATAATCTTTCATTTTATGTCCATTCAAACCACAGATATGGCATGCATATGAAAATATCTTCTGTGGTTTTTGATTTGGTTGTGTTGCCTCTATGGTTGCCATTGTGGTCTACTTTTTCTTTTTGCATATCTTCACATTGTGATTCATCATTCCATAATTTGTGTAATCTTCTTTGTATTAATATGTGTTTTCACTAGTGTTGCCTATTTGGTATTTTGTGATATTGAAAGTGCACTCCTTGTTTACAATAGTCATGCCTTCACACAACATTGTCGCCTCTTTATGCTGTTGTAGTGTTAACTGCTTCATCCTTACAGTCACAATTATGAGGTATGATTGCAAACTCGCTCTGAAAATAATAGTTAGAAAATTGTTTATGGTTGGTATTTATAAACCATGAACTAGCTTTTGAATTTGTTCATAGTAAACTTCCACCCTTTTAGTCTCCTCTTACTTCATATTCTTCAACTTCATGCGTATTTGCTCATCATTTTGAATCTTTCAATGACGTTTGCAAAATGCTTGTGTAAGCTCCAAAAAAATACAGTCAAGGAATTTTCACATGTAATTATGACACTAGTTCGATGTTGTATCTATTAGCATATAACTAAACACATTGATGATATATTCTCTAAAAGTCTCTGCATTTGCTTTCACTATAGAATTGAACACTCTAACATGAGCATTTGGATCATCATCTTTTTTAAAGTTAGGATATTTAAAAACTACCTTGTTTGGCTTAACATAATGGCTATATCTATGATTAGGAATTTGTGCAATTACAACAGATGGTTTTTGATATCCTCCTCTTATATTCGTTGGATCTACATTTTTGTATCCTCCAACAGCCATTAAGCTCATTAGTGGTCGATTTGTAGTCATGTTCACATGAATAGTCATTATTGAATCGGTAAGCACCATTTTAAGGTGTCCCAACAACTCGAGTAGTTGTTGTTGGTAGTGCCAAACTTTGAATCAAATTCCTTCTTGCCAAGATTCCACCTAATCCACTGCCCAATTTTGTTACAAATCCAATTAGTATTCCCCTTCTAGCAACATCCATGCTAGGTGCAACAATTGTTTCCACTCCTATAATTGTTATACCTGCATTGAGTGATTAAATAACTCCTACTCTAACAAGCTGTTTCCAAGTTTAACAATTACCACTTCTAACATTATTGGCGAAGTTGTGTTGACTTGAGTTCGACGATGTTCCATTTTGTGATTACCCATTGGTATCCTTTATGGTGCAAAATGTGGATGTGAATACACTTCTGGTTCTTTGCTCTTTATCTGAATAGATGGATGAATATGTTGACTCTATGGTCCCAATTGGCTTCCCAACTCCATGCCTCTCAATTTCTTCTAGACTATAGGAATTCCTAGTTCTTGTTCCTATGGTTGATCCATTAATGCTCTTGCCACATTCTGTAACTCCACATGTCTAGCAATACCTACTTTGATGTGAAAAGGCGCAAAAGGACAATCCATGATTCCATGTCTTTCTTCTTCACAAAATGCTTAGACCTTTGAAAGTAATTTGGCTACCTCTAAATCCACAAATTCATGATCATGTTTTTCAGCTATGTACTTTATTTAATCCAACTTTGGATTCCCTTGATGTGAATATGACTGTGGTACTTCATCCAACACATTCACATGTGCTTCTGCATACTCAAATGATTGAAGGTAATTTTTTTTTAATCTCCTCAACCACATCGATGTTGGTGTTTTCTTCCACCTCCTAGTCTTCCACTAGTTCTTAGTAATTTGGAAGTGTAAACTGATATACAAATTTGGGTTGTATACCTCTTGTAACTTCCCTTCCTTAATTAATCACCAACTTTGGACTTGAGATTCCTTGCGATTGATCAAATATTGTAGAAGTCCTTGCTCTGTCTTGATCTCTATGACTCTAAACCACAAATTGCGACTGAGAAGTATATTACACCCATTCATTTAGATGAGTAGTCAATTGCATCTCTTTTCATGGAGATCGTTGTTTATAACTATGCCTTCTCTAAATACCCCTAATCCATACTTCACACCATACCACTTCTTGTGATAGAAATGATTTATGCCTTGAAGGTCTTTCTTTTGTTTTCAAAACTCATCTGTCCAACATCAGATTCTGATATGGGGTTTATGTAAGCCCTACATACTCCTCTCCATTGTCAAAATTGTTTTCTATTTATCTTTCAGTGACTGAACAATTTGCCTCCAAATCTAATTGTCATTATAAATTCCGAGTCACCATTCGATTCATCTTGTTTCATAATCCTTCATTTTCAAAGTCGATAGATCGCTTTGCAATCTCTATGACATCAACCACTTAGACTTCTAATACTTCCTAACATACCCCTTTAAATTTTGAATTGAAAAAACAATACTACTTGTCTGAACATTCACATTTACAATATAACAATAGAAATTGTAAAAAACCTTTTCATTACTGTAAAAAAAATTGAAAAATTTTCCCTACAAGATGGTCACCAAATAATAAAAGTGAAATTTAATTCCTCCAGAATTATTCCACATCACTATAACAATATATTTGCACTTCACATGCATACACTCATTATTTCTACCTTGATTATCAACCCACTTAACATTGTTGTTCATTAAAACACCAAAGTCATGGTTATTTCATATAACCAAAATCTGCACTTTAGAATACATTGTAAAAAATTACAGAAATAAGATTACAATTCATTTAATCATATTCTAATACTATAGAAAATTCACACAACAATATGAACATAGAATTCATTGTAGAAGTTTGTGCTTATCTGTATTACTAAAAATATGAATCAAAATTATAGCAAAATCCCATGTTTTGTTGAAATGAAATCAAAACAACAAATAAAATTTGTGGTTTTTCTATTACAAAGTACCTACAACTCCTCTCACTCTTCCCAAAACTATGTCTAAAAATTCCCCTTTTTCCCTAGAACTCTCCCCCTTTGGGCAATCCCAAGTCACATCACCATGGTTCAAAAACAAAAATTCAAAATTCAAACTAACAATGTTCCATGAGTAATCCCTATTCTAAATGCCCTCCCTGTTCATCAAAATCATGTAATCATCCTACTCCTTTAACATTGATTAAGGTGGAATTCTTTGAAAAACATTCAAAAGGAAGATGTAAAATGTTGGAGTCTAGCATTTTATTTATGTTAAAAAGGAAATTATACTTGACATTTGATCAAAATAATCCCAACTGGGAAAAGGGAGTTATAATCACATAATTTTTTGATAGTCATGTAAATTGTTGGAATTTTAAAATTTCAACTAAGTTTAGTTCGAGGGGGCTTCAAATTAAATATTTTGATTTGAATAAAAAGCATTTGGTTGTTGAATGGAAAATTCCCACCATCGAAAGTGCAAGTCTATGAATTATGGGCACCTTTCAAATTTTCATATTTTAAAAGGATTTGATTAAGCTATCATGTTTCATTTATTGTAAAACATTTAAGATATATAGAAGGCATGCATGTGATTTTGGTGAAAAAACAATTACACTTGCATTTGAGATGAAGGAAACACAAATGGTCAAAGATGTGCATCTACTCCCAATCCAAGAAAGCCAACATTTTGTGAATTTTTTGGGCACCTTAACTATTTTTAGCCCTTCCCACATTCCATGACACATGTAGCATGTAGCCTACACGTCGTGAATTGTGATTTACACATGTTTAGGTTTTTGATAAAATATGCCGTGTGTTGGACAATGGTTAAAGGCCATGACCAAGGGAATTCCCAAAATAAGTGACCTTGGATGAAAAAGTATGCCCTCACATTAAGGTGAAGCTTACAAAAACTACAACTTCTCAAAACCTTTCACTAGTCAAAAACCCCTTTGCTTGGCCCAAGGGCAATTGCTTAGTGATATGACCCCTATTTTCTACCACAAAGGTTCAAGCTCAAACCCATTGATGAATGAGTGAAAGCCTTATTATGTCCTTTGCCATTATGTTTAACTTTGAGGTATTGTCAACTCGTTAAGTGTTTATGCCACTATGTTCTTTCTAAACAGATATAGGAAAAACCCCTTCACCTTTTACACAAACCTACTTCATGGTCTTGTCAATTTCAAATACTATTAAGAAAAAAAATCAAAGGTATTGTTAATAAAGAATTAAACAAAAATAATTTAAACCATTGGAGTTATATATAAAGTCGACCAAACTTAATAGTGGAATCTTGAATTTGATCAAAATTCAAGGACAACATCAAATGACATGATGGAATTTTCCATATGCAAAGAAATGCAAGAGGAAACTCAAAATTTGTCACAAACCTAAGATCGATTAAGTTTCATCCAACATTGTGTGTTTTGGGAGGTGTGAGCATTTTGTGTTGCCATGTTAATTAGGGTTTTCCAATTTGGAAGAATTGGATTTGGAAGTAGGAGGAACTACAATTTTGGAGGTTTCCAAATGAAATTTTGTTGTAGAAAGGGGGTGAAATTTGAGGTTCTGGCAAATTTTGGATGAGGCAAACTAATGCTTTGTAACAAGTTTGGAAGAGGTACAGGTTTAAGCTTTTAAAGGCAATTTCTTTTTTTGTTTCAATGTGGAAATAAGAGTTATGGTTTTGGAGGTTCTTAAACATGAATTATTTTTGTACTAGAGATGAATCAAACTTCGTGGTTGGAGGTTTTTGAAAATGAATTTCTTTTGTAGGAGAAAGGGATGAGACTTTGCAGTTTTGGAGGTGTCTTGAACTTGAAATGTTTTTATAGGAGAGGGGAATAGAACTTTGAGGCTTCTACACATTTCAGAAGATGCATTAGAATTCTAGCAAAAATTTTGGGAGTTATTTAGAAGTTCTTGAACTTGAAATTTTGTTTACAAGAAAAGAATGAAATAAAAGGCAATAGAGTTTTGGTGTATGTGCATGTGTGTTTTTTTTGGTTTCAATTTGGTTGAAGTTGATTTTGTTGCAAGAGAAAGGATGAAATTTTGTTGCAAGAAAGAAAATGTTGGAAGAGAAAAGCCATGTTGTCCTCCTCAATTCTCTTGGTTTCAATTAATTCAAGTTTATTTGAAAATGGGAGGAGAAAATTTGTTGGAGGAAAAGGGACAAAATTTTGTTGTGATTTTGAAATCTATCATGTCATTTGAGCCTTTAGGGTCCCATAGATCACTGATGATAAAGGGCACATGCCTCTATACCCAACAAACTCTTAATTTTACCATGGTATTAGTTTAGGTGCTGGTTCACACCAGTGTTGGGCAAAGACTGGTTTGGAGGGTTAAAACAAGTGTATCTGGTGCTAATTAGTAATAACCAACCTAGTTGGGGGTTCATTTTTTGGAAGTAGTTCCAAAACCGAAATCAAACTTTATATTTTTTAAGAACAAAATCCACCCAGAACTGGATTCAAGGTTCCATGTAGGTGTGGGAATTGAAAGCAAAACTAAAACTAATTTTTGAAAACAACTTAGAAAAAAAAAACTAGAACCACGCACTGAGGGGAGGTTAACGGGAAGTTAAGCATTGGTTCCATTCCGGGTTACCTACAATAGGAACAGTATTAATTTATCGTTTAAAATGGGAACTAAAGGTTATTCATAAAAGCAAAGAGCTGCCCAACACTGGTTCACATCCAAGGCTGAGCCTTGCTCTGAAATATATCATACACGATTCATGTCCATTTCAGGTTTGGGATGTGGAGTTTAGATGAAAGGGTAGAATGAACTAGTAGCCACCAAGGCACTAATTGGTTATTATGTCCACTGGATGGGCTTTGTTTTTTCATTCAGCATTAGATGGGGTTCATCATAGTCCATTTCTATTTACTGCTGACCACTGTACCTTTTTTTTTCGGGTGGTTTTTGGCCGTTTTTCCTCTGGACCTAACCTGCCGCCCTGCTCACTTTCCTACCTTCATGCAATATTGCACCAACCTTGGTACCTTATTTATTATCCCCTACTGACATAGCTACCTTAATAACTAGTTATCCTATTGACCTAAATATTGTACTAACCATCTACCCTACTAACCTAGCTACCCTATTAATTACATATCCTACTAACTTAACCATTGTACTAACTACCTTACTGACCTAACTACCCTACATACACAACCACCTTATTGACATAAGTATTTATAAACCTAGTCACCTTGATAAGATAACTTGTTTCTTATGTACTAACTTGCCTATCTACCTAACTACCTATCTATCTATGTTTTTTACATAGCCAAATACCTAATTAACTACCTATTCATTTTTTTTCACCCCCCTCCCCCCCCCAAATCCTACTTATCAATTTATTAAGGTTTGCCCTAGTTCATGGATGATGAACATAGGTCCCCATATGTAAATATTTCAAAAAAATTATAGTGGAAATTATGCCATAATTGCAGCCATTTTGGTTAAGTTACTACATATTTTATTAAAATTTGTTTACCTACTTTATTATTGAATGGACATTACAATACATCTTTTCATATAATTATTATAAGTTTTTACTATTGGATTATGGTTTAAGTTTAGGGTTGGGACACATAAATTAATTAATAAAATTTTCACAAATGTATAGTGTGACGCATTCATACACACCCTTAATATGAAGATATGCACTCACAAACCCGCTTAGAAGTGGAACTATTATGTAGTTGTAGTCTAACAAGTACGGTGATTCAATGTAATGCAATGAAATTCACTAAGAATCTAATGCGTTATGTCCAACATCTACACATAACATCCTAATCTAACATGCATTGAATTTTTGAAAAACTAATCTAAAAAGGAACCATGGTACAAAATCTTATAAGTTTTTATTCTTTTGATCAAGAGTTAAGCATGGGATTAAAAATCACTTTGCTTAGATTGAGGGAAAAAAAGACAATTTTAACCCCCTCTACTTCCGGCAAGTGTAGCACCTTTACAGAAACTCCGATGATACTGAAAATTAGAGAGAACCTTCAACACCTCCTACACAAGTATTGTTTTAAGTTTAACACAAATCCAACGGTGGATTTGAGAGAAACAATTATTTGAAATAAAACTCCAGAGGCTTTGTCATGGAAATCCTTCCATGAGCTCCACTACCAACACCCTCTACTTCCAGCAAGGGTAGCTCCCTTACAGAAACCCCAATGATGCTGAAAATTGGAGAGAACCTTTTATACCTCCTACACAAGTACTGTTATAAGTTTGACACAAATCCCATGGTGGAATTGGGAGGAACAACTATTTGAAATAAAACTTTAGAAGCTTTGTTATTGAATTCCTTCCATGCTTATTTCTTGGACACATCTTTTCCATGAACAACCCTTGCACACATAAGAACTAATATTTTTCTCACACATTCATTCTCCTCCTTCCCTCTTCTTCCCACACAAGATATTCCTCTCTCCTTTGGTAAGCCTCCATGACCTTTCCTTAAGCTTGTTTCCCTTGTCCAATGGAAGCTTCGAAATCCTTCCCTCCAATTAATGACCCCCTCATCTTTCAAGAGCCAATGAGAATTGAGAATGATTTGCCCTGCAATTGATTTTAGGATGAAAATTCTTGGGCCCAATGAGACACAAAAAATATTCCATCCTCCAATCAAATAGGATGACAATCCTCATGACTAATGGGATTGGAGGACTCATCCTTCCCCTTATCTTGGATATTTTGATGAGGTTTTTGAACTTGATCCTTATCCTTTCCGTCCGTTGACCCTCACATCCTACTTCTTCATCCTAATTATTTCAAGTAACTAACCACTAGGATAATCTATCGGTAGTAACAAGTAAACATCCTTGAGTCTTTACTTGATTAAATCAATTCAATGGTTGAAATAACATCCCCGCATACCATTTACTCTTTTGATATCCCCTACTTATTTTTGTTAACAAATAGGAGATCTACTCAAGTGCAAACATAAATCATTATTGAAAGAAAACTACAACATAATGCTCACAACACAAAACACAACATCAAGAACTCTCCAAGGTTCTTGTCACATGAAATACACAAACTTGTGTAATGAAGAAAAGAAAAGCAAACCATCAACACCAAGGTA
>Ga0116231_10002349_pt1 | contig 39553 bp, 27 predicted proteins | sample S1TSphgellanicum_2_FD_89695 | JGI IMG/M metagenome (GOLD analysis project Ga0116231, IMG submission 89695) | Host-associated microbial communities from peat moss isolated from Minnesota, USA - S1T2_Fd - Sphagnum magellanicum MG | ecosystem: Host-associated > Plants > Peat moss > Unclassified...
TAATACCCTAAATCAAACCCCAATGCAACCATATCGGAACTTCATTAGAAATTGTGCAAAACAACATTCACAAGTCAAGTAAGATAGTTGTTATGATAGCAACCAAATGTTTGGGGGGGGGGTGGGGGGAGAAATAACAAGGATATTTCATTTCTCACACAAAAATGTTGCATTGTTTTAATGAGGAGGATGATTGTCCCCAATACATTATATTACTTTTTTGATATTTATGGTGAATTATAGATACTTGAGTCAAAATGTAACATTGTAATTATGGGATTTGATATCATATCAAAGATGACATTAGCAATGTCTAAGCAAACAATAACACTAACAAAAAAAAGCAAAAAATAATGAACATATTTAGGATGGAATGGGCATAGGGCACTAGACTACTACAAGAATTGTTATGCGAAGATCAAACCCCCATGAATAGCAAATTGTCATGTGAGAAAACATAACAACAAGCTCAAAAGAATTGTGAAAACCAATGTGTGAAGAACAAAGTCATATGAACAACAACTTATGGCAATAAACTTGTTTAATAAAATAAGAATAACAAATATCCAAACTTGCAAAAAGAGTTAATGTCATTGAAGAGAAGATGAAAACAAGCTCACCACAAGCATCATTGAAAAGAAGATGAAAATGAACATGTGAATGAGATTGAGGAAACATAGTTTGGTTGAAAGAGCAATAATATGGTGATGATAAAAAAAAATGTTTTGTACCTTTTATCTCATCTATGGCCAAATGTTTGAAATTTTTACATACTTTCAATGAAATGCCCTTTGTAATGTCCCATGTGTGAACATAAAGTGAAAAAGAAAAGTAAGTTATCATGTTTTGTTAAGATTAACAACAATGGTTCCATCATTAGGTCTTCCTCACCAATGTTAAGGTAAAACCATAAACTAAGCCTACTTATAAGTGTGAACAACTCTATATTCATGTTGAAGTGGCTTGATCACTAAACCACATGTCTACATGTGAAAAACTAAATTATAATTTTTTTACATAAAAATTTACACATGTTATATTGGAAAAAAATATCATTTGTATTTTTTTGTGATTGCAAACAACATTTTTTAATTACAAAAGTTGATTGCAAATGATTTTTTATTTTATAATATTTTGTTCTTGATTTATCTTTAACGGGAATTTCTAAATGTATTGATGAAACCTCTTTCAATATTTAGGAAGGTGTTCAATCGTCAAGTTGGTTTCCTTATTCTAACTTTTTGACCTATTATTTTGTGTGCCCTTAAACCTTGAAACCTTCACTTGAGAATTGGATTGAAATTGGCTCTAATACCTTGCTTGAAAAGCAAAGAAATAAGATCATGATACCTTGCCTAGTTCTTACTTGGTTGAAAACTTGTGGATCAAGTATTAACTTGAGTATTATATAATTTCATACCCATAAATTTCCATAGTCAAACTAGAGGAACAATTAGAGGCTTTTGTGATAATTGCCTAACACTAGTTGAAACTTGAAACCAATGGAAACCATTTTCTCAAAACATTACACAAAACAAGACTTTTGTCAATGCGTTTCCACAAATGTCATCACACTTTGGTTTGTAAGTGAGAATCAAACTCCCACCTTCACACTTTACCCACAATTTAAAAGGCTTTCCATATCATTTTTAATTTGACCATATCTTGTTTAGCATTAGTTAAATGAAAACAAATTTGATGGTCCAAATGTTGAAAGTAGGAGTAAGAATGCAAACTGTATTAGTCTCTGCATAGGCATAGGATCACAAAAGTTGTTACACAATTGTTACCCCTCCCCAAGATTTTTATATTAATCTGACTTATTGTGCCAACCTAACTAGACAAATGTCTTGAGGTGCAAACAAAGTGTTATAATAATATTATGCACACCCACAAATATCTCTACCATGACAAAGTTTTCATTTGCAGGTCAAGGCTCAAAACATCCCATAAAACAACTACCTAATAAGACATTGGCACTATGTTTTCCAAAATGGCCACACTCTTGTGCGTGGGCATTACGCTTGCTCACCCCCATTTTTCCCCCATGATACTCGATGGGTACTCGCCAGGTATCATGGGGGAAAAATGAGTACCCATCGAGTATCATAGGTGGGTACCCATTGAGTATCATAGGGAAAAATAAAAACAAAAATTTCGAGCAAGCCTTAATGCTGGCTGAAGCCCTCTTGGCAACGGGCTTTTACCGGATTTGAACCTGCTCTGGGCTCCACCTTGGGTAGGCCCTTACTCCGGTAAAAAGCCTGCTGCCAAGAAGGCCTCGGGCTTTTTACTTTTTACCCTACGCTTCAAATCCAACAGCTTAAAAGCCACAAAAGTGGAGCCCTATAATTAACCTCTCCACGAAGGTGATGAGGTCATAAGACCCGCTCCGCCGGTCCGCATCTTATTCGGGATAAGAAGAAAAAAATTGATACCGGCACCTTTCGCCCAATCAGAGCACGTCAGGAAGAGCCCAAATGGGAATCGAAGCCGTCGATTGCTGACATCATTTTGCGAATCCGGGCCGTCAAAAGATGCGAAACCCGGTGTGACATTTCAGCCGTGAAAAGTTCCGCCACAACATCGCAACCGTTCGTTGATGCGACAAGTGTGGAACAACTTTAGGGTATCTAGCTTTGCACGCATCAGAGAATGGAATAAGGGGGGGAGTGGCTTCAATCCTTAACCGTCTGATGAAATCAGTCTCGGGATGTGAACCGTGGATCGTGCTTCTCTGAAGTCAGGGGAATCATATCTAAATGGAATCTCAACAGCGCTTTCACTTTTTTATTCTGAAAATGACAGGGGGGGGCGGGGGCGGTCATAATTAACGCTACCAATTGTCGTGTTCATGAACGCAAGGAAAGTGACGAACAAGTGACATTTGTGACGTCTTTTACACGTGTGTGTCTCCGATTTGTAGAAAAGAATTATCCGAATTTTCTGGTGTCAGGGAACTTTATCGACCGGGGAACACGGCGCAGAGAACGGCCCAAAGGACGGCCCAATTAGTCGGGCCAACTTAAGTCAGGCGCTGGCTAGTCTGGCCAAATCAAAAGTCGTGGGAGAACTAAAATTAGCCAAGCTTTTATTTATTTTTATTTTTTTTACTTTGACATTCGTAGATAAATTAGCCAGGCGGCTACAGGCCCCCAAATCCCAATGTAAATAATAATTTCATCTTCTTGAGTTAGGCCTACCTATTCTAAACTGGGGTTGCTTATTATTCTGTTTCATATTAATTAGTTGGGGGTGCCTCACAAGTTCAACTTTTTGCTTTTTTTGCAATGAGCCAATTTGGTTGGCCTATCCCAAAAGAATAGTTGAAACTATGGAGGCTCCCCAAAATAGAAGATTCAATGGAAATGTGAACTGCTTCCTCCTTTGGCCTATCTATATAGGTAAGAAGGGGAGGACTTTGGGTAAAACATATGGGATTAAAGCGAGGTGCTATTGGGAACACCCTTGGGAAACATATTGAGAACCTGATGGGTACCCATTGGGAACTTGAAAGGAACATGTTGGGAACAATGAATTTTTTTTTAAAATCCCTCCTCCTCCCTCCCCCCCAAAACTTAAAAGGAAAAAAATTAATGCACTTTTGAGTGCATGCTGAGCCTTCCCATTGGCTGCATGAGATTTCTATTTCCAAAACTGTTAATCACCATTTTTGACCTAGGCTAATACCCTCATTATAAATTGGGGGTACATATTGGCTATGTTTAACTCAGGAAATATTGAATTTGGACTCCAAGAATCCTGATTTATTTCTAAGGATGGGGGCAGGGGTGTTTCTAAAGTTTAGAAAGCAACAAAAACAAATTTAGGGTGTTATTTTTTTAAACCATGGTACCTACCAGTCTTTGTTCATGCATTTCATTGGCATTGCCATCATCCAGTGCTTCAATCTATTCAAATGATGACTTATGGGTTTTTTAAAAACTTAAATAGGGTTTTTCTGCCTTGGGCAAACCTGCAACCATGTTTGTACCATGGTAAAAAATCCTAAATTTCATTTCAATTATTTCTAAATATTACAAATATCCCATGCTTTGACTAAATTATGATGGTCTCTGGGTTCAAATCTAACATTTTGTGGGCTTAATATGGCCACTAAGAGGCCTCACTCAAAAAGGTAAGGGTACCAACCGAAGGTGCTTGTTCACCATGGCTGGTTTTTCCTTTCCTAGCTATTGGGGTTTAGTGTGAAAAGAATAGGAACAAACATTTCAATTTTTGGCAAGAAAACTACCACATAGGGATTATTTGGCATATCTCTCTTCCAACATACTGATACCCATGCCTTTTACAGCTGACAACCCTAAAACCCTAACTGATTGTGGCTACTTAGTGTTCAATGAGATCAGTCAACTTTGAGACATCATAATTTTGGCGAATTCTTCCAAAAACATACTAGCAAAATTCGTCCAATTTATACACCAGAAATAGGATTTTTCAATAACTTCTCAAATTTTTGGTTGAAAAAGGACAAAATTTGTCATTGTCTTTGGTGGTCTTTTGGGGTCGATTGTCTCATGCTCCTTGATAATTAATAATAGGGGTTGTTCACTTAGTTTCCCAAGGTATATGCTTCTTGTCCAATTTCATTTGGTTTTGGTTCCCCCCACATGGGACACCCTTTATTACTAAAATGCAACTACAAACTCCTCTACTAGAAAGATTGCTATGCACGGTGGTTCCTTTTTGCAAACCAATAGGAAGGACTGAATGCGGTTTGTCCATTATTAAATGAAGTCGAGAAATGTATCATCTAGAGGGTCCACCATGGTGTACATCTCCAGAAGAAGGGCCACATATAAACAAAAAGAAATTTAAGTGAAATGCTAGTGGTCCGTGTGATAGCTCTATTGTGCAATGACAATTCTAGTAGGCAATATTTTTGTGTTCCAAATAAATATTTTCTTTCTTGTTTGTGCCAAAAGCACATAAAATGTCTTTAAGAGTTTTCTTGTTTTTATTGGGAACCACTGGCACAAGACCATTGCATTAAATTTTTAAAAAAAAACAGAACCAGAACAGACCAGAGCCAGGGGAGAGACAGACTTTAGGGTTTTTTTTTGGGTGAAAATGCAGGCCCTCCAAATGCAAGGGTATTTATGATGGTAACTCAGGTTACCATAACCTTCTTTTCAGAGCTTTTCAAGCTTCTCATTGGCCCTTCCCTCATCTCTCATGATGCATACATAAACTCTCCCTCTTCCTTTTTGTCTTGCATACATAAATATCTGGACAGAGAATGATTATGGATTTTGTCCATGGAGAAGAGGGTTACATGTTTCTTTTGTCTGTGTACAAGAAGATTATTAAAGTTTTCATCCACTCACATGAGGGTTATGGGATCACTTTCAAACCTCTGAACTGGTTATGTCTGGTAACTAATGTCCTCTCACTTGTTTGCCTAGTCCATAATCCACAAGAAAAATCAATGCTTTAAGCATATGAATGAAGGCCACCTGAACAATAGTGAACATGCATAAAAGTTGACTAAACCCTAAACCACCTGAACAACAGTGAAATGAAGTAGTTTAGGGTTCACGTCATGTTCTACTACAAGTTGGAAAGTAGCCCAGTGGTGGGTATTTCCAATGATTTTTTAAAAGTTCTTGGTTCAAATCATTGTGGGGGTGATGATAGAACATTTAAACATCATTAAATGTTTTCTCAAACATGTTTTAAACTTTAAAATGGGGTGCAAAATGAACAAAATAATGTAAAACCACATTGCTTCAAAAATAGGCCTGCTCTACTTGTCAGACAAAAATTGATGGGAGCCGTTTAATGTCTTTCATTATTTGGAAAGATTATTTGAAGGCTGTCTTTATTTTCCCTTCATCATTATGCTATTCTTTAACCATCTACAAATGTTGGGAAAGAAAGACCTTAACAATTAAATGAATTTGCATTTAGATATGGATTCATATTGATTTGTACCATTGTTTGTTTCTTGGGTCTGAAATAAAAATAATTAAATGTTTTTCATTGTTTTGGACTTGAACATTATTTTTTGTGTCCTTTTCCATTGGAGATATTTTAATCCTATCATGTTCTTATATAATAAAAATATCTCAATTTGTCTCTAATTTTTTAACGTCTAGGGTTTTCATAGAGCTTTAATGTTTCAAGGGATTTTGTGAAGTTATTAAATGATAATCTTGCTCCTTCAAACATTGTTAAGTTATTGATCATGAATACTTTCATTACCTTTTCATTTTGGTTCTTAATGAAAATCAATAACATTCAAGCAATGGTATTTTTGTATTGTGATATATTTAATGCAATAGTGATATATCAACATGCCTTATATACATATTGTAAGGGAAATAGCTAGGCATGTTGGTAGAGTTGAATACTAGCAAGTCCCTTTGGAACTGTCAAAATGTAGTAGGTTGACACAAGCTAAGCTTACTATGTCACTATGATAGATAAACTATCATAACTACATAACAATATGACATGCAAGTAGTTACAACTATTTCTTGAAATTGCTAGAGGGCATGTTGATATAGAAGTAGGCTACCACAAGAGACTTTGAAAGGAGATTATTCTGAACAATGCTAGTGGTGTTTCCAAATGAAAAGACTACTTTGTGAAAAAAGCTTGGCATGTATGTTTTATGATTTATTGAAGCTTGAAATTTTTTCCAATTTTGATAATCTTAATTCAATAATAGCATAATGGTAAATGCAGTTCTTCAACATTAATAAGAAATGTTCCAACAATAATTCAAATGTTTTAATTAATATTTTTAGATGGTATTTATATTAATAGAGTAGGACAAAAATCTAGAGCGGTACAAAAATGTACCGCTAACATTTGGCAACTATGCTAGGGATTCAATTCAAATTGTTGTTGGAGAAACTTAAGAAGAAGGTTATGTAATCCTTCCTTGTGTAATCAAATTAATGGAAGATGAAGAAGGAAAAGTTGAAGTAAACGAATTAGATTTGGGTTTTTGTCTAATCCATGTATTCTATATAATTTTACCTTGTGGATTTACATAATTGTTAAGAGTATATAGAGTGGAAAAAGAATAAAATAGATCAAATAAAATGCCTATTATGGGTGTTGAACTTATCATAGTTTTTCCTAATTTGTTCACATATTATGAACAAGATATGGTTAAGTCCATTATTTTCTTTGATTACTACAACAATGTATATCAAAGATGGCATGAAAGATGGTAGAGTATGACGGTTGTTAAAAGAAGGAACCGTGAATAGTTCAAAAAAATTATAACAATTGATGAAAGGAAAGAAAGATTAAGAATTCACATTAAATATGGTTGGAATTTTCTAAATTACTTGTATACATTAAAAAGAAATCCAAAACTTGATAAATGGGGAACATTTGTTGAAAATTTTTAAACATTACCTGAGAATGTTCAAGAATTGATAATCAAGAAACTACATGGGGGAACGAAATTGTGGTATATACAACTACGAAGACTGATAATTGATACTACACAACTAACAAAGTATTGGAGATGGCTACCAATAATAATGTGTTTACTAACGTTAATTCTAATTTAAAAAGTTATTGCAACCTATCACATTATTAAATTTCATGATAGAAGAGAATTTACAAAACCAAATATTAATGTTTTGGTAGATAAATGGATACCATGTGATTTGTTATGGACACATAAATTTTTAGGATCTGAATATACAATGAGAATGAGAGGAAATGAGGAATATTGTCCAAAAGAAATTGAGTCAAAAGAATTTTGGTCCACAATGATGATTTTGGATCCATATAAGAAAAATTGAAAAAAAGAAACAGAACATGTTAGTAGTAAAAGAACATAAATTTTTAAGAACCTATGATGGATAAAAGTAGAAAAATAGAAAAACAAAATAGACTAAGAGAATGGAGAAAGTAGAATCATGAGGAAGCAAAAAAAACTGTTGTTCAAGCAAATAAATCTTAAAAAATAATTGTTCATGTAAAAAAATCTTCTAAATGGAAGGGGTTGAAAACTATTTTTAGTCTTTATACTATTTATTAGGTACATAATTTTGTTGAAAAAAAAATAGAAATGATAATAGTGCAGACGACAACTAAAAAAAAATGGTTCACCCAATGAAAACATTCAACAATCTACTGAGACTAGAACACTAAACGAAGCACAAGAAAAAGGTGATGAAGGGAATGTTAATGCATCGCTGAAAACTCCATAGGCTACAATTAATGTTTTCGAAATGTTTGATTGGGTCACAAAAGAGGGATGGTTGCATATACCCAAAAAATAGTCAGAAGAGGATACAACAAAATAAGCCAGTAGTAACAACATTGTTAACAAAGTTTTTGGAAAATAATTATTCAACTACTTCTCTAGAACCCTAAATGCATCAAGATTTAATATTTCTTTTAAATTACCACCAACTATTACTGCATCAATAATGAACGTTCCACCCATCATGGCAGTACCCCCTGCAAATGCGTTGCGAAAACAGTTACCTACATATCATGATAACGGAGATCTGGTTTTACACATTCGATAATTGACGAAAGTATGTGTAATTAATGAAAAAGATATAGACCACCACAAACTACAATATTTTCCAAATTCTGTAAGGGAAGAACTATCGACTAGTTTGGAAAATATGAAACTGCTCATTCAACAACGACATGGGTAGAAAGGTTTAATGAAATACGAAGTGAAGGGCAAGCAGCTATCGCTTTACAATATGCAAAACTAAAGAAATATGAATTGATGGAGGACTATTATGATTGGTTCCTCTGACTTTGTGTGGTAATTCCTCAACAACCAAATGATATTTGCTTGAGAGAAGCCCTTAGAAAAGGGCTACAAATTAAGTGAAGATGGCTATCATTAGTATGTTAAAAAGAACATTAACATAAGTGGCTGAATTTTCAATTTTGGGAGAAGAAGAATTACCTATGAAATGGAAGAATATGGCAAGATGTTGTCCAAATAATTTAGACAATGATGAATCTAGAGATAGTGATGATGAAGATGAACATTCCGAAAATAAGACTAAAAAGAAATCTAAGAAAATGAATATTGACATAATAAGGGAAGGTGTGTATTATCAAAATTGTTTTAATGAAGGTCATTTCACAAAGGAATGCAAACTATTAATGAAATTTTGTCGAATATGCAAGGCTAGTGATCATTATATGGATAAGTGTCTTAGTAAAGCAATGAGTGGGAGTAGCCCCTCAAGAGAAATTATGCCAATGCATGTAATATAAACAAAAATACCAATTGTATAAAAACAAAAATAGTTATCAAATTATAGTGTACCAAATGATCAAAATCAATATAATAATTGATAATATAATGCAAGACCCAATGGTCGTAATTGGCAAAATAATAATCAATCAAATTGGAATAACCAATATAACCAGCAAATATATAATCAAAATCCTAGATTTCAACAAAATAGCATCAGATGTTATTGTTGTCGAAAGGAAGGTCATGTCAAAAATGATTGTCATGTATGGAAAAAAATTATTAAGGAAAAAGAAAAGAACTCCGAATTGAAAGTTGGAGTGAATGTGGCTATGGTTGAAAAGGACCAACCAATAGTGGATGTGTGTGGATGTGACATATGAGCAAATAGCACTAGGTGACGAAACTAAAGATGATGTTACCATAAAGGGAGAAATTAGACCAAACAAGGAGCAAGGCGAATAAATTGAAGAAGTCAAAAGGGGGAAAAAGATCCCTGTAGATGTAGATATAGTGGATATATATAATGAAGATGATACTACCCCACTATCACAACTTTATCTTTAGAATAAAATCAAGGAAAAACTTAGTAACACAAACATAGGTACAAACCAGGTAGGAGCATTTGAAGAACCAACTAAGGGATTTCAAATATTAGAGGTTGGTACAAGAGGAAAGGGAGTGGAGACTCGAGTGAATAAGCTTATTTATGGAGCTATGCCACCACAAATAGAACATCCTACATTAGCAGAAAGAACAAGTACTAGTCGTTACACTAAAAATGATATGTTCCATATGATTTTAGAGATGGAGTATATCATGCCAATGATCCCTACTCTTGAGGTGTGCTATTTGATGCATCGTTTCCAAATTTGTCTATGAGTAGGTGTAGCACCTCCTATGTTGGGAACACATATCATAGAGAGTCAATTTCTTTCTATGTGGGCAATAAATGACTTGGAGTAGAAAAAATATTTAGCATATAACATTGTTTGTTACTACATTCAGTACCACCGGCATAGAGGATATGGTGCTTTAGAGTTTGACGTCAGTTGCTTAGGACTGTGTGCACTACAATATTGTTGTAAGCTGGAGATTACATTCAAGGATTACTACCATCACCATTAGACCTCAACATCCGTCAGACCTACTTTTGTTATAAACCAAATGGAAGTTATTCCAGATCATGTGGAAAGCAAGGCTAGGACCCAACCTAAGAAGTGGAAGCAAGTTATGGACGGTTGCCAAGAATTAACTTGTCTCATTGACATTGCAAATCGCACCATGGCCTCTATTATTTGGAGGACTATCAAAAACAAGCAAACTAAGTATTTTGCTTAGGAAACACATATGGGAGTGGATGAACTATCCCTATGGGTAACCATTTTGAAAATAGGACACTTGGTGGATAAGCTATCCAAGCGATCGCATGTAGGTAAGTTCATTCACTACCAGTAATGTTTACTTGTGAAGATGGAGTGAACTGGCAAGTATCTTTGGAGGCAATGGATTACATACACCAAGGAAGGGGCAAAGTTTTCTAACAATGAAATTGACGACTTTTACACTCCAGCATAGCTCATACTTTATGCCAAACATGAGGTTCTAGGAGTTAGGAACTTGTAGTGAAATAAAAAAACTTTTGCAATGTGTAGTTAGAATGTATGTGCAGCTGTGTGGGGACACTACAACATTAAAAGGGGGATAATGTAAAGGAGATACTTAGGCATGTCGACAAAGTAGGAATATTATACAGAATCCTAGCAAGTCCCTTTGGAATTGTCAAAACGTAGTAGGTTGATACAAGCTAAGCTTATTATGTCGATATGACAAACAAACTATCAAAACTACATAACAATATGACATGAAAGTAATTACAACTACTTCTTGGAATTGCCAAAAGGAATGTCGATATAAAAGTAAGGCTCCCACATGTGACTTTGAAGGGGGATTATTCTGAACAATGATAGTGGTGTTTTTGAGTGAAAAGATTACTCTATGAAAGAAGCTTGGCATGTATGTTTTATGATTTATTGAAATTCAAATATTTTTCCAATTGTTGTTGATAGTTTCAATTCAATAATGGCATAATGGCAAATGTAGTTCTTCAACATCAATAGGGAATTTTCCAACAATAATTCAGATGTCCTAATTAATATTTTTACATGGTATATTAATAGAGTAGGACAATAATCTAGAGCAGTACAAAAATGTATCACTAACACATATAAGGATAAAGCCATCAAGATCCATGATAAACTAACCTCCAAGGTCTAGCATTATAATTTCACACAAAACATAAATTGACCAAAAGAATAAACATGTTAATTTCAATGACAAAAGACCCAAGGATTGCACATCCTTTTGTGGTCATTTTTTATTTGTCATTTTAAAAAAATTGAATGAAATATTTTCCAACATATTATTAAAAATACTTATAATTTCTCTACTACATCACATGTTTAATGGGTTGAAATTCTTTAAGTAATACCAAACAAGATGAAATAGAAAAAATCTTTGAAATAGTCCTTAAAATTGCATTATATTTTTTATTCCTATATGCATTACTATTTTTTTTTTCCATATTTTGAAGCATGATACATTATATCATCATATATATTTTTAAATTAATATCACACACTTTGTGTCCATGAACATCATGAAAAAGGACTAATAAAGAATATGGAAAAGGAGTACAAAAGAATTGTGATAAGTTTTTTAGTACAATTAAATTTTTTTGGACCTTAGTGTTTATGTTAATTGAATACATATGAATTTTTTGAAAGTGTGTAGGATTTGCATTTCATCTTAAACAATGATCATAACTTCAAATCATATTAAAATATGTTATATTTTAAACTTTAATTTCTTGTATCATAAGCTACCAAAAAAATTGGTATTTCATATACATTACACTCCATTTACATGTAATAAGGATTCTTGAAATTCTAAGAACATAAAATTAAACATATTTTGAATTTCTAAAATTTCAAATTCCCAAACTTTTAAATTATGAATGTTATTTAAATGCACATAATATTTTATTATCATTTCAATTTTTTTCTCATCAATTTTTTTTTATTAAGAGAGTTTTTTGTTTAGTCCTTTGCAAAATAAATTATTTCTAAAATAATTGTTATTCAAGTTCAAAATCTGTTATTAAAACCAAAACTCAAAATTAAATTAAATGAGTTTTTTATCTAAATTTTTCAACATTCATATTAGTCATTGAACACAACCTCCAATGATTAATATGACATTAAAGTGGTACCACATAAATATATGTAAATATATGTAATTGCAATGGTTGTCCACAATGGTTTTTGGCTTGTTGGATTACACCCCAAAATTGTTTTTTAAAGAATTGAGGATTCCAAGTCTTGAAATGCAAAAAACCATTTACTAGATTCATTTTTCCACCTATGTGCTTAAATCCTAAAACATTTTGGCTCCCCTCCCTTATCATGTTTTAAGTTTAGTTGTGGGCTCAAAGTTAAGGTCGCAACATTAGGTTTCAGGGTTTAAGTTATTTTGTTGTACACCAAGATATTATTATGTGAAATAACTCAAAATTTAAACCATTTACTTGTTTAATTATTCAAGTTATGGATGTAAGAGCCTTCTTTAAGGGGTTTGATTTTGATTGTTGTAATGTTGAACCAAAATGACTTCTCTAACATGATAAGTATTTAATGTAGGATAATGATTTTTTCTAATTTTTTATTTGGTATTGAAACTCAATTCAATGTGAACAATTTTGTGATTTTATTTTTTTTGTTTGAAGGGTTTATTTTCATGTGTGGCTTTGGATTATCATATTTCATGTTTCAAGAAAACTCACTTGTGACAATCAAGAATCCAAGTTCAAAACTACAATATTTGTGTTCATGTGTTTTTATGTGACTTTTGTTAATTTTGATAGTTTTGGCATCAATTTAGTAGCTCATGACAAACATTCCCCATCATTTTTATGGTGAGGGATCAAAAAAGTTGATTTTATTAGTAACCACCTCATCGAGCAAGTAGGGTGTTTCTTATAAGTTTATCGAAACATGTTACTAGGCATGGAGACATGGAAAGACATTAAATTGCCTTGTCACTTGTAGGTAAAAAATAGAATGTGTTTCAACACATGTTGTTAGGGGCAAAAAATTGTAACAACCTAAACAACCATCAAATTTTTCTTTTATGTACTAAAAAAGGATTTAGAATTTAGAAATGACCTACTAAGGTGAAAAATATGTCTTCACATTCAAATTTAGATAGGGTATGATAAATAGTTTTCTTAAAAATGATATAACAACAATTAAATATGGGTTAGTAGGATCTTTAATCAATCCTTAAAATTCTAATATTTAATAAGTTAGTTTTCAATGCCCTGCTTCAAACCTAAACAATTATTTAAGCAATCTTGCATTAAATTTTTAAAAAATATATTAACCCAATTAACTAGGTTGGAAACTAATTTACATTGGTGAACCCATGATCAACTAAATTCATGGGATTAAAGCCACCTCAAATGCAAATTTAATTTGTTTTTCCCAAAATGTTTTGTGTTGTGCAATGAAATTATATGTAAAGCTTTTCAAACATGACATTGAAAGTTTTTTTTGGCATGATACACAAAACCAAGTTTTTACAAAGTGATTCAATGAAACTTAAAACAAGATTTTGCACCCAATTTCATTGAAGCAATTTGGCATTCCAAGCATTTAAATTTTGAAACAATGACAATCTACCATTATCAATCCACTATTTCGTATTTTCAAAGGCAAGCTTTTTTATTGAAGTAGATAAAAATTATAACTCAAACATGATTGCCACTAATTTCCAACGAATCCTTTTCTTGTTTTCAATCATCCATAAAGTTTGAAATTCAATAAGTTGGAACTTGGGTCCTCAATGATATGTCAATGTTTGTGTTTAATCCATTTTCAAAAAATAAATAAAAAAGAAAGAAATTTTTAAATGATGCATGCAATTCAAAAATCATGTGTTCAAAAAAGTAATAAAATTATTTAAGTAGAAATTTCTTTGTGCAAGGTATGTAGATACTAAGTACTATGATTTAAGGATTAGTCATTATTACCACTGACCTTTAAAACAAGACTTAAACATCATGAAAAGCACCAACTAGTTGACTAGCAATAATAACTTATTAATGTTAATTAATAATCTTTGATTTAAAATCCGACAAATGTGTTCAACTTTGCACAACCTTTTTCTTTGTACAAATGAATGTACAATAAACCCCCTTTAAAATCACACCCATTTTAATCACATTCTTGTTTCTATCGAACATTTTTTGGTACCCATTTGTTCTAGTAAGAAACAACCTTCTTTAAGTCTAATAATGCATAGTAGAGCTTAGAATAAGCCATGAAGGAAATTTAAACGATTTGCATTTTTATTCTAACTTTAAAAAACTATTTTGTAACTTTTTTTTTGCAAGTAATCACAATCTTGTAAGAGTTTGTATGAAATGTGACTACACACATTTGAATCACAATTCATTAGTGTCAAAAAAGAAAAAGAAAAAAGGGTCACCAACAACATGATTATAAAAGGGTTTCTTGTTGAATTGACTCAAATAATTGCACCTTTATGTCAACAACTTCCAAGTTCCATGCCTAATTTAAATTTCACACATCCAATTTAATAACACATGACCTTCATAGGTGCATTGATTATAAATATTAATAAATGATCATGTTCTAATCCATTTGCACAAAGATGATTTGATTTAAAAACATATTCAAAGGTAGTTGGGTCGACACTACCACTTGGGAATTTTGACCATCACTTGGTTTTTGGCATGTCCACCTTCATTGTACAAAATAAGAATGATGTTTTCCAAACTAGATAGTTACTCCACTCCGCAGGTAAATCCCCAAAACCTAGCATGAACGTGAATGGATTCTAACTTATATAGATGACATCCTTGGATACAAGAAGTAGTAAGTTTCCATCCTCCAAGACATTAAAAAAGTATTAACTTTGTAAAAAAAAAACATTTAATTGATAGTGAGGAAGTTTCTATAGGATCCATGCACTAACTTTGAACCCACGTTTAATTTAACAACCCAATGAGGTAAAAACACACTCCATAGTGGATAAACATTTAACTTGGGTCTCATGAGTCAGAAGCCAGAACCTAAAGGCAGTTAGGTAATGATTGTCACTCCTATCCTGAAATTGATGATTAATGAGTAAAATTTAAAGAATTAATAATTAATGAATAAAATGTAAAGAATATTAAATATATCAATAAATTAAAGAATATCAATAAATAAAAATTTAGGTCACATGTGGGGGGGTTTGTTTGTGAGCCCTATTTTTGAGTGTTCCAGATATTGGGAGCGGTGCTGGGGGGCAAGGGGGCTGTAGTTCCGTGTGTCGCTTCATGTTTGCTTTGCTTGGTTATGAGAACCAAACCGAATGAAAATTCCTGAATGATGGGCGGAGAAAGAACGTTTCACAATTGGGCCCAGCTCACAATAATGGTCGGCCACCAACACATTGAACAGAACCAACCAAGTGGCCTGGCCTCCAATGCTGAGCGTGCAAAGACCTTGTCTCTTGGGGTGGGCTTGAATTAAATAACACTTGTGTGCATGCATGTGTGGCCTTATTTATCTCAAACAAATTTGATGCTTGGTGTTAAAACAAAAGAAATTTCTGAGGTTTAGGGTTTAGGGTTTAGGGTTGGAGCCTTGGTACACGACCATGTTCATGTGGTGGTGGAAACATGTCGAACCAAGAGTTACCACGGCAAAACAATATGGGATAAAAAATGAGGTGCTATTGGGAACACATTGGGAACTTTTGGAACTTTTTGGGAACCTGATGGGGGGGGGAAATAACAAGGCTTCAACCCTAAACCCTAAACCCTCCAACAAATTTCTGATGCCATCCTTCAGGAACTAACTAATAACCATCTCATGGATGAATCATCCACGATGGCATTAGTCTCCAACCATAATGGTCGTCCCTTCCGCCGGTAATGGGTTCTTCGTGTTCGTGTAGAACGTTGTTGCAGTGTTTCTTGGAGAATCGCTTTTTTTTTTCCTGTGTGTTGAGCTCCTGCGTCCTTACAAGTGGTTAGGTCGTGTTGGATCTGATATTCTGGAGTGCTCTTATGTGCAACTGAGAAATTGGGTGTTGATTGAACCCAGCGAGTTCTTTTCTTTTTGGAAAGTGGCGGCCCCTTCTCGTGTGGATGTGGTGGGGAGCAATCAATCACGATTCTCGTGCGCTTTTGAGTAACAGAGAGAGTGTGGCTGCTCTTGCTGCTCTGCTGGGTTGGGGCCGGACGGAAGAGGAGGCGGCTGAAACTTGGGGCAAGGATGGGGAGGTGCCCAAATCATAAGAATAGTCATGGGAAGCATTATTCCCATAAGACAGCGCGAAGAGCAAAATTTCTCGTCAAAGATATCCTTGCCACCTCACCCTTTTCTTCTTTTTCCTTTTCCTGTTTCCCTGTGTCTTCCTCCCATATAGGCAATTCTTCTTCTATGTTGTGAAATTCTACTCACACAAGTGATCTACCTCACTTCTCTATTGCTCGGAATTTCTGATGGCTCGATCAAGTTATCCGTTTCAGGCTTTTTTAGGTTAAAATTAGGGTTTTCGTTTTGTCATCGGTCTTGAGTTCTCTGTGCTTGGAATGGGTTAGGGTTTGATATCCAGGGTGTTTCCTTCTCAGTGCGTCTATTCCACTTCTGTAAGGCTAGTCCTGACTGGAGTGGTGTGTTGCTCACAAAGTTCTTCACTGAATTTCATTCTTTGCTATGGTTAGGGTTTCTGATTTTATGTCATACCTGTTTGCTTCTCCAGCAGTGTGCAGTTCACTTTCATGATGTTAGTCTTTATTGCAATTATGGGTTATTAGTTATGTTTTGGTAGGCCAGATTTCCTGTTTTTCATGCTTGGTGATTGATTGCTGTTGTGTTGTGACATTTGAAAAATCCGTAACTGGGTCATCTCTCTCTTTTTTAAGGTCGACTTAAATCTATGGAGTAGTTCTCAGTACTTATGAATCTATTTTATGAGTGCCTTATGTTACTAAGTGTTGCTAAACCCTTGCCAACTAAGAGCCTAGGGATTGGTTTCAGTGGAAGATCTTACTTGATCTCTTATTTCACATTGTGCTGAACTATTAACCTTGACACCATAAGTGCACGAGATGATTTGATCCATGCAGAGCTTCGCAAAGTTGATGTACCAAAGACACAAGAACCCAATTCTGATCTTCCCGGCTTGGGGCAATTTTATTGCCTACATTGCGAGTAAGTCTCACTTCTTATACATTGTCCATTGTGACAACAGATGCTTTGTGTCAAGAGGTGTGGAAATATTTGACATTCCATGTACAGATACTGCATTGATAATCAATCTTTGTTAGCATAGATCCAAAGGCTAGGCAAGAACTCAAGTGGTCTCTGACTATGTTGGGTTGATTGCCAGTCGCTACTTCAACAATGCCTCTGTTCGGGATGATCACTACAAGACAAAGAAGCACAAGAAAAGGTTTGTCTATGCATCCACTCCTGTTCTTGTGTTTTTCATCATGGGAGGGGAACTTGGCATCGATGTCTAAGTGTTTGAACTCCAAGCACTTGATTGTGTAGTTAGAACTAGCATTCTGACCTTGCTGTTTCTTGTGACTGCAGTAGTTATTCATGTGGATGTTACTTTTTCCTTAGTACCAACCTTTTTGCTATGGTGCCTTGTTGTGTCCTCAGATTCAAGGGTTATGAGGAATTTTTCTTGTATGTGTTAATTTGCATGCTTTACTCAATTTACTGGTAATTTTTAAAAAAGTTATCAAAGTTTTATCATTTTGGTGGGAGTGTTCAGGGTGAAAATAATGGAGGGTGCTGCCCCACACAATCAGATTGATGCAGAGGTTGCAGCAGGTATGGGTCATCCAGATAATGGGCCTAGGTTACAAGTGGAGGATTCATCTATGGCCTTGTGAACCATACCATGAATTTTTTTTTGTGAATGTTGCAAAACTAGCAAAAGTGAATCCATCCACACCGTACTGGTTTTATTGCCCCAGTTTTGTTCAGTTTGCTTTTTGTATCTTTTTATGGAGGGATTGTGTGTCCAGTTTGTGTGAGAATGGAAATGCCCCCCAGGACTACTGTTGAGGGCAGTGCTATCAGATCAGTAGCTTGCACAGATGCATAAGGTATTTGCACAGACTTTTTGGTATGCTAATGGAGGTAAGGTCCAGCACATTTTCTTAAACTAACACTACTGCATACTTACTCAATCATATGGGTCTAGAATCGTCAGATATCTGCAATTATCCCTTAGATCTAAAGCTTGTATTCGCCTCCACGCAGAGTGCACAATCTGTATCACAACTTATTTTCCAAGATAATGTGTGAGAGCTTTTGAGGTTGGTTTATGTATGTGGTTGTACAGCAGTGCCAAGAAAAAAATGTCAGCAATTTGTAGCACTTGGCCATGGCTGTACAGGGAAACACCCATAACAAGCCGGAAGGCATGTGAGGCAGCTATGCAGAGGATGAACAAATGGTTCATAGCACTGGCTGGTGCTGCCTCTACATATGCTCTTATGTAGTTATCATTTCAGATCAGCTAGCATGCTAGTTGGTTGGACAACTAATGGATAGTTCAGATTGATTTCTGTCTTGCCAACTAGTTTCCTGGGTCATTGAGGAATGTTCTCTGCAACATTTGGCATAGTGTATTCTGCATGACAGGTGGATGCTAAGTGTATTTGTCTGTTGGTCTAGCCAATGAACCACTGTTATTGCCCTCTTGTCTAATTTAAGAGTCGGTTGATCCTTGTCCATTAAATAACTCAATATCACCTATTTGGGTATGGGAATCCTCACTGCCTGATACTGTGATCCATTGTCATTTTTATTTTTTTGACCTTTCAGAGCTCTTAGCTGTGTTCCAGAAGCAATGAAGATGTTTTCAAAAACACAGTTTGGTCCATGGATTTGACAAGACTGCAAAATATCCTTCACATAGGCACTGAGCAGAGCTACCAACCCTCAACAGTGCACCCTGCCAGAGCTGAACAAGATATTTATGTTACTAACTCAACCCTTGGTCTTTTAACTGCTCTTTTAGCTAAATTGAATAGTTAGGTAGGACTATGCATCCATGTACTGTAGTTGCACTATTCATAATGCTACCTTTGGTTTTGCAATGTGCTAATTGTCTTTTATCTATAAATGTGGGCAAGTGTTTCCAACAGTCTGCAAGTTTTACAATTTAGTCCATGTGGGGATGGTGTATGTACCTCACCATAATGACATTGGTTTGGTGGAGTTGGGTGATAACTGGTCGAAGCAGGGAGGTTGTGACACTCGCATTGTAATTGTATGACAAAATCTTCAGATTCTGTGATGATTTTTTCTTTCAGGTTTCTGTGGGTGAACTGTTTGTTCTGGGTGAAGATCTTGACCTGTGAGATTGTATACAAGGTGATGTTACAGGAGGTCCAAGCTAACTAGTTGGAGCTGTTGAGTGGGATCTGATAGCAAAACTACCAAAATTGTGCATGTGGGTTTGCCAATAACCAATATGTATTGCATACAATGGCAAATGTACTTCTGGTCGGATTTGATTGGTGTAAAGGTCACAAAGGAGCTCTTACACCATGGTTTTCCTTCCCCCAATCTATTGGTGTTTTGGTAGCATTACTGGACCCCCTTAGGAATGATGCAGATTTCCTGTTTTCTTCAAAGAAGGATCATCATGTAAAGAGTATGACACACTTACTGATAACACTGAAATCACTTGTGAGTTGATGATCTGTTTTAGGGTTTGATATGTCATTACAAGGGACACATATGCTATTGGGATTTATTGACTTGTCATTAAATCATATGGGTTAAATTTGCCCATTTTTTTGGTTGTAATGACTACAGTTGTTGAAGTTGAAATGGGATGTTTGAAATATGTGACTTTGAATTTGTGTACATTCATGCTACAAAAATTTGACATCGACACAAGATTTGCACGTGAACCTGCTGTGTACAAAGGTTTTTTTTTGTTTTTTTGCAATTTTGTGATTAAGCAACAACACTGGTGATCATCCACAAGAGAAATTAGCCAAATTGAGCTATGCAGGTCAAGAGGAAAGTAGAAATTTTATAGAATGCTTTGGCAACCTTTAGAAGAAAAACGTTCCTTGAAATTTGGTGACTTTGTATGGCGCTTGTTGTTCACAAGAATCCTTTGTATGAGTCACACTGAATGTGTTTTTGTGGCCAAGTCAAGAATTAGCCAAAAAGAAAAGAAACACTGGCTGTGAATGATGTATGGCCAACATCTGTTTTATTCCTGAAAATGAAAGAAAGACCACAATGCATTCACATGCACAATGACTCAAAACACGAACAACCATGGATTCATATTTCAGTTTTGAGTGAACTTCAGATTCAAGACCTTAGCCCAGGCCCCCATGGGCTTGTTGCAATGCATTATCATTTTGTTGAATTTCCCATATTATCCCAAGAAGAAATTTATTATGGTGAGAAAGGAAACTTTTTTTTTTTCCTTTTTGGAGAATAAGACTTTAAGGGTGGCGTAATATAGGAGAAAGGAAGAAAAAAGGGTAAAGAAGGAAGCCTTACAAGCAAAAGATAAAAAGGAGCCCTTAAGGATAGACTTGTTCCAACTTGCCCAAGTGTCCAAACTTAGGATCAATGGAGAAACAAGTGGCTTCTACATAATAATGTGTACCTAATAAGCTCCAATGCCTTGAAAGTAGGTCTAGTAAGTTGTAATATATCTCCTTATAAAGTGTTTTTTTCTTTTTGGGTGGAATTTCACCACTTGGTGACAAAAATAAAGGGGCTAGGAAGGCCCCAAAGGATTTTTTTGGGATAATTTTGACCAAAGTCATCATATTTTGAGGTAGCAAGTCCTCAAGTCCCCATATTTAGACATTGGCCCTCTAGCTTGTGGCTTGAACATAGTGGGATTCCTAAATTTTTTTGACTTAGGGCTTTGACTTGTAGCCAAATTTGCCTAGGCCCTCTTGTAAATGATCACCAGCCCACCCATCTCACAAAATTGGAAAAAAAACACTCTCCTAATCATTGTTTTTATTACTAGCCAAATTTTGCTTGTTTGCCACCTTTCATAAGGGAATACAACCTACCTTGTTTAAACATTTAAAAGGAGTGATGATTTTGTCAATATCCTAGAGTGATGCCTTAGGGTTAGTTGACAAATGGATGTGACAAACAAGTTACTTGCTATTAGGGGCATTTGATGTATCTCATAACACCATCATTGCCTTTCAATAAAGCTCGCAACAAACTAACTAGTTTTTCCTTCAACTAAAAAATTCCATCACTTTTATGCATATCAAAGTTGTGACTTAAGGTTGTTGCCTCATTCATGAGCTTTTAAAATTTTGAGTTGCCACCAAAGGACATGTTAGAACTTGGAGTTTCTTGAATTCTAAAGATCTCATGTTTTTGAGGTTTTTGTTTTTTTTTTTTTTTGTAGAACTTTGTGGCTATGGACTTTGATATGGTGTTTTTAAGGTTCATTTTTTTTAAAGAATTTTGTGGCTATGAACTTTGATATGGTGTTTTTGAGGTTCGTTTTTTTGTAGAACTTCATGGCTATGGATTTTGTTTTGATGATGGTTTCTTGCAACTTGAGGTATATTTCTTGGTGCATTTCCATGCAACCATCAATGCAATGGAAAAGCAATTGTCGAGATAATTTCGTGCAATTATGATGCCCTTTCAAGTTTTTGTATATTTACAACATTTACATGCATGGAATGCTCATTGGTAACCTCCTAGTCTTTACATTTCATAAATCTCAATAGCTTTGTTGTTTGCTTTGTAAGTATCAAGCTTTCTTCCTTATTTGTTTCTCATCAATTCTTGAGTGTATGCACCATGGCACCTTTGTAACTCTCAAATGGGTTTAAACATTAGCTATCTATTTATTTATTTTGCAAGGGTCTAGAACATTGTGATGTTATTTCATTGAATCAAGGTCCTTCATTTGTCATTGTTTACAACAAATGTGTTTGCACTATAGTCAAAGTTGTTGTAAGTGTTTATATTTGTTATGTTGCAAGTCACTTGTTGAATTCCGACCCATCATTGAAATTGAAATCTAACCCACTAAAGAAGAAAAAGAAGGTTAAAGGAATAGGAAATAAACTAAATGTTTCAAGATGTCTAGGCAACAAACATGGGTGGAAGTTGTGGTTGATTCTAATGGGTAGGTGCATATGGTGAAATTTTGTGATTGCATGTAGATTGAAGGCAAAGAAAAACTTTTGATTCCTAAATTCAATAATCTCCAAAACCATGTTAGGAAATGCAAATGCAAGGTTGCAAGACTTAATTACAACATGGGGTAATATTATATGTTTACAAAATCACAACATGCAAAAAATGAATGTCTCTTCTTCAATAGGGGAAAAAACGCAATGGTAGACTTGGTAATTATTGGGGATGTAGTTAGAAAAAATAAAAGGATTTTTTTGCAATTTTTTTTGTTTTTTGTTTTTAGGGCTTTTGCAACAAGGTTGTCCTCTCACTAATGTTGAGGCCATTAAATTGTTGTTTAAATTCTTGAAGGTGAAAAACACCCCAAAAAAACAATTGAATGATATAATGTTGGATGGGAGATTATAAAATATTTACATCACATGGTGCTCATCACAACTAAAGTTATAGTTCATGTAGCAAGGTACCTTGCTATTAACTATGATGAGGTGACAATGATCAATAATCAATCTTTTGGGTTAGCATTTGTGCTTTACCTTGTGGATGCCTTCAAGTGCATACTAATTTTGTTGAATTTGAAAAGGTTGGTTGGTGGTGGCACAATTAACAACTTGACTAATGGGTCCAAATGAAATTTAACAAGCCAATGTGTTTGTTTGAGATTAAAGACTATTGTCCTTTTGAAATCCTTTTGCTAAAAAACATATGTTTCATAAAAAAGAATTTTTGAATAAACTACTTTCCAATTTATTATTTATCATATTTACAATTGTCCCAATAATATGTCACATTTTTTGTTAATCATTTAAAAATAAATATGAAACTAAAAAATGCATAGATTTTGCCAAAATTTGCATTTTGTTTTAAAACATGATCACAATTTCAAATAACGCCCAATTTTTTTGACATTTTAAGCTTTAGTTTCTTGTTTTATAAGTTATAACTTTGTTTCAAAGTGGTGTGACAACACAAATTTGCAAAAGAATAATTCCTTCCATGTTTGTTGTGCATTGTGTTGCGCATTAAACAAACTTAGTTATCCAAACATTTTCCAATCAACCCCTAGTGCAAAAGATTGAGGGGCTTTTACAAGCCACATATAAATATTTTTCCTTTCCACCAAAAGACAATTTGAGTAGTGCAAACAAGTAGTACAAATTTGCAAACTTAGTATTTAGAAGAATGTGAAGATGTGTTATGCAAATTTGCAAATTTAGTACATTATTTACTATGATCTAGAGAAAAAATACACTAATGAACAATTTAAAGGTTTTCTAAACCTTGTGGATTATGACAATGATAGGTTGTTGTCAACTTAGTGGATTCATGTAATATGCAACCATCATTGAATACACAATTTTTTTCTTCCAAGGTTGGTAGTACCAAATCCATTGCAAGTGCCCCCTCAACAAGGGTCTTTTCTACATGCACCCATGATAATTAGTTTGTTGTTGAAAATGAAAGAAACATGTTCAATTGGAGTAGATGTTCTCATTAAGAAGTTTGATCAAAGATTTCCCTCCCAAAAGCTCATGGATGCTATTACAATCATATATCCTTAGTATCAATTGAATTTAGCTTTGCAAAAAACATAAAATTCTTTTGAAAGGGGAGTTTGATGATAAAGGCTTGAAAGTGCCTACCTTGTTAAATGAACAAAAGTTTGACATGGAAGTTGGTTTTTTCAAGGTGACCATGTAAGCAAATTGTAAACAAGCTTTTTGGAGCTTCCTTTGAGCTATAATCTCATGCCCAAGATGTGATCCAATCTATCTTCCCACTAGAAGAAATCTTGTTCATTTTGACCTTATATGTTTATGATTAGTGTGTGATTAGTGTCCAAATCAACTCATTTTGCAAATACACTTGTAATAGTCCTACGTGTCACCATAGTTGCAAATGCTCGTAGTCACATATGTGATTACATATTAGAAATCCAAATTTTAATCATACATGCAACATCAATTTGTGACTACCATATGTTTAGATGAAAAATTGATGTCATTCATTATTGGTGGCATTCATTGATGGTTAACACCCAAGTTGCTTTTGCAAATGTATTTGCAATTATACATAGATCACTAAATGACACATAACATTTAATTTGTTATTGCAATTCAAAGTGTATAATTTCATTTATTCGTTGATAGGGAGGCTAGAAAATGTTATTATTACATCTAGTAAATTGGCTAGGTAGGCCTAGTAAACTACCTAGGCTATGAAATTAAGTTAGGCTACGAGGCTAAGCTAGTCAAGTAGCCCTACTAGGTTAAGATAGGTGTGTGCAAGCTAGAGTGGACCAAAAGTGGCACAATTTTTTTTCATGAGAACACATTTTTGGATTGTATTTTGATTGTAAAAATGTTATGACATTGTTGGATCTTGATGTTTGAAGTTAAGAAAATCCATTTTTTCAAAAAAGTAATTATTGGTGACTTTCTTTAATATATATCCGAAGATACAATGTTTGCGAAAAAATATTAAAATATTTCACAAAATTCACGTTTGAGGAACTTTGTAAATTTTCCTTCAATTATGGTGTGTTTAAAAATCCCCTTAAAGCTTCAATGCATCTTGAAATGGTTTTTAAAGTACATTTTTGAATTGCTTGTAACATTTATGATTATTAAGGATTAATAAATGGACTCATCATTACAAACTATGATCATAATGAGTCCATTTACAAATTATTTATGTATTGGTATGATGGAGGTCATGCATGCACAAAAGTCCCCCCTATTTGGTGTAAGAAATAATTTTCAAATAATTAAAAGATTTCACTTAACTAGTTACATAAGAATCATACCTCTAAGTCCCTCTTCATAAAATTTAAAAAACATTTGATGTGGGATACATCGTAATCCATAAGGGTGCAAAATAGATTGGGGTGTTATGGAAATAGTGGTCCACCCTAATTTGCATATATACCTAACTAGGGTAAGCTAAAGTAAGCACCTATTAATTTTTTACCTGAATAAATAAACCATCGACCTATGGTAAGCATGTACTTAGGTAGGTAGGTGGCAAATGTGTATGTAAATAGGTATGTAAGGAGGTACAAACTATAGGTAGGTAGGCCATTTATCTAGGTAGGTAGGTAAATAACTAGGCCATCTACCTAGGTTATGTAGGCCATTTACCTAGGTAGTATGTAAGTAGACATCAAATGGTAGGTAGGTAGGTATGCATCTACTTGGGTGGGTTAGGTGGCCATTTACCTAGGTAAGTAATTTACTTAAAGTGGGATAACCTAAGCTAGGTAGGTAGGATAACCTAGGCTAGGTAGGTAGGATAATCTAGTCTTTAACCATGGAGGTGAAAGGTTCAAATCTTTAAACTTGTAACTTAGGAGCTAGCTTTAGTTAGGTAAGGTAGGATAACCTAGGCTAGGTAGGTAGGATAATCTAGTCTTTAACCATGGAGGTGAAAGGTTCAAATTTTTTAACTTGTAACTTAGGAGCTAGCTTAAGTTAGGTAAGGTAGGATAACCTTGGCTAGGTAAATAGGCCTAGTAGGTTAGGTTAAGTAAGCTAGGATAGGCTCTTGATATTTACCAACCTATCATTTTACCTAAATAGGTAGGTAACTAAGCTAGTCTAAGTAGTTAGGATATTTGGCATCATGTGACTATGGACATAAACTAATCACAAATGTAATCACAAATATATTCGCAAAGTCAAATTCCATGTAGGCTACATGGGGTCCATGTCATATTCATGTTCATCCATGGTAATGGATGTGAAAATGGATTATAATTGCAAGGGTTTGTAATTGCCAATGCAACTTCCATGCCACATGGTGTCTTTTTTTATGGTTGTTTGATGGCACTTATCTTAGGCAACTAAAAAATTTTGTAATTGTAATTGTCCATTACAATTAAAATTCAATGGTGTGTTACAATTGCTTACCATCTAGGTAACAATGGTATCATCTCCACCCTAAACCATTTCCAAATTTATTTTAGGTGTCCAATGGTGTGTTACAATAACACGGGCTAGAATATTTCAAGTTGGTGGAGATTTTTGTGGTGATGGTATTGGGTAGTGCCAAAGACAAGTGTTATTTCTCAACCTTGTATTTTATGAAGTCCAAATTCAAAAATTGGTTGACATATAATCTTGAATTGGTTGTCAAAGTGTTTGCTAAGGATCACTACTCCATGGATATTTTTCCATTTGGAGATGTAATTGAGGATTAACAAGATAGGAAGTAGAGGTATATAGTGCATGCTTAATATTTTCTAGATTTTTTTTGTTGCATATTTGAAGTTTTTGTACATTTTTTTGAGCTCAAGTTAGAGCTTGTATACAAGTTGTTAGGCAAACAATGAAACCAAGTTTGATTTGCAATTTGTAGTTACATTATTTTCACCTCGACTCCTTTGCTATGTTTTTTGTAGGATTTGGATGTATACATTTACAAGTTTTATAAGTACCTTATGCATGTCTACTTGCTTGCTTGTTTTAAATTTTTATGTTTCAAGTTTATTGGTTTTTTGATTGTATGTTTTTTGAGTTTTTGTTTCAAGTCAATATACACCTTATTCAAGTTGATTGGTTTTTTGAATGTATGCTTGTTAGTTTTTTTGTTTCAAGTTGATATTCACATTGCTTTTTGATTGGTTTCTTGATTGTATGCTTGAACTAATGCGGGAATGTAAATAAGGTTTTAATGGGTTTTTTTGTGCAGATTTGACTTGGGGTTGCATGGGTAGGATTCAAGAGAATTGAGATTCAATCCTTCCCCATGCCTTCCATTTTTAACAACAAAAGTGGATTGCAAAAAATTGTTGTTGTCACATTTTGTACACAATGTTTGAAATGTTCACCAATGCACATACATTTCTATGGAAAAAAGGTCAAATTTTGCACATATGAAAACACCATGTAACTAATTTGCCACACTTGAAAAAACTTTATGTTGCAACTGTATGTTATTTTGAATTTTTCTTCAAATTTTTTGCAATACATTTACACAATGAGAATTACAAATTGTGTCAACATTAATTCCATGTAGTGCACACAGTGAAGAAACTTTTGAAATTATTAACATTATTTCACATTCAGTTTGTACGATTTAGGCAAATTGAAAATGAACGATGGTTTTATTGATTTGTATGATAGTCTCTTAATTTTGCATCAATCTTATAAGTTGAATGACATAAACTTATGTAGATTTCATCAAGGAGCACCAAGTTTGGGAGGTAGGTTTAGTTGAACTATTGAAAGGTGATTAGACGAATATATATTAACAACATTTATGTTAGTAAAAAACTTTTCAAAACTTGGATTGAGTTACACATGTGAGGGGATTACCAACCTACCAACCAATGCATATGTTCAAACAACAATCTCATGTGTTGTGTGAGGAATTTTTTGATGCCCTTGAACATTCGAAAATGTTCATTTGGATTTGTAATCCATATTTTGATTTCATTTTTGAAACAAGGCAATAAAATCTTGATTTCATTTTGGGGAATCAAGAATCATGTGGAATATTTATTTATACAAATGGTAATTCTTATGCCTTTTATTGAGAAACATTTTTGATAATTTATGATAATTTTGGATTGAATGTTATGGGCTAGGGTTTTGCACAATGTATCATTCATGACATCATCATGTTCAACTTCAATCTAAAAGGGCACAAATGATATTTATAGGAAATTTTCATGTCAATAAAAGCACATGGTTTAAAAGTACATTGTTTTATTTGCCATTTTTTGAGCACTAGGTGGAATATTGGGGCACATGATTTATTTTAACAATTTTAACCCAATTTTATTGTTGGAAGATTGTGTTAACAATGGTCCCAATTCAAATATATAGGACCACAAAGATGATTGTCTTGTATTTGTTGATTGAACTTCCATTTGTCATTTTGAAATTTTGTGTTTATTTTCATTTGAGCTTCGCAATGTTGTGCATTATTAGTGACGATCAACTATTTTAATTTTTTCTTATGTTTTCATATATTTATGTCAATGTCAAATTTAATTTAAATTGATGTACATTTCATGAACATGAAAAAACACATGTTAATTTTTTTATATATCCATCTTGATGGATAGGGAGAAAAAAAGAGATAGCTAGGCTTGAAAATGAAGTAGTTATTTCTGAAATTGTGTTCATTGTCCATGGACAACCATACAAAGGATTTGAAAAAATCCCCCATATACCAATTTCGATTACTTGTCACTAGAATTTGAACACACTTTGCTAATTTTTGTTAGTATTAAGTGTTAGGCCTAAATAGGAAAAAAATATCACATAAAATTATTCAAAAGATGAAAAAGATGTCAAGTGAAAAAAATTTGTGATTAAGACCTCAATTGATTGTTTATTTATAATACTTAACTTAAATTTTAAGTTGACCTTTTAATTGGCAATTATATTCAATTGATATGTTATGTAATTTTTATTGAAAATATTTACATTTCATGACCTCAATTATGAGTATGAGTACTGAAAAAAAAAGAATAATTTTACAAGGTCCAAATGGGGTATATTGAATCATTACAATTGTAATTATTGCTTAATTTTTCATTGTGTTAAGTGTTAGATTAAGTTGATGTTGAATTGCTTTAATGAGCTTGTACAAAATATTCTTAATTTATTATGAAAACATTTGGGTAAACTTGAAATGGATCTAACGAATATGGAATACCCAAAATGATTTTTTAGATATGTTATTTTTTTCATTGATAAAAATGATTTAAAAGGACTTGAAATGATTTGAAAATGACATTTTTATGGAAAAGAAAACACAATTACATAATAATATAATCCAACATCTTATTGGGTCATAGGGGTTTTTTTATAATTATGTTAAATTATAAATCATGATTTTAAAAATATTTTGTCTAAATAACCAATCTTCTTCTCCCACATTGATTTGATTAGCTAATCCACTACTTATAAGAACTCACATCCTTGGCACTGTAAGTTAATAATATTGTGACTACACCATACATATATTAGTACCAACCTAGACAATCAATAATGCACAAATCTACAATTTTTTTAATGTATGAGCCCAAGGTCCTTCCATATCTCCCTCCTTGCTAAGAGACAAGATTATCATATATAGGTACATGATCATTACATATGTGATTTGATTTTCAACATTAGTATGAGAATGTAATTATATCCCTATCATAGAATATTTGTTTTTCCATATAGATGATGTCAAAGTTAATTTCCCATCCCTCCCTCCCTCCCTCCCTTCACTAACCCTTTCTATCCTTTTTATGCCCAAATGCACAACATTCAAACCCTAAATGACAAACAAACCATGGGCCCTTATATAATTTGATGTATTTCAGTTTCCATGTTCTTTGACATTCTTTGTTCTCTTTTCAAAATTTTATTTTTCAAATGTTTGTTATAATACCACCTTGTAACCCCAAATCAAGATGAGCTTGAAATTCAATACACATCCTTAGTGCAAGTGAACATATTTGCAAGAACGTCAATAGCTTTTAATTTGTCAAAAAGATACAAACAATTTTTAAAAAACTTAAAGGTCATAAAATTCAAGCTCTTTTTGAACATGTAACAATTGAGCTCCTATTTTCAAAACACGAGATCTAAAGTTCAAACACAAGGAACAAAAAAAAAAGTTATAAGCATGTGATCTTGAGTTCAAACACATAGAAAGAAAGCATACCTACAACCACCATGAAATTGTTTAGTGGTGAATTTGCCTTGTTCGACATTCCCTTGCATTCCATTGTGACAAAAAGTTTGTTGTTGGGAAACATTACCTCAATTTTATGAAGGTTGTGAAACTTAAAGAAATTTATAGATTGGTTGATTTCAAAACAATTTTTAACATGGAATTGGTTTTGGATGATTAACCAACAAATTTAATTTCTATGCTTCTAAAATTTTCCAAGCTAGATGACCTATTAAAGCTTATATCTCCTTCCCTACATTCCTTTAATATATCATCTCTTATCCATGTTGTCATTCAAATTATCAATTTGTAAAATGTTTATGCAACATTGCCAAGCTCTCAAATACATAAACTTAGATAGAACATGAGTTTGTTTGGCAATGTCCAACCATGGGTTTTCCAAGAATCTCCCAAATTTACTTTCACACTTGGGACGACCTATTCAAGGTCAATCATTCCAAATACACATGAATTGGAGCATGTTAGAATGGGACAAATTTTCACCTTGTTTGATGATGATGGGTGAAACTTAACTACATGTGTGATCAATACGATACAAATGTAAAAATAAAAAATCTAGTTTAAATGAAATTGAATGTTTGACTTTGTTTGAGTTATGGTGAATCTTTCAATACTAAATCTATTGAATTTTTTTAATTCTTATTATAAATCATCAATCAACTAATTTTTTGATGAAATTTGATACGTTTACATATACTTTAAGTTGTCATGTATCCATTTTGGGTCAAAACATGTAACTAGGAGCCAAAAAGGGCATTGGATGTTAGACATAATCAATCAAAATCAAACATTTTTATTTTTTATTTTTAACATTTAAAACCATAATAATCATGACAAGTTAGTCCTTTTTCCCTCATATGAATGTCAAGGAACTTAAAGTAAAAATTCATTTGATCCAATTTTAAGTTTTGGTTTTAATTTAGGATGTTTAAAAATGTACACATATTGAGTCAAATGGAGTCAATTTTGCAATGGACTATCAAAAGGATTCATATAATAAAAGAATTTTCATTGAAAAAAATATAGATGATAAGAACATATTAACCACACTTTAAAAACATTCATACTTTTTTAAATGTGGAATTTTAAAACTTTTAAAATTCAAAGAAGTTTCAAAATTGCTTCAAAACTTCAGAGCATCATGAGTTTTTTACCACATATGAACGGGTTATAATGTACATGATGTATGAAAAAAATTATAACTTAGAATATAATAAAACTAAAGAATGTGAAAATTTAATTTTTGGTGATGATTTAGAATTTTGATCATTTTTCAAAATGAAACATTGAATTTATAAGAAATCCGCACATTTTTAAAAATTCATATTTATTCAATAATGACTAACAAAAAAAATGTGATGCATCTGGGAACATTTAAATAATTTTAAAAACAAGTTACAAAACATTCATTCAAAAATTCATTTGCATGTATAAGTTTTTTTGGGGAAAAGGGACATGTGATCCTTTTCCAAAGTAATCCCTTTGGTTCTTAATTAAAGGTTTTGATCCTTTTACTGTGTAAAAATGGTGACAAATGATCAAGTTACAAAAATCAAAACTATTTGGGTACATTCAGAAATAAAAGAACTAACATAAGAGTGAACACTACTTGATTATCTCTTTGAAGGTAATTTGAAAAATTAGTTTTTTTTGGGGTTTCAACTCTTTTACCACCAAGCCACCCCACTTGTTTATATATTTATTATTTAAATAATAATATATTATTATTATATTTTTACATTATTGTTAATTTCATTAAGTTCAACATGTACCGTGTTGACACATGTCATTCATAGGCTAGGCTTTAAAGCTAGTTTAAGGTTGTTAGGGAGGCCACCTATTGTGCTTATTTAAGGTCACCTAGTAGGCACCTAGCCTATGTTGCCTATGTAAGGAATGCTTAGTCAACATTCCAACATTGACCACAACCCATGTCATTTGTGGTGATTGATCCTTGAACCTCAAGGATGTTCTTTGAACTCCTTTACCACTAAGCCACTTTGTTGTGACAATGAAATAATGTGCATTCTATTTAACCTACTTCATTTAAAACATTACACAAAACATCATTTTTGAACTTTGATATCTTATTACAATTTTGTCCAAATGACAAGATTAAAATTTAAACTTAAATTTTTTCCAATAATGTACACAAACATATTTTTTCCTCTAAAAAATATAAATTGATTTGAAATGAAAAATATTAAAAAAAATTTATTCAATATAATTTCAATGACCATTCCATGGAAAAAATTAATTCAATTACATGATTTATAAATGGATAATATAATAATAAATACATACACAAATTTCATATATAAACTTTCATTTGATTTTTAAAATTATATTATATAATTTTACTTTTGATATATCATTATTTTAACAATATAAATTCATTAAAATGTGTGGTGTACAATTTATTCACATATAATATTTATAAATGGATCATAAATAAAATTTAATATAAATATAATAAAATATTTTTATTAAATATATTATTTCTAATATAAAATATTAATCTAGATAATTAATTTTATTTTTAAATATAAATATTTCCATATAATTAATTGATTTTATGGAACTATAAATTTTATTATGTTTACACATATAATATCTTGAGTTTTACTTAAAATAATGATAAAAATATTATGTAAAAGTAAACTATGTTTTTTCACATCTCAAACTTCTATTTGATTTAAGAAATTATATTATATAAATTTGCTTATAATAGATCATAATTGTACCAACAAAATGTAATTTAAATGGATGATATTAAATGGGTCATAAATTACCCCTATTACCTAGCCTATTCAATAAATAAATTATATTGCCTATTTAATAAACTAATTAACTCAAAGAAATCACGTATATTAACATTATAAAATACTTATTACTTAACCCACATACATATGACTTGATACTTACCACCTACTACCTATCCTACTTATTGCTTATTTAATAGATTAATTGCATAGCCCACCTAATTAATTAATTAAACATAACATTATTTCATTTAACACAATGAAGTACCTATTATTAATTAACCTACTTACATATTACCTAATACCTACTACCTATTACTTAACCTACCTAATTAAAAAACATTATGACATATCAACATGATAAAATACCTACTATTTAACCATGTACATATTTCCTACTACCTAGCCCTATTTCTACCATTAATTGCCATGGGTCCTTTGATATTTTCACAAACCCACCAAACCCTATCACACACTTAATGGTTAATTCTTTGAAAAAAGTTATGGGAAAATAATTATACCACTAAATCTAACAATTTTTTCCACATTTACTTATATGTACATTTGTGACAAAAATTTATAGTTGCAAATCAAGTTTAAAAGATGCCACGTGGCATCCAATAGCCTTTGATCCACCTTCCAAGTCGTACAAACAACTATGTTTTCATATATTTTGGGATGCCATTAAAAATGGATGATATAAGTGTATTTTTCATTTTCATTTTCATCCAAATCAACATTAGTCACGAGTATAAGTTGCATATGCAACTACGAACCATTTTGTAGTCATTTATATGATTACCATTTGTTTTTACCAAATGTCATAGAGGGCAATCATATCTAAAATCACAAAAATGGTTGATTTAGACAAAAGTGGCAAATGCACAGGTTGGAATGGACAAGATTCCTTGTAGTGTTTATGTCCATGATATTTATATTAATTGAAATTAATTTTGACATTGTCATAAATAATGATGAATTATTGATAATCATATGGGAATGTCATAAGAAAGGAAATTGTCAATGGTAGTTCGTAACAACGCTAAGCCCAAGGAATAGATATGAAATAAACTATTTATGGTGCTTTAAATAAATGTGATCCCAAATTAAGAAACCATGTTCAAGGAAGTTGATGAATGGACAATTTAATGAAATCATCTTAAATTCAACAACTTGGTTAAAAGATGGTTCAAACAATGGAAAAATGGTTGCACAAATGTAGATTGCAAAAGGGACTTGTGAATTATTAAACCTTGCAATTGCTAGTTTGGTGATGAACATTTTTTTTAAAAATCACAACATTTCATTATTAATATTGATTCATCATGAATTTTTGATGATTTGAGACTTGAACCAATTGATTGTATGGATCCAAATATCTCATTGAAGCATACAACCTTATTAATTTGAACTTAAAGTTCTAGAATCAAAGTAGAGAAAGGGATGCAAATGATTTGATATTTAATTTATTAAAAAATTTATGTTAATTAAATATTTCATTTTATTTCTTCTTGTGTAATCCTGGTTAAATTGCAACTTTGCATTCTACTATTTTATTTTATTTTTGTTGTATATTACAAATAATGCAAATTGAAATGTAATTACAATGAAAAACTAAACAAAAATAATGCATTTATTATAGGATGACCCCTAAAGTATTTTACACTTCAATTATTTATGTGTCATGTTTAAAATATTTGTGGTTTTAATTTTTCAATATGGACATGTAGGTGCACATTGTTAGGTTGCAAAGTCATATTCCAAATTGATGTTGATCACATTGAAGGGTAATGGGTTGCATTGCATGTATTTCAACATATTTTGAAGTTTAACCATTGAAACTTTCATAGGTTTTCACATCGCCCAATGTCCAAAGAAACTTCATAAATAATTTTGTAAATATCCAATAAGAATGGATGAAGTTTATTGTGAATGAAAAATGTATATGATAAATTCATCGATTATGATGATAAGGATGAATGTTTTAGTCAATGATGAAATACACACACAAACAATATCCTAAAACTTCTATTCACAATTTTATATTTTATACCAAGGTTTTATCATGGGGTTGATGAATGCTGACGCGCTCCCAAGTCCCTTGCTAAACCCACTTGAGGGTCCAAGTACGTAGAATTGCGGAAAGTTGGGACTTGAGGGCCGCTCCCGACTTCCAGCACTAAAAGGGGGTAGAGGGGCGTGCTAGAAGTCTCGGGATTAAACTAGGAAGAGGGACAAGTATTATCTCACTTGAATCTGCATCCCAAACCAACCACAAGAGGGTTAGTTCACATTCGGGAACACCCTTGGGTGTTGGGACAAGCCACGGGCACTTGGACTCATTTGACTCACCACGGCCCGGACTCGGGGGAAGCCACCACCTTCCCCCATATAGTATTCTCTGCGACTTTCCGCCGCACCTACATCCAAATGGTTCTTTTTCCCGGGACTCCCAAAGTGGAGTCCCAAAATTGTTTCGGTTTGGACTCCCGAAACTTTGGACGCTCCTAACTCCTTGCCCCAAACTCGGATCGGGACGAGGTCTAAACCAAAGTTGTAGCTCTCGTCAAGAGCTTTCCAACGCCATGTTGTACTCCTTCAGAAGACGTCGGGAAGAGGTTGATTCTCGACTTTTAATGGTCGGGAGTCAAACTGTCAGTTTGACTCCTAGCCCTTCTTTTGCCCATAACTTGGGCTGCAAATGTCCAAATGGCACATGCGAGGCCATTTTGGGCATCTAAACTTCAAGACCTTTCCATTGATATAAAGAAAACCTCAATGTGAAGTGTTTTGACCCTTGAACTCGAGTTCTGAATTTTCGAGAGTCCTGGAGGACTCCAACTTCCCATTTTTGGGGGTGTGAGTTTCATTCTCACACTTATCCCAAAGTGGGGTTGTGACAAATGCCATCCATGACATCTAGGATGTGGCCATGTGATGACTTGAAGCCACAATCATTTGCAAGATAGCAACAAATCCTAATGATTCAACCTTGTATTTTGTTTTTTCATTTTCAAATCATGATTGGATTTTTGCATTGTTACAACAAAAAATTATTGTAGGGTAATAAAATGAAGAATAAAGGAATTATTTGCCATAATCCATTATTGAAAAAGAATGTGATGTGCCCAATTACAACATCTTAGGCATTTTTACATATGATATGTTGATAACCATTTATTTAACATTAGGAACAATGATTGTCCAAAAGCAATTAGGGACACTTACAATATCATTGTCTCCAAACCTTTAAATCAAAACTCATTTTGACTTGATGGAAGTCATATTTTATAAATGCAAAAATTTATGTATAAATCATGTTATTTGGTGAATATCAAATCAACATGCCCCTTTATGGCCACTACATCCAAATAAATAGGTTTTATGTTTTCCAAACCAAGTTGAGTTCATTCCAAGATGTTAAAAGCTTTAAAATCTAATTCAGCCATGCAATAAACAAGAGAGTTATTTCATCTAGGGATGTGATGCGTGATGACTTGGGGTTACCTAACATTTTGAAGATCACTATGCTTTTATGCATATTGACATATGGAATAACAATAAATGCATGTGAGGAATTTGTACAATAGTAAATATAATTACCATGGAATATTTTTTAAAAATTCATGCCAACCATTCGAGAGACGTTTGAATTTGAATGTTTGTGGAAGCCATAGAAGGCCAATTTGCATAAGCACTATGCTAATAATGAGATTGTTCCCCTTATGGGATTGTATGGATTGTGAGTGGAAAAATTGTTCTATGGCATGCCAAGGACAATTCACAAATGGATGCCCATGTAAATCTATTATCTTGGGAACAAATGCATTTGTGGATATAACATGCCTATTTTGGTTTACTAGGGTTAACAATGATTTGCATGTGTTTGATTGTTCTCCATGGTTGCATATTTGTTACATGACCCAAGGAATGATATGAATTTCACAATTAATCAATCAATTTATCCTCATTAGTGGGATCTATCCCAAGTGGAATATTTTTTGGGTAAACCATCGTTGACACACACAAGGCAACAAAAAATTCAACATTTTTTTAAGGCATAAGAAAATACTCACATAAATGTGGAATGTTGTTTCAAAGTTTTTTAAGCACAATCTTAGATGATAGGAGACCTTAGTAGACAATGGGCTTAATTAAAGGTAAACAATTGGTGATGAGCGTGTTTGGTCTTGTATATTAAGTATTTTTCAATTTTGTCTTTTACATGTGTGTTGGACTCATTCAAAGCAACCATAGCAACATAGACACCACAAAATTTGGGAACACCATTTTTTATTATCCCCCATTTTGGTCTCTAAGCTTTGTGGAGGTCGTTTGCACAACACACAAATCAATTCAAGTTGTGGTGGAATTAAATTCTATCCTACAATGTGTTTCCATATTTGCCCTTAGCCTATGATAGGGTCGTGTGAAATTTAGAGGAAATAATCACAAAGTTGTCAATCCTATTTGAAGAAAAACTTGTTGCTCATTGTCATCCTGATTGATGTTGTCTAATGATTTTTCCTAATCTTAATTTGTAGCATGAAAATATTGAAAACATGACATAAAAGGAAGGAGGGTAAATCGCAAAGTTGTATTTCAAACTAATGGTGAACAAATTGAAAGGTAATGAGGGAGGCACCTCAATTTGTTCTTGTTCAAGGAGTTAGCTCAATGAAACTTACATGTGTATGACCCACAATCCATTTTCAAACACTTTTCTTAATACCTATTATGGATGAAAAAATATAATGATAGATGAATTTTATTCATTGGATGAAATGTGAATGATCATAAACATCATCAAATATGGCTCAAATTTTTTTAAAAGAGTGTTTTATGTTCTACTTTGTTTTAGTTGAGAGGATGTCATCGATGACACATAGAGCCTTGGTAGCATTATGTGTTGAAGTTCTTACATTGTTTACAAATGTGACATGCAAAAGATGAATTCTTGTTGCTAAGGGTCATGAATAGAAATACCAACTGGAGGCACATTTATGGTGCTAGTTTGGCAATGTACAAGGACATGGTGGTGCTTAGTAATCGTTTGGTGTGTAGTAGTTGAAAGCATTTGTATGAAAGACTCTAAGAACACACTTGTTTGACGAGATGGGGAGAAGCCCCCTCTCATGAAACTCTTATATGCATATGAAAGTTCCTACAAAAGAACCTCTCAAATATCAGGCCATGTGACAATGGCTATTCGACCCTTGTGTGGCCAGTCCACTTAACCCTAAAGCCACAACTGCATGTGGAATATGAAGGGTAGTAGTGGACCAGGGTCCCTTGAAGAACTTAACTCAGAGACCGTGGTTTAGTCTAAGTATGGCATATTTGTAATATCTAGAAATAATTTAAATGGATTTTGGGGTTTTTACCATGGTACCAATCAAGGGTGCTAATTCACCCAGGTGACCATGACCAATCCCACTTAGGAAAAAAAATTACGAAAATGTAGAATAATGTCTTTAGAGCACGACGTTCCCGGTGTTCCCAAATAAATAAGTGCTTGCCCAAGGTGGAGCTGTGGTGCAATTATTTTGGGAACACCTCGCTCTCAGGGCATTACACCCCATGGAAAAGCATTGGTAAATTGTCGTTTATTTGTTTGTTTGTTTTTTTTTTTAATTAATTTTTTTAAAAAAAGAAAATGAGTACACCAAGAGCAGTTTTTCTTGTAGTGGCGAATTTTCGCCAAATTTTGACCTGAAAAATATGATTTCTACCTATACAAAGGATTTTTCATGGAAAAATTTGACCCAAATTCTCCAGATTTTGAAAAGAAAATTTTTAAAAACTCAAATAGTCTTATTTTCATGATAAGTTCCAGTAGGTAGCCGAGAATATAGACGGATTCTGGTTTTTTTTCCTACTTCCATAATATAGATATAGCATTTTGCCAAAGTTGGCTAAATTATTTTCTGGATGATCGCCACTTTGACTACATCACAAAATCATTAAAAGGAAGAAACCCCGGTTGAGAATGTGAGGGGTGGTGGTTTAGATGTGGCTGAGATCCGACGGCAGAGATAGGCTAAGAGCAGATGTGGTTCCCATTGGGCCCACGTGTGCACGGGTCTGACTTGTGTAGACTCTGACGGTTACGATCAGCCGGTATCTTGATCGGACGGTGCCACTAGCGGTGGCAACATGGAGTGAGTGACGACAACAACCCAGCCCAGGCTAAAAACAACTTTTTACACGACGGCGGCGGCGCCTTATCCACCTCCTCCTCTTATCCTCTGGGTTTTGCATGGGCGGCCACGATGCATCGTATCCGGCTAACATTTGTCGCCACATGTAAGATCCCGATAGTTAATAGCCCCGTTCACATTCACAAGCATGGCCGCACGCACCCCCGCAAAATGCTCCTCCATTTCGTTGTCGTGACACACGCCTGTCGACGAATTTCTCTTTTGTCCTGAAATCAATACAGGGCCCAGATGCGTCCCACACGAATCGCACGGTACTGGTTCAGTGACACAGTCAAAGGGGGGGGAGAGGGGGGGGGGGGGGTATTGGGAGGCAAAGAAAAAAAAAAAGGGAAAAAAAGGGAAAACACCCAAAAAAAAAAAAAAATTAAAAAAACAAAACAGAAGAACATGTAGAAA
>Ga0116231_10002350_pt1 | contig 39528 bp, 14 predicted proteins | sample S1TSphgellanicum_2_FD_89695 | JGI IMG/M metagenome (GOLD analysis project Ga0116231, IMG submission 89695) | Host-associated microbial communities from peat moss isolated from Minnesota, USA - S1T2_Fd - Sphagnum magellanicum MG | ecosystem: Host-associated > Plants > Peat moss > Unclassified...
ATTTGAAGCAAAATTGTTACTCTATAGCTCCTCGCAGCCAACCCTGGACATAACATTCCAGAGCCCCTTGGTTGCATTCCATGGGACCACGGTTCACTTGAGCATAGTTCTTCTTCAGTTTCGGGTTTCCTTTTTATGGGAAACACTCTATTTTTTAAAAAAAAAATAGGGAAATTTTGTTTTTTTTAGTTGAAAATTGAATTATTTTTTTTTTTTTTTTTTTTGGGGGGGGGGGGGAAGGGGCAGCGGTTAAATTTCGCCAAATTTTTTATATGAAGAAAATGAAACTAAAATTTTTATTTTGAAAAAAAAGAAAAGAAAAAAGGTTTGCTAAGCCACGTGCTAAGTAAATCCTCACACGTGCTAGAATTGAATGTATACGGTAAACCAAAAATCCCATACAAGAAGAAGGTACTGGTAACTGCACAGGTTTGACTTATTTACTAGTTTACCAGCCAGCCCAAAATAAAACTTGAAAGCCTCGTAGCAGAGCTTTTAACACAAGAGCCCAAAAAACAAAACAAAAAAAGTACCTACCTAGTCAGTACAGTAAAAAAACGTAAATTGTAATACCTACCTACTTACCTACCTACCACCCTAAGAAACACACAAACAAACTCAATCCCACTTTTCCCCCCTTCTTTTTCTCTCTCCTCTCTTCTCTCTCTTTTCTCTCTCTCTCTTCGCTCGCTCGCGCGCTCTTTCTCTCTCTCTCTTCTCTCCTCTCGCTCGCGCATGCAGCGCTCACGCTCTCTCTTTCTTCTCTCTTCGCTCGCGCTCTCTCTCTCTCTCTCTCCACAAGACTAGTGTCTTCTGCTACTCATTGCACTGCTACACAAAGAGAAGTGCTCGAGAGCGAGGCAGAAAATTGAGTATACGAAATTATACAATTTTCAGCTCGGTTTTCATGCAAATGGCCGTAGCATCAGTATCTACGTCGGTGGCCTCGCACCCGTTTCCCTTCCTCCACTCGCCTCCTAGCCCTGTGCCGTGTCTTTCCTAAGCGACACGGGCATAGTAAACAGCACAGACTTACATTGCCAGCAGCCGAGACGAGCATTAGCAGCCGCAGAAACGAGCATTAGCAGGAGCAGAGACGAGCACTAGCGACAGCTAGCGGCACAAACTCGCATTAGCACAGAGAGACGAACATTAACAGCAGCAGAAATGGGCATTAGCAGCAGCAGAGACGAGCATTAGCAGCCGCAGAAGTGAGCATTAGCAGGAGCAGAGACGAGTACTAGCGACAGCCGCACAGACTCGCATTAGCACAGAGAGACGAACATTAGCAGCAGCAGAGACGAGCATTAGCAGCCGCAGAAGTGAGCATTAGCAGGAGCAGAGACGAGCACTAGCGACAGCCGCACAGACTCGCATTAGCACAGAGAGACGAACATTAGCAGCATCGACGAGCAATAAAAGAGACGAGCATTAGCAAGAGATGAGCATCAGCAGAAGAAGCAAGTCCTGAGAAGACGGAATGAGTGATTTGCAGGCGTGGACCAGGACGATGTTGCGTTTTCTTAGCAACAGGAGTGCGCGAGACCGACTGCAGTTGTAGTAGGAGGATCACAAGGAGTTTGGAGAGATACACGGGAGAGAGAGATCGAAGGCGGTGGCTTTGTAGCTCTGTGCACTAGTGTCATGGCAGTATCTAGAGCTCCGACGACGACAGGGCGCAAGCAACAACAGCGACAGCAAGCGCAAATCTCGGCAATGCTTGATGGCGGCGTAGAGAGCCAGTGGAGAATAGGACGTAGCATGTCCAGCAGAACAGCCCGGGACTCGTCGCGAACGTCCTTGGACACGGCAGCGGCAACGGCGTACTCCACCACCACGGAGGGGCTCATCTCGGGCGCCTGGTGCGGTTGCGTCACCAGGTCCGGGGCTATTTCCCCTCCTCCCGCCCTGTCCTCCCGCACTTGCTCGCGGTCGAAGAAAGAGAAATCCGGAGAGATCAAGTACTCCTCGACCGCGGACAACAATATCAGTGCGCTTGTGCGAAGCTATAACGAGAGGTCGGTGACGCCCGGAGGTTCGCCCTTCCGGCCTCGTCTGTCACCGGGGAAGGTCTCTCCTCTCGTGGAGGTGGTTCCTCCGCCGCAAGCTTCTGCTGCAACCGTAGTGGCGTCGTCTATGGCTCCTCCTCCGGCCGTGTTTTCTATGTCGAGCTACTTGTCGACCGAGAAGTTGAGCAATGCCGCAGTGTCGAGCTCTCCACCCGTGGAGAAGATCAAAGCCTCGCCGACGTTGTTCGAGATGATGAGCCACGAGCAGCAAGAACTGCAGCAGGAGTCCAAGCCGCCACTGCAGACCATTTCCCTGAGCCAGCAACTCACGTTCCAGGAGAAGATGAAGACCATTCTTGCAGGTACCCAGTGTGATACTAAACCCCCCACCACTCTTCCCCCCTCTGCTGGAAGGCTTAACCTTGCAAGAAAAGCTCCCCACCTCATTCAGGATTGTTTTGCTTCTCTCGTGTGTGTGAGACTTCCAAAATGCAAGTAGAAAGTGTTGCATAGAAACTGTAGAAGAATGCAAGATTGTAAAGTCTCCAAGTGTTTGCAAAGAACCCAAGTGCTTCAAGAGAAATTGGAGACATGCTACCATGTGGAACAGGGTGTGGTGATGGTTGGCATGCGTTGGAATTCATGGACAATGCTCTGAGAAGGCCCATTGATGTGCAGGAAGCAGCCCAGGAAGTCAATTCAATGATGCAAGCACGAGTGATTTGGAGCTGACGCTCCACAACAAGGAGGGATACAGCATCACCATCAATGTGCACCGCCACATTCTTGTCACCCACAGCAGGTTCTTTGCAGCCAAGCTTTCAGACCGCTGGTCGAAACAGCAGCAGCAGCAGCGGGTAAACCCCAACCTGATCGAGATCACTGACATTGAGGATGTCGAGATTTACTTGGAAACACTTCGACTCATGTACTGCAAGGATATCAAGAGGCGACTGATGAAGGAGAATGTTCCTCGTGTTCTTGACATACTCAAGGTACTTTGATGATCTTGCAAGAATTGTTCTTGACATTTTGATGCAAGTTTTCTGCAGAATACTGAACTCATTTCTTGGGGTGGTTTTGATCCAGCTATCGGCCCACATAATGTTTGAAGGCTGTGTGTTTGCATGCCTTGGTTACCTAGAAGCTATGCCATGGGCAGAGGATGAAGAAGCAAAGGTGACAACACTTCTAGGTCAATTGCAGTTGGAGAGTGTGGGTGTTGCAGCTGATGTCATGAAGCGTTGTTCTGGACTTGATTCATCCAACTCAGAAGCTGTGCTTGTTCAGCTTCTGCATGCAGTCACCAAGGGTAAGCACTTTGTCCTTACTAGGGGTCTAGAAAGTTTGCTGGAGCTTTGTGTTTTCTACAGGATAATGTGTATAGATATGAGGTTAGCTTGTGCTGGATTCGTAGTATTGAGAATTTGTTGTGTTTGTGTGAATTGCAACCCAAAGGCACTGATGACAAAGCCAGACGAGAGATGAAGGCACTGGTCTCAAGAATGTTGCGGGAGAATGTTGCACAGAACAAGGATATGGTTGATGTGAGCAAAGACAGCTTGTATCGAGCTTGTCATAGCTGCCTTGATTCTCTGCTCCACCTCTTCATGCAGGTATTCGGACATCTCTTTGTGTCATGAGTTGATGACTTATGTTTGTGGAAGTAAATTGCCAACATCCTTCAAAATGCTCATGCAAATTTGTTCTCATTTTGCTCTATAGATGAGGTGGTCAAGGTACTAATCTGTGGTTCTGCATGCAGACCAAAGATGGTGAGGACAGGGGAATGTTGCTTAATATTGCTCGGCATGCTGACAACCTTCATTGGTTGGTGGACATTCTCATAGACCGTCAGATTGCTGATGATTTTGTACGCATGTGGGCTCACCAAGCAGAGCTTGCAGCCTTGCACACACAAGTCCCAGTCATGTTCCGTTATGAAGTCAGCCGCCTCACTGCCCGCCTCTGCATTGCTATTGGCAAGGGACAGGTAATGTCTGGCTGAGTGTTGTCTGGTTTCCAAGACTGGTTACTTCAGAAGTATTGTGCATAATCTATGGCTATGGTGTAGGCTAGGAGGGATTGTAAAAAGTCAAGAGCACAATTGCCACTTGTTGCTGCATTTGATCCTACTAAACCTTCTTGTGTAATGTGCACTGGGAGCAGGTGCTATCTCCAAAAGATGTGAGGTATCTGTTGTTGCAGACATGGCTACAGCCCTTGGTGGAGGACTTTGGATGGATGCAGAGATGTTGCCGAAATCTGGACAAGAAGGTGGTAGAGGAAGGAATAAGTCAAACTATTCTTACACTCCCAATGAAACAGCAACAGAGTATTCTTCTCTCATGGTTTGATCGATTTTCCACCTCTGGTGATGATTGCCCAAATCTGCAGAAAGCTTTTGAGGTCTGGTGGCGGAGAACTTTCACACGGCCATGCTCAGAATTTGATGGTGGTTCTCAACCGTGTTTCTAGATTGCATGCAATGCATCAAAAAGGTTTTGACATAAATTGGTATTGTGAAGTCTCCATTCAGGGAGTGAGATACTTCAAACAGGATAGTACCAAATTGACAAAGCTGCCACTTGTGAGTGGGTATTGTTTGGAGCTACAAATTTGGGCTCTTTCAAAGCAGCAGGCATGTGTGCTGCTGTGCACTAGTCTGACTTTCACAGGCAGCAAACTGTTCACACATTGGGTTCTTCAGACTTTTGCAGAAGTATTATGGGAGATTTATGGGTGAGAGGGGAGTGGGGGGTCTGGTCCGTAAGGGTGTCTGGTTCACAATTCAGACATGGGGAGGAGAGCACTCATATAAAGCACAGGAGGGGGGCTCAATGGATGTCTAGGGCAGTTTGTTGGCAGTTCTCGTTTCCTTGGGGGATGCTACATGAGTATGGAGGGTTAATGTGCACAGTTCACTCAGGGTTCCTTGGGGGGATGCTACATGAGTGTGGAGGGTTAATGTGCACAGCCCGTTCAGGGAACTTGACATAGCTTAGGATTACTAAGAGTTCTCAAGATTCAATGTGGCAGCTCTGATTTTGGTAACAGGAACAGTCCGTTGAAATAGAGGTCAGGGATATGTATGGTAAGTGCAGCAAAGGGAACTTAGCTTAAAGTAGTAGTGGCAAATACATTTGCTGTCCTGAATCTGTGATCCTGAGATGCCATCATGTAAACATTAAAGGTTTGTGGGCAAGACTTTCCATGCTTAGCAATGCTGGAATTCAGAGAAGCATCTCCTGTACACTATGTCCATTTCTATCTATCTTTAACAAGTACGTTTTTACTTTGCTTTTTGGTCTCACTTGTGACTTAAGTGAGTTTTCCTAACATATTTATTCAATTTGGGAGATGTTTCTAGCAAAGATGGAGAAAGTTGTTGCAGTCTTGCAAGCTAACCTTATTTCCCTCCCATACAGTGATAACAAGTTGCTGTTCTTGGTATTAAAATGTGCTGGATGGCTTACCGGGCAATTCTGGTGTGTTTTTTTGTTGTAGAAGAAGTGTGTTCTTCATTACTAGCTGTTTATACATTAGTTCCAAGCACCAAATTTCAGGCCAAAATAGCCTGAGATAGCTATCCAAGCAGAAAGACTCTACTGTCCTTCACCAGCAACAAGACTATCAGACCACAAGTGATAACACAAACCTTGTAGATCAGAACTGATTGCAACATAAAACAAAGAATGACACAATTGCATCAAGAATGCATGGAAGCAAGGACACAATCATAGCAACAATGGAGACAAATGGTGGAAAAGAAGGAGATGAAGTGCTGCTGCTACAGAAGAGTTATAAAAGGTGGCACAAGGAAATAGACTGGTGACACAGATGTGTACACCACCATCATAACATGTAATGATAGTGGAGATATCTATCACATGGGGCTTATCACCAGTCTATTTGTACACCAAGTAAAACTTTAGCAGCAATAGCTCAATGACATCATCATGAGATGATACTCCAAGAGACCCATAAGTTAGGAGCAATAGCAGACTTTAAGCTCAACGACATCATCATGAGATGACACTCCAAAAGACCTGTAAGTTAGGAGCAATAGCAGACTTAGGCAAAACTCTAGATTTGGGTGTTCTTTTAGGAAAGTCCTTGATCTGAATACCTCTTTTGAAGAACTGAAGATAGTGAGGAACTATCCCGGGATAGCCACAGTTTGCAAATCTGTGTGCATTTTGACAAATAGATCATTTAGTAACTTTTGGCGTTGTCTACAAATAAATCATTCTAACAACAACCCAAACTTACACATGAATGTTCATAACATTTTTACCATTTCCAAGTACTCTTTTGTGTACGAATTCGGACTCAAATGAACAATAACTCTACACTCTTTATGTCCTCAATTGCATTCATCATTCAAACCAAACTTTAACAACTTGTTCAGAGACTCAGCATTTCTGGAAATTTCAATGCAAAATGGAGCAAAATCTTTACAGAGAGTCACTTTCCTTCCTGTCTTATGTTCTGGACCTCATACCTGTCATGCTGAGAACAATTCCATCACATGGACTGCTGTGTGTGCCAGCTCTAGTTGCAAAACACACAGTAATACTCATGGTGCAGTCTCTCAAGACCAACTCTCTCTAAAACCAAACTGGTTTTAAGATCATCTCAATTCCTCCACTCCAGAAACATTAACCAAAGGCTGAGAACTCTTGGCAGAAAATATGCATCTCCTGATCTGCACCTATTTCTATCCATTTAATGCCATCCACACACATAGTCAAGGAAAGCTACCAAACCAATAGAGATTGGGTAAAGTGCAATGCCAATGAAAGCCATCCAAAGAGGAAAGGTCGTTCTTGCAGCTGCCACCCCACCCATCACTAAGGTGGAGAAAAGAATAACTGTTATCTCTGCTGAAAAGTCCCACAGAAGGCCCCGAAAGTGGACAATAGCGAGGAAGATACTTAGGCACAATGTGTTATTCATGGTAACTGCACCATAGATCTGCAGAACAAAGGTAAGTACATAAGAATCTAAGCTCGATAATGCAGTGAGGCACCAGAAGCTAAGGAATGTCTCAAGTATAGCATACATGGCAAAACATTTGTAAGCACCTGAACCAGGCTACACTCCAGATGATAACAGAAGTTCAAGAGGGTGCATCAGATTGTTGGCTGGCTCTCAGATTGATCAAGATGCCTGTTTCCAGGAAAGATGCAACAAACCTGTGAATAAGTCATGGAGATATTTCTCTTGCGTTTACCCCTGGCAAACAATATGGATGAAATGGCTTCACTTGAATTGGTTGCAAGTGGGGTTGCAATGAATGCAATGAAGAAGGGTGGGATGCCAGAGGCCTTTGAAAAGCCACCAATTGCATCTACCAAAGGATCTGAAAAAATGGCAGCAATGGCAGCACCAGCAATCAAATACAGCACAGCCCTTGTTATGATTTGTGTTCTTGTTGGTAGGGGCTTACTTTCCTTGTCACCATCCTCGTCATCCTCATCCTCCTGCAAGGTAGACAGAAGGTACCTATCCGTCTGCAGCCAGGAAACCAAAGTTGGTGTCAATTTGGATGATCTTCAATACAAATGTCAAATTAAAAAATTAAGGGAACCTAACCAGAGCTGCTCTTGAACACTGACAGTAGAAACTTGTGTCATACACATATCCCCACTTCCTGTTAGTTTCACTCTGTCAGTACTGCTTACTCCATCCCACAAAAAGAGACATGATTTAGAATGATCAAAATCTCCTCAGACCTGTGCCTCTGCATCAAAGGGGTTGGGTGGTGCAACATCACTGGAAATGAAATCCAGACTCGTGCCAGACCCATTGGTACGCTTTACAGAGGTCATCCATGTTCTCATGCCCTTGTAAAATTCGTTCTTAGTGATCCTGTCATCCTTCTTATCTACGTCAAATTCTTTCATCCAAAGTGCTACTTCATGTTCAGAGGGCACTTTCCGTTGGTTCTGAATACCCAAACCAACAATCAGCCCCTTTAACTCCTCCCTTGTAAGCATTTCGTCTTTGTCTGTATCAAAATAATCAAAAACTCTGCAAAAACGAAAAGTTTTGTGTCAGAGTTTGAAGCCCTCTATACACACGCATTGCATAAGAGAATTCTATAATGCATCTGAAACAATGACTCAACAGCCTTCTTGCAACTATAGTGAAACTGTAGATTCAGTCATCCACATAGAGGCCATTGTTTATAGCATGTTTTCACCTCTCTAGATTTGTATCACCTTCTCCAAATAGGGGCCCCCAATTGTTGCTATGCATGAAATAATGTAACTTGTGTAGGATATGCAGCCTATATTTATGCTTTGCCCAAGATATACGCCTCTCTTGCATCCATGGTGCAACAAGCTGCAATGCAATTCCTAAATCCAGTTAGAGACAGCAGGTTCCATGAATAGACAGGATATGAACATCCTTGCACAATTCAACCCATCTTAGAAAGCTCAAACAAAAACAGTCCTGCTGCGGTGCAGAGCAGTTTCAGATTTAGGACTTTCAATCTCAGAACACAAAACTCTTGGGTTCTGCAAGACTACTAGACGCTCACAGAATCAAATCCTGCATTACTACACCACCCAGCATCTTGTGTGATCACATAATCTAGCACACAGCCAGAGAATGACCTGTAATTGCAAACTGCTCTACTGCAAGCTGCAAGTATGTAACAAGGACTGAACTGGTCCCAACGCATGTCTCAAGACATGCAGACAATGCATCAAAGCAGATTCAAGCAAGACCAATGAGCTGCTGGCTTTCGTGAAGGGAACCCTATGAATGTTTACCTGATATGTGCAGTAGACAATCAGCCCAACAACAGAGATTACACCAGCTGTGGCCACTGCCAAGCTGCCTCCTGTGGTCAACCCTAGCAGTTGGGGCAACTGTGCCACCAGGTAAGGCAGAAGAGTTGCCATCATGATCCAAGACAGCCACTTTGTTTCTGCATCTGTTGTCACTCCCGTACCTTTCACAAGCACACATTTGCTTCACAATTTACTCCTGTCATCTCAATGGCTGTATGTAATCTAAACACTTGCAAATCTACTCCTGGACACAATCTTCACCAAACAGATCCTGAAGAAAAGCAGACAGGGGCCATGCTGGAGACAAAAGCTTGAGACTCCCCCAGAAATATAAGTGTTTAGAATGAGAGCTTATCACAATGTTGCTTGCCAAGCCGATTTTCTGATGGATAGGTCTGAATATGTCTAAGGATTCATTCTGATAAACATGGTTGCTACTTTGGTCTTGCAGGAAGGATCAAATTTGTCCTTCCAAGAAAAATTTCGAGAAAATCTGAGATGCAGATGACAGAAAATCAGAAATGGAAACTTTAGGAAGAAGCTGCTACCGAAGAGGCTGAAGCGGTTAGCTGGCGTTAGCTGGCGATCCTTGGCAACACCATTCACCAGGTCACAGCGGCCGAATATGAGACAAGAGCCCCACAGAGCTGTGAGCACCATTACCGAGGAGCCTGCAAGCAATCCCATGCCCACTAGAACCTCCGTCTGCGCTTCAGCCTGGTTTGCTCCCAACCCCGACACTGCAATCCTCCCACGCATGCCCTATCAATCTCTATTCCTACTACAAGTGAAAAATGAAGAACCCTGAAACCAACTAAGAAAGACGGCGCCTGTGCAGCAGCAGCAGCAGCAGGCACAGTTACCATCACGCGCTTAGCGTGATGCAGAAAGATGTGCCTTGTTTGTACACATTTGGTAGAAGATTTTTGCAAAATAGAAAAGAGATGAACCCTGATTCACAAGAAGCTATCCGGTCCTAGTAGTACAGTAGTCTCAAAGCTCACCAAGAATGAGAAGAGCATCAGGAAGAGCTCCAAGAATGGGAAGCACAAGACCGCCGATGATACCAGGGCTCAACACCGTCAGGAGAAGTTCACTCCCCGCTGATAAAAGCTGCGCGGCAGTGAGAAGCATGTACCCGTAGATCACAAGGAGCGCCACATTACCTCCCAGACTGGTGGAGCAAGGCATCACCCCGTAATGCTCCACGCACTCGTGTGAGGCCGTCGCCATTCCATTACTCCACCAGCGCCGCACCTCATGAACCTCCTCTCCATTATCAAAACTCCCCGCTGCTGCAACAACGGACAAAATCTCGACCTCTTCATGAGAAGCAGCGAAGCATGGCCGAACGAAAACAGTAGTAGAAAAAAAAGGCAGCAGCAGAAGACTGGAGAGAACCAGAACAAAATTCTGCTGCCGGTGCATTCTCCAATTCTTGAATCCGACCTTCATAGTTCGTCCGTCACGAAGTGAGGACGGCTGTGCAAACTGGGGACAATCGACAGTTCTCTTGTCTTTTACAAAACACAGGCTACAACTCTTGGCCAACGCTTCTTGTGCTCTTAACCCAGCAGAGCTTTCTGCACACTACCCAAGCCCTTGGGTTTCAGAGCTCCTTTTGTTAGCATATTTGTAGAGATTGTGTGTAGACGTGTGTTTTGTGGGGGAACTTCAAAGGCTTGTTTTTTTTGTGGGTGGGGAGGGGAGGGGGTTTTGTTTTTGTTTTTGGAGTTGGGGGTTAGGTAGTTGCTTATAGCATCCCCTTCCCTTTTGCTCAGAAGCACTATACCTAGTCTTGTCCCATCCTTCTTGGCATGTTGTATGAGCTGAATCTAGATTTTGTTATTTCATCATCCCTTGCTTGATTTGGGTTGAAATTTTTATTCAAGATGTTTTGAGTGTGTAAATTTTGATTCGAATGGCTCGATTTTTTGAGTTGCATATCTAATAACCTTAGGCATCATCGTCCCTTTGTTGGGTGAGATGAATCTAGCTTTGCTATTTCATCATCTCTTGCTTGATTTTGGTGTAAATTTTTATCACAGATTTTTTAATGGAGTAGGTATGTCCAACTGTTGGATTTGTGAAGCCTTCAACATCTTACCCATGTTGTCTGAGTTGAATCTAGCTTTGCTATTCCATCATCACTTGCTTGATTTTGGTTTAAATTTTTACCAAAGATTTTTGAATGTGTAAATTTTTATTCCAACAATTGGATTTGTTAAGTTTCATGTCGGCATCACTCCCATGTTGTGCAAGTTGAATTTAGCTTTTTTTTTAATTCATCATCTCTTGCTTGATTTTTTAGTTTAAATTTTTATCAAAGATTTTTGAGTGTGTAAATTTTGATTACAACGGGTTGGATTTGTTAAGTTTCATGTCTAATCTTGGGCATCATTTCCTTCTTGTGCAAGTTGAATTTAGCTTTTTTTTAAATTCATCATCTCTTGCTTGATTTTGGTTTAAATTCTTATTAAATATTTTTTAATGGACTAGGTAACCATAGCTTTGCTTTTTCATCATCTCTTGCTGATTTTTGCTTCAATTTTTTATTAAATATTTTTGAATGGACTAGTTAACCATAGCTTTGCTATTTCATCATCTCTTGCTGATTTTTTGGCTTCAATTTTTTATTAAAGATTTTTCAATGGACTATGTAACCAGCAAGAGGATGCCAGTTACTGGATATAGCTGAGGCCCAGGAGCACCAGAACTATATCCAGTAGCCCACTAGTGGCCTTGAGCTAGTTATGGGACATAATCAACAGATGAAGGCAAATCGAGCTGACCACTACTTCTCATAATCATCTCTCTTCAGAAACAGAAAGGGCTCTTCATGGATGAAAAATAGATTATTTCATCTATGTGTTTTTCGTGGAAATACTTCAATTTGGCAGGGTTTCATTTGTATATTTCAGAATTTTCAACAGAATAAATAGGTATACAACTGTGCACTTTGGTGTTGTGTATTTATAAGGATAATTAACCTACCTAGTGGCAGGGATTTTGATTTGGCTTAAGAACAAAAATGGAGATCCTAACTCATCTACTAACTGATTATAACCCATTGGAATCAGTGTTATTTTACGAATATATTCATGTAGCCTAATAAGTGGCCATCATCTTTTAAAAAAAAAATGACCATCATACCAAGGAAGATTTAGCCAAATCTGGCTATATGTATATATATATCAGATGTGGAGTGTAAATGTTTAATCAACCTCCTATATTCATGGCTACAAACTGAAAACCGAATATAAAAATTTGGCGATTAGTGTTATATTTTTTTGTCACTTCTGGCGATGGTGACCTGCAAAATCACTTCATTTTTTTCAATTTTTTTTCTCTTTCGCCAGTAAAAAACACGGGCTAGAAACTTGGCACTGATTCTCAATCCAAAACTGTTCTTGACATTAATAATTGCTAGTGGAAGATGAGACAGCTTTAAACCTACTACTATGGCCAGTACTAGAGAAGTACGAAGAAGTACTACCCTCGTACTTTTGGTACTTGAATTTTGAACCTCCTTATTTGTTGGTGTCTGACAAGCACATTTTTAAAAAAAAATTTCCCCTACTGTCGCAATACTGGCGAGCAAGGTTTCTTTTAAGGATTTTGTGATGTAGCCAAAGTGGCAATTATCCAGAAAACAATTTAGCCATACTTGGCTACATAATAGCTATGAAGGTGTGAAAGAAAAACACAGAATCCTTCTATTTTCTTGGCTGCCTTCTGGAAGTTATCATAACACTCTGGGGATTTGGAATTTTTTTTTTAATTTGGCCGATTTTTCCCATGAAAAAATCCTTAGTATGGGGTTAAAATCATATTTTTCAGGTCAAAATTTGGCAAAAAATCCCCTGTGAAAGAAACCAGTGTTTTTTTTTTTGGTGAATTTTTGTATCATGGCAAATCCAGAAAGGGCCTGGCAAATGGCATAGAGCAATTTGGGCCATCAGATTAGGTTCAAGTCATCAAGATGTGACATTTTGGTAGGGTTTATGAGACAATGCCTTTACAAACAATTTAGATACAACGTCATTCATCCTTATTTCTCTTGTCCATCGGATGCCAAAGAACTACGTGGGTACTGTACCTCTTCGCCACCCAATGCACTCCAAGCTCCCCGCCCTTGCCTACAATTATGTAGCCAATGAAGAAGAGATCACCACACACAAGGACCTTATATTTTATGTTGTATTGTCCCTTTGTTTTCCAAGTTCATTGTGTGCATCAAATTGAAGCAAAATCTCCACTTTGATCCTTTGTGTTTTTTTCAAGTTTGCAAGTCCTACATTTGCTTTATTCATGAACCGCTCATGTATGTTTCTTTCAAGTTTGTCAACTATCACCGAGCATTGTTTGCATACTACCTTTTGCATACTACCTTTTGTTTTCCAAACTTCATTAAACATGTAAGGTTGAAGATAAGGTCTTGTTTAGCATTGTGTTCATGTTTGTATTCATTGCTTTTAAAGGTCATCAAATTCCATTGTTTGTCAAGTTTGTTGTGTTTGTCAAGTCCATCAAATCTTTATAATGAACCAAGGATATTAATCTAAAACCCTAAACCCTTTTGTCGAAATCCATTTTTCCTTTGTATGGCACCACTCATTCAAACCTCCTCCCAACTTCAAGTTCCGCCTCTTGTTTTCAAGGTCCACATTTGTAATCCCCAATCTTTATCAACTCAATGTAAAAGTAGAATGTCCAATCTTTGTTGTAAATCCACCACCCACATTACATGTGTCTCTTGTAACCCTAAAAGGCAAAGTTTTGATCATTTTTTGATGGCACACCTACACATGAACCAACCTTTGCAAATGTTTTATCAAATTTTAAACCTAGTAAACCAAAGAAAAGGGCAAAGAAATCAGAGTGGGAATTAAACAAGGTTTACTACCAAGATAAATGGACTACAAGGTTTTGATGGTTTGAAGCAATATGTGGGAAGGATGGCAAAATGAAGATGGTTGTATGCAAAATTTGCATTAACATAAAGGGGAAGGAGAAGCTTTTAATTCTAAACCTAAACTCCCTCATCAAACATTCTGGTTTGAGGAAATGCATAAAGGCAAGGGCCTAAAATTGTTGTTGGAGAATTATATATTTGCCTTACTAATGTTCATGTGCAAAACAAAAAGTTGTATGCATCTAGGGGATAGGACAATGTTGATGTTCAAGTTGCAAATAGTAATAAGCTAGAGAAAATAAATAAATACCTACAATTTGTGTCAATTTTTCATTTGTTGCAACAAGATAAGCCCATGACAAATTTTGAAACATCTAAAAACCTTTTTCAATTTTTGAAAATTGTCGACACAAGCATTGGTCAAATACAGCTAGTTGGACCATAGTTGAAGTAATGCATGGCATTATCTTATGAACTATAAAAGTTGTTGTTTAAGCAACACAATTTATTTCAATGAATTGTGATAAAGTGACAACCCTTAACAACCGATCTTGGTTATCAGTTCCTACTTATGTGGTTGAGCAATGGAAGAACATTTCGATTTTACTTAACCTATAGCATGTTATGAATGAAGCCACATTTGATAATTTAACCCACTTAATTGTGGAATGCCTTGTTATGTTTGAAAAGTTGAATGAACCAAAAGTGGCAAACAAACTTGTTTGTTTTGGGGCAAATGGAATGATAATATTCCAAGGTCTCAAACCCAATGTTACAACACAACTAATGCAAAAGCATATTCCTTTTGTGAGTGGTGTGCACTGCGACACACCACACCAACTTGGTTGTTGAGACTCTTAGTGGTTTGACATTGGTGGCAAAGATTAAAACATTGTTTATTAGTATATATAATTTTTTTTCCCATAACCGTAATTGGGCTCTTAAAGCATCCAAACTAACTAAGCTTTTGGAATGAAAAGGGAATAAGATTTTTAAAAATATTATAACTAGTTGGATTTCTATCTTGTTGCCATCTAAGTAGGTTTTGAATGAATACAAGGCTCTTATTATGAAGATGGCAATTGATAGTGCAAGTGTTCAAATCGCAAAAGCCAACTATGAATCATCATGTGATACGAAGACATCGTTAGGCCTTGCTTGCACCATTCCCCTTCTTGAAGTGGTGTAAAGTCTTCCCAAATTTGCACAACGTTGTGGAACCTTCATATGTAATTTTGTTGTTGCTCTAAAGTTAGTTGAAGCAAATCCCTCTACAATAATTGTAACAACTCATCAAATTTTTCACATCACCAATTTAGTTTCTTCTATGACCTTGTTGAACATGCCAATGACCAATTTTGCCTAACCTAGTGGACAAAACCTATTATTAGAATTGAGCATGTTGCCTTTTATTTTGGTGTCAAGCTTTATATGTTACATATCATGGATTGAATCATGAAGGTCATGAACATGGTGACTAGAGAGATGTGGGTTATATGTCTTGAAAACGTACAACAACAATGTTTAGAGGTTGCTATAGGTTTAATTTGTGAATTGAAAAGGTGATTTCTACTTCAAGAATTCTTGAATGCAACTAGGGTGATCTACCCACAGTATTGGTTGGTTCTTAAAATGGAAATAACATTTCTAAGCCACTTAGTTATTCTTCATGCACATTTTAGGCTTGGGGGTCTTTTAATGTTTTTAGTGGTCTAATATTAAACCCCATCCTTTTTGGTGAGTAGTTTATTTTTTTCAAACTAACCATGAAAAATCATTGTTGAAGCGCCATGCTACCTCCTCATGACTACAACCCAACTACAAGGATGTGGTAGTTGTTTAAATTTAACATAATTTGAACCATTGTATTTCAAAGTGGTTTATTTTGGTGAAACTATGTATGGTGATGGTGTTGGGCAATGTGGAAGATGAACAAGTCTTTTCCAACCTTTCCTTTGTCAAATGAACTCATATGTAATATATGATTGAATATTTCATCAAGTCTAGTAATCATTTAAATGATTTTTGTAATATATTTTCACTTTGCAATATATTGTGACATACAATTTCTTCACTAATATATTCTTTAATCATTCAACATCAATTTCAAAGTGGGATTTTTTAAAAAAATCTTATTATTTGGATTTTGAACTACCTTATTGCAAATGCCATTTGCAAAAGACCCTTTTAATTAGGGTAGTAGATGTTTAAAAACACATAATTTCAAAAAGTAGTATTTGTAACAACAATCTTTAACCATTGTAATGCGCTTTCACTTGATAGTAAGTGAAAAATGTATGGATGCATATTTAATCATTTGTTTGCAAGTCTAAATCTAATATGTGCCATGCATTGTCAACATGCATGATGTAGGAGAGCTTGATGTTCTTGTATCAAAGTTTACAAATATTAGGGTTATCAAAATGTTGAAATCTTGAGCTATAAATGCCTAGATTAAGTTAGATGCGGCTATTCATGGGGTTTATTGACAATCACTTCTACTTCAAAGTTCTCATTTCCAAGTATTTTTTGTCTTCCCTTTCCAACATTGTTTCTATTTTATCTTTTATTATTTTATGTTGTGTTCTTTCTTTATTGGCACTTGTGTTTAGAATTTAAATCTTTGAGCTCTTTACTTACAACTACTTGCACATTGCATTGTGAGTCATAATTGTTTCTTTAATAAGCAAAAATGGTGGAAAGATGGCAACCACAAAATAAAACCAATATTAACAATAGGTAGGACCCAAGCACATATTTTCACACCTCTTCAAATTAGTTTGTGGCCACAAAATTTATCATGTTAGAATGTTTGTCACCTCATATTTGACATTGTTTTGCATCTAGTAGTCTCATAAATTTAAGTGTGAAAAAAATTGTCACTACATGAACTCATAATATTCTTTAAATGCTTATTGCAAGGTTTAAAACTTTTCATGGACTACTTAACATAGCCGATTTAAAGACAAAAAAACCTAGGTATAGCCAATTTGAGCTACAAGTCTTTAAAAAAAATTGCCACCTAACATCCCCCACTATGGGTAGATAGTAACCAAACGCTTTATCGGGACAAAATGGGGGAAAAAAAACATTGAAAGAAACAAACACTGTTGGTAACTGTCCCTTGCGGACTCAGACAGATTTTACTTAAAGACACACTTTTGTACAAGATCGTTAAATTGTAGCCAGTGGACAGAATAGTGGCGACACGCTCCCCAAAATAGAGGGAAGTTTGGCGAATTCTTTTTGAGAAAAAGGAGAATTTTCGCTAGAAATTTGATGCAGTTTCACCATTTGGCGATTTTGTACCAAAAAGAAAAACAAAAAAGACTAGCAACCAATGTCGACAGTGGACGACAATGGACATATAGGTAGTTGAAATTAGAGTTAGTTACTAATAAATAATGAACACTTCTGTATTCTTTAGTTACCTCATAAAGTTATGCCTAAAGTCAATTAGGGGGCGAGAAGGGCGCGTTTTGGCATAATAGGGTATCAAAATGCGTGACTGGGAATGAAATTTTACAAAACAACGTAAGTGGGATCCAAATCAGTTTTTCCATCAATTTTGGTGATGAACTGAGTTTCACCCCTGCTTCATTTTTCACAAGCGCCTCCACTGCTTCTACACATATTTTCACTACTCCTACCTGCACTACTATAATTACTCTCAAACCTTGTGCATTAAATGCCGAATTTTAGCATTTCATACTAAAAGCATATCCCAACTATGTTGGTTAAAGGGATGGAGTAGTTTATGTTCCCAATCATTGCACAATGTGCAACAATCATTACTATATTTAACCTCTAGATGTCCATAATTGGATTTGATACGTTTGTGTTTGTCATCAGTTTTATTAATGACGAATGGTTGTTTGGCCACATTACTATAAAATTTTATAACGCTTTTAACATCTTTAAAGTAACATTAGTTGAAGAAATGTTGTACCATTGTGCACCTTTGTAAATTTTTGCACCTTTCAATGGTTCATGTTGATGCACCCCCAAACTCCGTGGTAGATTCAACTACAAGTCTAAATGTGAAAACAACATAAAGATAAGGAGTTGGGGCATGTTCCTTGGCTCAGAGCACTTTGGGGGTAAAGGGGCATGTTGGAGCTCCGGGACGGGGACTAGGATGAGTGACAATCAATTCAATTACTCATCTGAACCTATATAAACCAAACAACAAGTTGGTTAGTACATAGTTGAAGCACTTTTGGTGCATGGATGAGTCACGAGCAAACACAAATTCATAAGACTCACCATGGCCTGGACTTGGGGGAAGCCACCACCTTCCCCCTTATAATATACTTTGTGCCCGGCCATAGGACCAACATCCAAATGTCATTTTGTCTTAGGATTCCCAAGTCCCTAAATTCCCAAAATTGGGACAATTTTGGACTCTCTTAACTTTGGAGGCCCATAATTTTGTGTGCAGACCTTCGATTGAGGTGATGTCTACAACAAAGTTGTAGTCCTTGTCAAAATCTTTCCAATGGTATGTGGCACACCACCTTCACACAAGGAAATCAGGGCGATTCTTGACTTTTAGTGGTTGGGAGTCAAATTGACAAATTGACTTTTTGCCCTTCTTTTGGCCATAACTTGTGTTTTAATTAATCAAATGGGTCATTCAAGCCCATTTTAGACATCTATGTCACAAGAATTTTCCAATGATATAAGGAATTTTTCAATCCAATGAGTTTTGACTCCTGCAATCGCCCTTTAAAAATTCAGGAATACATTGGGACTCCAACTCCCAAAGTGGGAGCTCATTTGAGAGTGTGGAGGTTCATTTATTCACACTCTCTTGCACTCCCGGGAACATAAAATGGGACTCTTGGGCTCATTCTTGGCTCGCACCTTTACAAGCCCTTACTTTGGTCATGAGCCTAAACTTAAGGTTGTGACACATGTTTTGAACAAGTTGAGTTTAAGGCATGCCAATTTGACATTAATGATATTAAAATTAGATTTGGGATGAAGTAAGCGTGACTAATGTGCAAAATGCTTTGCAAAAAAAAACTTGGACAAAAAAGCTAAAAAAGTGGAAACAAAAATGGGAACTTGTGTGTACGATGGTTGGCTTGAGGCCACCGAAATTGGAGATGCTTGTAAAAAATCAATATGTTGGAATATTCTATGACCATTAACCTTTGCTACAATTAACAAACTTTTAAGCTATAGGCTTATATATTATTAAGATCTATGTGGACATTGACCAAAGTAGTGATAGAAACCTTGAACCTTATGGTGGAGTAGTGAATTTTGAATTAGACCAAAAGGTATTAGTTGCTCTCAAATGCTTTGTTCATTGTTTTTTCAATATGTAAAGAGTACCACATTCAAATAGATATAAGTACATCTTTGACATGTGGAAATTTTGAACTTGAATTGGAAATTTTGTATGCAAGAATGGGTTTTAAAGTCATCATAATGTTGGAACTTTTTTTGTCATTTGTTACATGTTTCAATGTTATTGCCACACAACATGTGTGTACTCCAATTTGATTCTTGGTTTAAAGGGTTTCAATGTGTCATTTGAATATGCTAACAAGGAAAGAACAACAACAATTGTGGAAGAACATGACCAGAAAGTGCTATTGTTTATATTGATGAAAGCTTCAAAGCATTTGGACCTCATGCTCATAGAAAACCTTCTACCTTTGACACCCAATTTTGATGATTCCTTATAGGGAATTGCAATTTTCATTAAGGAAGTTAGCTTCTCCTTGTTGAAAACTGAATTGTGTTTATATCAAATAAATATATATAAATGAAAGTGATGTAAAATCACCATTGCAATGGTGGAAAGATCATTAAAAACAATCTCCTATGGCTGCATTTCTAGTTTGACAACTTTTGGGCATTCCAAGGTCCCAAATTGAAATAATATATATTTTTAACATTGCAAAAATATTGACTAGTTTGCTATGGTATCAGTTGGGATGGGAGTGCAAGATTTAGACAAGCTTGTTATGATTTGTAAAAATTGGTTGAGCAATGTGAGACATGTTGCTTTGCTATTGGGAAAGATGGAGGAGTTCTTCACTATTGAAGAGGAGTTATTTGATGATTATGAGGGAAGAGCTTGAAAAGATTGGATATTTTGGGAATGATGCCCTATAATTGAATGGTGAAGGGCATTTTGGTTTTGAGTTTTCAATATGTAGTCGGATTTTGTCATTGCAATGGTTGGTGATGTAATTTGCTATAGAACCTAGATGCTCCCAATTTCCAATATGTATTATTCCAATCTAGTATGACATTTGGCACTTGATTGCCTACTCTTTTGATTGGGTTTTGTAAATGTTAGTGATGCAATCTATAATGGAGCAGAAATTATCCCAATTTATGGATGTTTTCTTTTGGCAATTTCCCATGACATGGGACATTTCGATGGGTACTCTAATGGTTGCATTTCAATGAGTACTTAATGTGGGTTGGGTGTTTGTGATGCATTATGGAACAAATGTGCTCCTAGTTGACCAACTTATGTGTTGGTGATGCACTTTGCATTAGAACAAAGGTACTCCTAGCTTATAACATTTTTTTGGCAATTTGTCAGGACCTTTGACATTTTAGTGGTTACTCTTGTGAGTCCTTAAGTGTTGGTGATGAATTCTCTAGTAGAATAGAGTAATGCTTCTAGTTTATGAAACCTCTAGATGATGAAGCCATGACATAATAAGAAAACCCTAAATCCAAACCAACATTCTGGCATTCTGTTGTGTCTTACATTAATACCATGATCCATTATAAATATCACCTGGAATTGAACTATTGAACTGTATTCTGATACCATTGCACACCCATGTCATAAACCCAAGTTTATTTATACATACCAGACTGGTATGAACATTTTAAATATCTTCCAATACCATTACTGGGCTGGTATGTCAAAATATGAATACCAGAACAACACTGATTGGTAGTTGGTACCATGGTAAAAATCCCTAAATCCGTTTAAATTAATTCTATATAGTACATATATTCCATGCTTTCACTAAATCAGGGTCTCTGAGTTCAAATCTAACATTTTTTGGGCTTAATATGGCCTCTAGAGGCCTCACTCAATAAGGTCAAGGTGCCAACATGGGTGCTGGTTCAACCTGGCCCCATCACTCCAACATGTGATGCATAAATTGCAATAAGAGCACGCCCAATGGCAGTTCTCTATCAATATTTAGCACATCCAATCTCCACTGTTTAGTTTCTCCCCTATCCCCAGCCATGAACCCGAAAGGACGGATTGTACAAAGTGGATGACCATGTAAGTCTCATCACCTGAGCCAATCATTGTAGTTGGCCAATGAGAAATAGTCATTTATTGCTGAGAAATGGTCATTTCGTACTAGATGTGCACTTGCAAGGCACGACAAACATGTACACTTTTACCAGCCCAAAGATCATTCATCGTGTTTTCCTGTAAATCTTAATTAAGAAATGCTGTAAAGTCATCATCATCATCATTATCTTTAAAGGCCAATTTGCTGCTGCCATTGGGCATGCTCAAGGGACACAGAGGCCTCCTGAAGGGAGAGATCTTCTTTTCGCATTTTGTGGGCCATCCACCGACCCACAACCCATACACGCTATTCCATTTGCCAGGATGAGTACTAGGACCTTTTCATAGTGCTGGCTGTTGAACTATATATAGGCCTAGGCTCAGCTTTCACAATGACAAAAGGAATTACTATTATTTTGAAAGTGAATTTTAGATTTGGGATTATCCTATTTTTCATGGTCTATTATAGTCTACTGTAATATTGTTCATATCACAGCCAGGGTTTTATTTCTCAATTTTGTGAAGTAGCCACATTGGTGAAAATCCACAAGAGGAATTACCCAAATTTGGCTAAGGTCATCAGAGAGGAAACTAGGAAATTTTTAAGAAGCCTACGATATTTTTGCAACATGCTGGGAACCTAATAGTCTAAATATGGTGATATCATAAACTTTTCCCTCAAAATCTGGTGACTTTGCCACGATATTTTCACCCAAGTCATTTGAATGAGTTGCCTTGATTTATGCTTTGTTCCCAAGTGGTGAAAATCTGGCCCAAAAAAAAACCCTAAAAAAAAGACCAAAAGAGAAACAAAACCCCAAAAAAAAACATAACAAAACAAAGCGCTGATTTGCAGCAGGTCATGACGATAATAATTTTCAGACCTCAAATGTCATTTTTTGCCAAAAAAATTGTTTCAATATTTAAAGGATTATTTAATAACAAAACTGAACCTGGCCCCTAGGGTAAGGTAATAGGATATCATGTGTCATCTTACAGAGTTGATGGCCACAAGATTTACATATTAGGTAACGGGCAAGAGGAGCAAGATTACCGAATATAGTTGATTTGAGGCACGAATGCATCAAGACTACTTCGGTAATCCAGCTCCTCTGGCGAGTTACATAATGTAATCAGTTTCAGGAAAAAACCTAAAAACTAGACGAAGGAAGTGAGAAAATTATGTGTTATAACCCCCCTCCTCTGGAGCAATGAGAAAGTAACATGTTGGGCAATGCAGTCCAGAAACTGGTTACCAATTGGCAGGGATGATATCTTGAATCATACTGCACACTAATATTTTGGTCGGTGGCATCTGATGGTAATTTATTGGCCTTTTCAAAGCCGGAAAAACAAACCCCGTACAGTTCATTATGTAACCAGATGTGTTCAAAGGATTCTTCGAGATTAAAAAATTTAGAATGAGTCATAGGAGTCCTAGAGTCTTTAGGAGAAGTGATGACATATCAAGTGGCCATGCTAACTTGTATGATAGAAGTTGAGGCGGATCTGCGAACTTTAGTCCTAGAGTAGTAATTGTTAAATTTCGTGATATAATAAATTTGGTTAAATTTTGCAATAATTTTTTTTTTAATATTTGAGTTTTGAGCAGAAAAAATTCCAAATATTTTCCCAATTTTTTGTTGGCAAAATGAAAATTTGTGTTATAAAATTACTGGTCAAAACTAGGGGCACTGGGTGGGCACAATATTATTGTCACCAAAGCAGAACTATGGGGATGGGCAGGTGCAATTTTGTCTCCAAAGGATTGTGTGCGAAATTTCAGGCCCTGCCAGACTATAAGTCACAGGGGTCCATCCTTTGTGAAAAAAGGTTCAGGGAGAAGGACTAACAATTTGGTTCAAGGGACTACGGACCTATTTATTTAGTCTTCTTCCCTTAAGGAATCCCAACTCATACCTTATACCTAGCCTAGTTTGGCAGCAAGGTGCCTAAATTTTATTTTATTTTCGTCATTTATGTTCAGGAATAAAAACAACAATTTGCCATGATACTAAATATTGAAGCTAGTAGAGTTATCCACAAACTAAGAAAAACACAGCACCAGAACCCCTGAGTTTGGTCATACACAGGGTGAGATTTTTAAAAACCTGCAAAAAAGTACATTAGCATTCAACAGGGGATGAAACTCAGAAAACCATCAATTTCAGTGGTAAACTGAGTTTCATCCTGTCTTTCCTTGTTCCTGAACGCCGCCAATGCTGCTACGTATATTTTCACTGCTCCTAACTGTACAACTACTGTAATGAGTCTCAAACCTCGTGCATTTCATACTGAGTTGCAGCGTTTCATACTGAGATTTAATAAAATGTCTTTACTTTGGGGATACCACTGAAAGAGGGGATAGGGAGTGAAAGGAGGCCCAAAGACAGGGTGACGACAGGGTAACTTTACAGATAACTCTAATGTGCTTAAAGTTTCTTTCAGATTTTTGTCATGGCAAGCAGGTATTTTTCAGAATGTTTGACAATTTCAAAAAAATGATTAATTCCTAGCCAGGCTAGGGACTATGGTAAAACAATTACCAGACAGTGGACACTGATCTTGCGATCCAAATCTTGTCCCATTGGTATCCTCGCTATTTTCCTTGGGAGAATCAGGTCTGAAATGCTGTCACTATGAAATTGTTTATTGTCAACTTTTCTTAGTTTCATTCTTTTCAGTTCCATCTCCCCTGCACACTCAGCAGGTGGCAGATTATGGACTTCACACGACCATAACGAGGGAGCACAACTCAACCACCTTCGGGGAAATTATTTAACTTTAGTTTAGGGGAGTAAGGGTCTCTATCCATTAGGTTTTTGTGATTGCGATTACAAGTGTGGCAATCACAGCAGTGTAATGGAAAGGCCTTGGCATAGGGCTCCTTCAAATATCGTGTGAACATGTTTTTGTCCATGTGGGGATTTAGGAGAATGTGTTTGATTATTAGCTCATCTTATCACACTTGCATTTTGTTTATTTTCAACTCACTTTCTTATAATATTACGTACACATCTTAGTTTATCACATCTTATATTTGTCCATCTTTCATAGTGTCAATGTGGTCATATCATTGACAATCTACGAACCCATCTGCTTTAATGCCCTTGCGCGAGAGTGAGCATATAACAACCCACAACACATTTTGAGATATTGTTGGAGTTGTTGCTTTGAAGAGTGAAGCACATGTTCAAAGAGAGGTCTCCCACATTTTCCCTTGTCACACCTAACAATGAATGAATATCCTTATCATCAAAAACAATTTCAAGACACTCATGGATGTTGTCATTATTGACGTAGTTCAAATAGATATGGTGCAACGGACATCAACGATGACATCACATGAAACGATGATGAATGTTCAGAAAAAAACATGATCATATGTTGAATGAACATCAAACAATGATTTCATTCTTTTTGTTATTGAAACGTATGGGTGTCTTCGTTCTCATTTTGATTCAATTTTGATTGCTTGTGCACATACCACTATCACACGTCATTAATGATCTTTTTTACTCCCCTTGATGCTTGTTTTTTACTATCGACAACGCATGTCCACAACCATACAATGTTTGCAAACCATAACAATTTTTCAGCAAGCTACTACACCTGGTTGAAGTCCACACATCATAATTACTGCACCTTTGTCATTGGCCAATTTATGGCAAACAACAACTCTTTTGTCTTAAGTGTTCTTTATTATTGTTAATTGTCAATTCATAGCCATGGGTTCTATTTGCTTAAGGCTTTTACCTTAATTTTTGTTGATTGTTGACTTTTGTTTTTTCTTTGGGTTGCGTCTACTTGTGTTTTCTTTTGGCTTTGTTCTTTTAATGGATGGTTCCCCTCCTTGATTTTATGTACATGGTTTTTTCTTTTTTGTTTCTTGTTGCAAGTGCATTGAAAATAGAGTTAATTATGTGAGGAATTATGGGAACATATGATATCATAAAGAAAACAAATGTCACTTGATAACAGGTCACAATTTGACTCACAACTTTCAAATCTCTTGCAATTGGCCAATGCTTGACAAATAGAGCTCTGATATGATAATGAGCATATTTAGCTCCAAAAAACATAATGGAAAGCTGGTTTTGTGGAAAGCTGCTGAAACCAGAGAATTTGTGATCATAGTAGCCTAATGGAAAGATGTCTAAAGAACATGTCCATTGCTGACCCACATAACATATTTTGGATGAAGTATAGCATTTACATTTCCATGTGGGCCAATAAACGTTATTTGGGCCTGTAAATTTGCACCAGATGCAGTGCTTGTAAAAGGCATAGTGTAGTGACTACTCTTGATTGGCTGACTATAATGTTGGCCAGGTGGTTGATTTTAAGTGGTGTCTCACCATTGATTGGTTTGGATGAAAAATCATCAAAAGGTCACATTTTATATATAAAAAAATCTTGTTTATCTTTTTTTAATGCAACCTTCACCAAAATATTTCCCTTTTTTTTGGATCCCCAGTGTTGCCATAGTGTTGTCTAGTCATTATTATTTTAATGTCATCTACAAATGTGTCAACAATTAAGGTGAAACCTATTTTGGGGGCTCACTGCTATGGTTGCATTAAAAACTTGGAAAAAGAAAGACTGCCCTAATCTAAGGGCAGCTTCAACACATGTATGCCAAATAATAAATTAATTTTTGAAGAAAACATTTCAAAAGATTCTTCATTTTCTTCAAAATAAACTTTCTTGATTTTACGAAGTTTTCAGCATTTCTAAAAATTAAATAATTTTTGTTGAACTTGCAAACATATGATGATATCTCTAATCTTCTGCTATTTCACTTGGGCTGCTTTGCATTACTACCAGTGATTATTTTTTTTAAATCTCTCTTTTTATTTTCTCATATGGTTTTCAATAGTTCATCATTATTTGTGTCAATCTCAAATTTAATCTGAATCGATAAAAATGTCATCAATATGAAAGACACATGTTAATTTGCATTTTCATATCCATGTTGATGGGTAGGAGAAAGGAGGGAGGCAGTTATTAAGATAAGATATAATTATTAAAAAAGTTAGCACAAAAGGAATGAGGTAGTTAATATGTCTTTTCATGTCCACGTTGGTTGGTAGGGGAAAGGATTGAGTAGTTAAGCTTGAAAATGAGATAAGTATGATTTTTTTAATTGTTTAGAGAGAATCATGCAATAAATTCTAAAAAATCACCCATATATACTGATTTCTCATTTGTCTCATAAGTGAGTTTTTCATGTTTATCAATGGGAGATAACTATACCCCATGTCAGATGTGATAAACAAAGCTATGGGCCCCAAGTAAAGAGTACATGTGGAGCTACTCTTAGTACCTATTTATGTATAGGTTTCAAAACTGAATCCAAGTGAAATCTCATTTTGAAGACATCTTTAGAACTAGGAATGAAAAGATATGTTAGTTGGCCTTTCAAAAGGTCTGACTCTGAAGTGAAGTGAGAGCAGTTCCATATGTTTCCCCCATTGTTTTCAGTAGCATCCTAATTTTTCCCATAATCTTTTGCCCAAAGTTCTACTATTTAAAGTAGTTGTAGAACCTCAAATACAATGTAATTGCCTACTTGTTGGATAGAGGGTTTCACTTATAACAACAGTCAGTTCCTTTCAAGAGAACTTGCCAAGCAGGCACACAATTCGTCTCTAACACAGGGTTCTTCAATGGCTTATGAATCTCTCAAAACTTTTTATACATTAGAGTTCTTCGTAAAGTCAAGCTATTAGGGGGCGAGAAGGACCAGGGAATGTAACTGGGAATGAAAATTTTACAAAATGAAATATCTGGGACCCAAACAAGTCTTTCCACCAATTTTGGTGGTAAACTCAATTTCATCACCTATTTCCTTTTCCTTGAGGGCCTCTACCACTGCTACATATATTTTCACTGCTCCAACCTGTACAACTATTATAATTATTTTCAAACCTTATGCATTAAATGCTGAGTTTCAGCATTTCATAGTGAGATATAATAAAATTTCCTTACTTTGGAGATACCACTGAAAGAGGGAATACGGTATGAGAGAGAGGGTAACTTTACAGATAACTTTATTACCCAACTTCTGTATGATGGGGGCCAACCAACATGTCCATACAAATCATGACCAAAAAAGCGAGGGTTCTCAGAACTACACGTTACCCATTGCATGGCACAAGATCCAATGTTTGAAACCTCTATACTTGTCCTCACAAAAATCAGCATACCAGGCATTGACACATGACTCTCAATGCCAACCCTAAAGTGAACCAGATTTCTACTCCTCACGTACCAAAAAAACCCTAATTCACTACCTCTACAAGGTAAGAAATGGAAGAGCTTTCAGACACTTGGAAAGTTGTATGGAAAACAGGATGCAATCTCCACATTCTTATATCACACAGATTTAAACAAACATATTGATATAAACAAAGGAACAGTTGTACACTGCAATTGCATCAATTACAATGCAAATTGCAGTAGTTTTTTATATGAGCAAATTTGCAATGCAACACTCATTTACTTCCAAACAACTCAAAATACACTTGGAAACTGATCAGGAGATTTGAAGTTCATCCAATCCTCAATCACCAGATAAAAAAGAAACCCTATTACATTTTCTTTCAGAATGCACTAAATGATGTGTGAAACTTTTATTGTGGCACATCTTTTTCCAGCCAGATACATGCTGTGATGTCCTCACCTTTCAATGTATTGTATTTCTTCCAGACATGTTACCCTATTTTGATAAAACAATCCTTTGCCAGAATCCAAAATTCTACGATACAACCTGTCTGTACAATGACCTTGATTCAGGATATATTCCATGCATGGGGAGTTATAGGCTTGTTTGCTTTATGACCTGAATGCAAAAAATTTAAGTGTTGGACTGCATGCTCAATAGGAGTACACAAAAAAATTTCTTTCACGGGTGCTAACCTGGTAGACAAAATTTAAGACTCTCCTCACTTAATGTTACACAAGTACTTTCTCTCTGACACAAAATTAATCAATGTCTACACACTTGCTGCTGCATGAGGAATTTCAACCTCAGCAGGCATTTCGGCATCATGCAACAACTCTGGTAATAACGAAGCTTCAAGTTTGGGATTTACGGGTTCAGGCACTAGTGCAGTGGCATCTGCATTCAGAACAGTTGCAAACTTTCAGTCTCAATTCCTAGTCACAAGGGCAATCCACATGCAATGATTCTACTCTTTGAATGGGCAAGACAGTGCTCCTAAGATTTCAAATAGATCTGAACAATGCTTTACCTCCTCCATCCACAATGTCCTGGGCTGCTGCTTCAGTCTCGGGTGCTTCATCTGACTCTGCATTCAACAGTCACAACAATGACAACTTTAGTTCTGATCACCACAGCAAATGCCTAGGTAAATACTGCAATCCTGAATGACCAGGACTGCAATTACCAATTACAGAGCAATTCATGATAATGGCACCAAAAGCCCATCTTTACCTGTTCCATTCACATCCTTGGCTGCTTCAGCTTTGAGGTCCTTGGGTGGTTCTGGCAGTTCATTGATTTCTTGAATAACATCAAATGGAGCATCTGCAGTCAGAAGTCATAACAATGCTAATTTCAATGGTCTGATTCTAGCCAATAATTTGATGCACAAGTGAACATTTCACTCTCATGGAAGATATCAAAATTTTGATGGGATTCAAAATACTGGAACTTTAGTGCGAGGCTCATCAATTACCTGCTCCATCCACTTCCTTGGCTGCTTCAGTCTCTGGCTCTTTAAGTGTTTCATTTGACTCCACTTCCTTGGCTGCCTCAGTCTCTGGCTCTTTAAGTGTTTCATTTGACTCCACCTCCTTGGCTGCTTCAGTCTCTGGCTCTTTAGGTGCTTCATTTGACTCCACTTCCTTGGCTGCTTCAGTCTCTGGCTCTTTAGGTGCTTCATTTGACTCCACTTCCTTGGCTGCTTCAGTCCCTGGCTCTTTAGGTGCTTCATTTGACTCCACTTCCTTGCTTGCTTCAGCCTCCAGCTCTTTAGGTATTTCACTAGACTCAATCTCCACATTCTCTTGTGCCTCAACATTCTCAGGTAGTTCTGCAGTTGACATTTCATCATGGTCAATGGACTCAACTTGTCTAGGTTCCTTGAACTCTAGTGTCTGATCAGAGGGAGCATCTGCATTCAGCACAGTGATAATAGTGCTACTTGAGTGTTTCACTGCTGCTCAACACACCAATGAACAGACAAACAATGTATACCTTCTCCATCCAGACTGTTGGCTGCTTCGATCTCCTGCTCCTTTGGTGCTTCCTCCAACTCTTTCTCCACACCTTTTTCTATCTCAATATCCTCAGATGATACTGCAACCTTGTCAACAGACTCTGCTTCAGGGACTTCAAACCTTAATTCACCTTCATTTACTGGGGGGGTCTCATTGGAAGGAGGATCTGCATGGAGCATAGCAACACTTACATCAGCATTTGATTCCTGGATACTACAGTGTTTCAACAAGTATTTTACTTTTAGCTGTTCAGGATTGTATGCATAAACAAGATTCTTGATGAGATTCCAAATATTGGAGCTTCAAAAACTAAATGCTATGCTTACCTCCCTCTGTTTCATTTGACTCCACTCCATTTTTTTCTTCTGTTCCCTCTGTTGCTTCAACGTCCAGCTCCTTTGGTTCTTTGATTTTAAGGGGAGAGTCTGATAAAGGCTCTGAGAGTTCCAAAGTTGGTATGCTGGTTGGCACTTCAACCGGCTCCTCATCAGTTGCAGGAGTAGAATCCTCCAAACCAAATGTGATATCACCCTGCTTCTCCTCAGCTGCTTCAACTGCTTGCTCTTGAGTTTTCTCAGCCTCTTCAGTAGATTTTGTAACTGACTCAACTACTTCAGTACTTGGAGCTTCAATTTCATGGTCCTCAATTGCTTGTTGTGGTTTAACTACAAGGTCCTTCTCTGTTGTCCCTGTTGGTTCCACTGTTTCTGCAGGTGCAGAGGAGGTGTCAATTCCAGCTTCAGGTGCATCCTCAATTTCTTTCTCCTCAATTGCTGACAGTTCATTTTCTGCAGTTTGGACTACCTCAGAATCTTTTGTCCCTGTAGTGAGCTCTGTGGCTGTCACTTCTGTAGGCTCATCTGCAATCAATGTAGGCTCCTCACCTGGACTTGTAGTATGCTTGGCCTCCTCCCCCACAGCAGCCAATGTTGTGTCCTCATCAGGAGTCGTTCCCTCCCTTGTTGCAACTTCTGTAGGTGCATCATGAATTGCTGTAATGGCTGGTTCCTCCTCTGGTACAGTCAACTCACTACTTGTTGCTTCTATAGGCTCCTCATCAACTACTGTAGTGATTGGTTTGCCCTCTGAAATGGAAGTGGCTTCAGTCTCAGTCACAATAGTAGGAACCTTTTCCTCATCCAGAGCAGTTAAGTCCCTGGGCTCCTCCACAATTTCTGTAGTGGGTGGATCTTCCTCTAGACTAGGAGGAGCCTCACCCTCAGCCTCTGTAGCAGGGACTGTTTCCTCATCTGGAAGCACCAACTCCCTGCTTGCGATATCTGCAGGTTCCTCAGAAATGGTTGTACAGACTGGTTCCTCCTCTGTAGTAGTAGCAGGCAATACCTCTTCATCTGGAGCAGTCAACTCTTGGGTTGTCACTTCTGTAGGCTCCTCCACAATTGGTATACTGACTGGTTCTTCCTTTAGAGTAGGAGCACCTTCAAACTCAGCCTCAACAGCATGCAATGTTCCTTCATCTGAAACTGTCAACTGCCTGCTTGCAACTTCTGTGGGCTCCTCCAAAATTGCTTTAGTGGCTGGTTCTTTCCCTTCAGCGGGAGCACCTTCTGATTGAGCCTCAACTGCAGACACTCTTTCCTCATCTGGAACAGCAAGTTCCTTGCTTCTAACTTCTGGAGGCTCCTCTGCAATTGTTGTAGTGACTGGTTCCTCCTCTGGAGTAGGAGCAGCTTCAGCTTCCGCCTCAAAGGCAGGTAATGTCTCCCTTGTTGCCCCTTCTGTAGGCTGCTCCCCGATTGTCGTCGTGGCTGGTTCTTCCTCAGGAGCAGAAGCAGCTTCAGCTTCAGCTTCAACAGCAGGCACTATTTCCTCATCTGGAACAGACAATTCCCTACTTGTAACTTTTGTAGGGTCCTCACCAATTGCTGCTGTCACTGGTTCTTCTTCTAGAGTAGGAGCAGCTCCGGCCTCAGCCTCAGCCTCAACCGTTTCCTCATTTGGAATAGTAAGGTCCCTGCTTGCAACTTCTGAAGGCTCTTCAGCAATTGTGTTAGTGGGTGGTTCCTCTGGAGTAGGAGCAGCTTCAGTATTAGCCTCAACTGTAGGCACTGTTTCCTCATCTGGAACAATCAACTCCTGTGTTGCTGCTTCCTTAGGCTCCTCAACAATTGCTCCAATGGCTGGTTCTTCCTTTTGAGTAGGAGCAGCTTCAGCTTCAGCCTCAACAGCAGGCAATGTTTCCTTGCCTGGAGTAACCAACTCACTGCTGGTCACTTCTGTAGACTCCACAGCAGATGCTGTACTGACTTGTTCCTCCTCTGGAGTAGGAACAGCTTCAGCCTCAGCCTCAACAGCAGGCACTGTTTCCTCATCTGGAGTAACCAACTCACCGCTTGTCACTTCTGTAGACTCCACAGCAGATGCTGTACTGACTTGTTCCTCCTCTGGAGTAGGAATATCTTCAGCCTCAGCCTCAACAGCAGGCACTGCTTCCTCACCTGGAGTAACCAACTCACTGCTTGTCACTTCTGTAGACTCCTCAGCAGATGCTGTATTGATTGATTTGTCCGGAGTAGGAGCAGCTTCAGCCTCAGCCTCAATTGTAGGAACTGTTTTATCGTCTGGAACAGTCAACTGGCGGGTGGTTAAGTCTGTAGGCTCCTCAGTAATTGCTGTAGTGACTGGATCTGCCTTCAAAGTAAGTGCAGCTCCAGCCTCAACAGCAGGCACTGTGGGGACTTCCCTGGTTGTCACTTCTGTAGACTCCTCAGCAGTTGCTGTTGTTGCTGGTTCTTCCTCTTTAGAAGGAGCAGCTTCCGCTCCAACCTCAAAGGTGGGTACCGTTTCCTCAGCTGGGACACTCAATTCCGGGGTGGTGATTTCTGTAAGCTCCTCAACATGCACTGCAGTGGCTGGTTCCTCCTCTAGAGTAAGAGCATCTTCAGTCTTGGTCTCAAGGACAGGTATTGTTTCCTCATCTGGAACAGTCAGGTCTTCAGTTGCCACTTCTGCAGGATCCTCAGCCACTGCAGCGGTGACTGGTTCTGCCTCAACTGTAGGCACTGCTTCTTGATCCGGAACAGCAAACTCACTCAATTCTGGCAATTCTGTAGGTTCCTCTGCAACTGCTGAAGTGACATTTTCTTGCTCTGGAGTAGGAGCAACTTGAACCTTCGCCTCAACCTCCTCAACAGCAGGCACTTTTTCATCATCTGCTGCAATGAATTCCTTGCTTGTAACATCTGAAGGCTCCTCAGTAATTGGTGTAGTGGCTGGTTCTTCCTCTTGAGTAGGAGCAGCTTCAGCCTCAGCCTCAGCCCCAGCCTCAGTCTCAATGACAGGCACTGCTTCATCACTTGAAACAGTTAACTGCTGATCTGTCACTTCCGTAGGCTCATCAACAATTGCTGTGGTGGTTGATTCTTCTGGAGAAGGAGCAACCTCTGCCTCAACTGCAGGCACTGATTCCTCATCAGGAATAGTCACCTCCTGGCTTGTCAATTCTGTAGGCTCATCAACTGATTTAATTGCTGATTCTTCTTCTGGACTAGGAGCAGGTTCAGCCTCAGCCTCAATGGCAGAAACTGCTACCTTATCTCGAATGGTGGACTCCACTGCTGGCGCTTCTGTATGCTCCTCCACAATTGTAGTGCCTGGTTCTTCCTCTGAAGTAGGAGCAGCTTCAGCCTCAGACTCAACATCAAGCACTGTTTTGCCATCTGGGACAGTTAACTCCTGGGTTGTCACCTCTGTAGGCTCATCCAAAACTGGTGTAGTGGCTGGTTCTTCCTCTGAAGTAGGAGCAGCTCCAGTCTCAGCTTCATGGGCAGACACTATTTGGTCATCTGGAACAGTCAACTCCCTGCTTGCCACCTCTGTTGGCTCCTTGACAATTGCATTATTGACCAGATCCTCCTCTGGAACAGTAGCAGCTTTAGCCTCAGCCTCAACAGCTGGTATTGTTTCCTCATCTGGAACGATCAACTCCTGGTTTGTTGCTTCTGTAGGCTCCTCTACACTCGTTGTAACAACTGGTTCATCCTTTGCAGCAGGAGCAGCTTCAATATCAGCCTCTGTCTCAACAGCAGGCACTGATTCCTCACCTGCAACAGTTAGCTCCTTGGGAGCAACTTCTGTCAACTCCTCAGCAATTTTAGAAATTGGTTCCTCTTCCGGATTAATACCATCTTCTGCATCACCCTCAATGGCAGTAGTTGGTTCCTGATCAAGAACAGCTACCCTGTTTAGCAATCCTATGGACTCCTCTGGAATTGTTGTAGAGATTGGTTCTTCATCTTGATTAGAAGCAGCTTCTACCTCAGCCTCAATGCTAGGGATTTGTTCCACATCTGGAACAGTTACGTCCCTGGTTGTTACTTCTGTAGGTTCCTCAGCAATCAATGTAGTGACAGATTCCTCCTCTGGGGTAGTTGTAGCTTCAGCCTCAGCTTCCACAGGAGGTTGTGTTCCCTCATTTTGAACACTTTGGTCCTCGGTCGTCACTTCTACAGGCTCCTTGGCAATTGCTGTAGTGATGGGATCCTCCTCTGGGGTTGTGGCTTCAGCCTCAGCTTCAATAACAGGCACTGCTTTCTCATTTTGAACACTTAACTCCCTGGTTGTTACTTCTGTAGGCTCCTTGGAAAATACTAATTCCTCTGGAAGAGAAGCAGCTTCAGATTCAGCCTCAACAGCAGGAACTGTTTCCTCATCCACAGCAGTTGGCTCTCCAGCTGTCAATTCTGTAGGCTCCTCATCAACTGCTATAGTATCTGGCTCCTCAGCTTTAGCCTCAGTGTCCACAGTAGGCACCTCAGCCCGACCTTGCACTTGCTCCTCAGTAGCATCAACCTCAGCTACATCTAGCTCTGGTGCAATTGACACAGATTGAGACTCTGGCTCCACAAGGATCTCCTTGGTTGCTACATCTGCAGGCTCCTCCTGAATTACAGAAATAGGTGATTCCTCCTCAGTAACAAAGGTGGGAGCAGTCACTCCAGCAGCCACATGAGATGTTTGCACATCTTGACCTAAAGATATTAAATCTGGAATTGCAGCGGGAGTCAACTCTCCTTGCACTTCATGAGCTAGGATATTGCTATCCTTAGACTCTGCCAGAAAGCCTGGAACTGATATTGTTGATCCAATTGATCTCTGTTTGTCAGCAATTGAAGTTTTCTCAATATCAAGGGGGGCAATTTCACCATTTGGATCTGAAATTGAAATTTCTTTTCTAAATCTCCCTTTCCCATTTTGAAGAATACTAACCCCTGTTACCTCAGAGTCTGCAGCACCATCTTTCTCTTCAAATTTGGAACTCCTAGATTCTGAAGCTGTAGGCACCACATCTGAGGGGCCATCTTCTTGCTTCAACAAACTCAATGGCACAGCACCCTCTTTGTTCCCTACCTTCAAGCCTGATCCAGGATCCAGAAAAGGCTGGCTCTCTTCTTCAGTCCCCTGCAAATGTACAACCAATAAACATCATTCCACCAAACCGTACAAGTAAGAAGCATCTGACATATAGACACATGTATGCAAATTAGATAAGCAAACAGCAGAATCATCCACAAATAAAGGCAATCTACAACTGCATACAGTACAAGAACAACAATACTAAACAATGCAAGTTCAGATCATGAAACAAGAAAAAAGAACTGCACAAATGGTCTCAGACACTGTCCCTTGCTGAATTTCATCAATGTCTCCAAGTGAGGGTATGAATCTAGTGCACTCAAAAGAGTGCAGAAAATATCATGTCATCCAACATCATCACAAAAGATACTGACAACTTACTATCCACAAACCTAGGAGTTGCAGCAGGACATATTTCCAACTCCCATTACAAAAACATGAATCATGACATTTCCAAGGCCAAGAAGCTGCTGCTGCAACTCTTTTGGAGTGGCTCTTTAAACTGGCAGATAACATCCCAACCTAAAATCTTGCAACCTTTTAAATGAGAAAACTCAGTTGTCCACCATGTACTCACTTAAGCTCTGGATCTCTATAAGGGACCTTCAATTTCACAACAGGAGGTAGAACCAGAAAATTGACTGAGGTCAAGATGACAAAGATGTGATAGCAACAGCAGTCAAATCTCATGGCAGAATAGTACTCTCACTTCTTTCCAAGCTCCTGAGACTCTGCATCACTTTCAGAGTACTTGATACTTTTTGCCCAGAGCAGAAAAGAGAATTACTATACAATAGAAATTGTTCATAGGAACTTTCAGCACACAGGATTCGGTTAAGGATGGCTTGCAGTTTCCAAGCTCGATTGCAATAACACCAAAGAAAGAAAAAAAACAGGGACATGATTTCACAACTCTTCAAGGGCTGTCCTACAACTCAAGTACAGATGATGCATATCGTCCCAGGTTCCCAGTTCGCTTCTTTCGAAACAGCTTGACACAGTTCTAAAGATCACAGTCTATGCGGTGGACGTGCTAACAACTAGCTCTAATCTATGCAGCACACAAATCCCAGCATAGAACTCCAAAGACAGAAGAAAGATCGGACAAAGAGATGAGGCGAGAAGCTAAAAGGAAGAATACTAACATCCTCAAGCAAGGCCTGCAACGATCTGGCGGTGGAATCTTTGGATAGTACAACTCCGGCCGGCTGGAGCTCTCCTCCACTGCGCTCATCCCTCGGATCCCGTGCAACGCCCAAGCACTGCCCCATTGCGGTGAAGAAGCGAAGCTCGCATCAGCTTCTTCCTTCCCCAAAGCTCCTTTGTTTTACAGTGCACTTGTGCAACGACCTTACTTTAAAGCGCAAATTTTTTTGGTTCGTCTGTCGTGGCCCAAGGATTTGAATTCGAGAACTTATTATTCTTCTGCAAAAGAAGACACCAATTTAGGGCTCGAAATTTCCAAGATTAGAATTGGGTACCTAAAAATAGAATACCCAAATCTTGGACAATACTTTTAATATCTATCAAGTAATTTATTTTTTAAATAATTAAATAAGACTCCAAGTACCTCAAAATGGAAGCATCCAACACATAGAAAATACTTTTAGTATTCAAATAATGAAGAAATAATATATTATTATTTTTTAAAAACACACCATGGATGTACAAAGTACCTACCTCAAAATGGAAGTAGCCAATGCGTGGACAATACTTTTAAAATACATCAATTCAATAACAAAAAAGCCTTTCCCTTACACCATTATTACAGGTAGGTTGTGACTTTAAAACTCCTTTTCTTTAGGCTCCCCGAAGATTGTTTCTAGAGCTTCATGTTTGGGAAAAATTCATCTCTACGGAATCTCCAACCGTCACAAATAGTTGAATTGATTCTTACCTAAGAAGACGGATTCGAGATAATGCCTTCCAATTAATGAGGTACAATTTACAACCATCATTTACACTTGAATGAAACCAGTCTAGCTTTAAATAGACTCGAAAAGCTCATTATTAACATTATTAGAGCCTTCATGGTCACCACCACCTCTTAATTCTGTCTACACTATCGCTTCACAGAAATAAAGAGAAGATACTGGCAGGGCATTAAAGGAATTTAAAGCTGGAAAAAAAGAGAAGGTCAGGGGAATAAGAAAAAGTTAGTTCCCTCCCCTAAAAAATCCAATAACTTTAGAAAAGAAACCTAGTGAGGAAAGACCTTATAATTCTGGCGTTGGTTGAAAAGGCATCCACATTGGTAACACGGCAAAAACACCAAAATCCATTTAAATGTATTGAAAATCTCTCATGCTTAGACTAAATCAGGGGTTCTATGTTAAAATATGACATTTTTGGGTTCAACATGGCCACCGAGAGGCCTGACTCAGAAAGGTGAAGGTACCCACGTGGGTGCCAGTTCACCCTGGCCCTAATTCTGAGTCCCTTGTGGGGACAAAATGGCACGATGAGGTAATCCCAAAGCCACGAGAATGTATTTCTTTATATCTCTTTGGCCATCACACATTTTTGCAATTTAGAACTCTCCAAAGAACAATTTTGTGAAAAAAGACGTACTCGTTCTGAGTCCCTATGGTGCCCAAACGGCAAGATGAGGCAATTCAAATGGGACAAAGCATGTCCAATCTCCAAAGCAGAGAACATGTTTCATTTAATCTTGTTGTAATGGCCGTCACATATTATTGCAATTTAGTTCCTTGGCCTTCCCTGAAAATGCCAAGAATCTAATCGATTTTCATATTTGATTCCACAATTTAGCCACTTCCATGGAACCATGGACGCTTCATTTTGCAGCACCCAGCTCGAAAACTCTGCTGAGCCAATTTTATGGCCCATCATTGAGAAGTTTCTGACAAGACCCAAGCCTTATTGTCCATGTATCTACCCACATAATCACCCATACTAAGCTCATAACTGACTGATTAATTGATCAAACACCAGAACTTCCTGCCCATGGATCACTGTTTTGATCATCATCCAAGACAAACACAGAACCATCTCTTCATGTTCTTCGGAGACAAAACCCACTTTCAAATTTTGTGGTTATGTATCTTCATATCATCCCCAAGGGGCCGGTTACAAACAATTAATTTTTTTTTTAATTTTCAAATTTTGTCCTATTCCTGTCCAGAGTTTCTTGGTGAGAGAAAATGGATTGTGGTTATTGTAGAAACCCAGAATAAGTATAGTGACAAACAGACGTAAAGAAGAGGGCAGAGAGTTTCATGATCAAGCCCATCCCAAATTCCAATTCTTCCTCTCAGAACATTATGATACTGCTGAACCCACGATTATGAAATTACTTAAGTTTTGAAGCAAGCACAAGCTTTGTTTTATGAGCAACAATAGAAAATGCAAGCATAGAACATTTTTTGATAAAACAAAAATCCATTCGATACGGTAGAAAGGCAAACAGAATATAAATGTTCCGCAATGTGAACTCAAAGGACAGTGAACTTACCGACCATAGAACTCGCGGGGAACTCGTCTCTTAATCCTGCAGGATGGGACCGAACTGTTGGAGCAAGATTTTTTTAAGGATCTAAAACTGGAGATTAGACGTCACCTTCCAGTCCCTTTGAGAGAATCACTGCATACATCGGCCGATCAACGAGTCGATCAGCTCTTACATCTCATTGTTACAACATTTTCTAGCACATCCATCATCATTCACACAATAGGAGATCCGGCCTTGAAAGGAGAGATGAAATGTGCAACTCAAATCGGAGACCCAAGAAACCAAGGAAACACTCACGAGAAGAGCTGTCACAAGATATTCAGCCAACTAAAAGACAAAGATCAACAAAACCGAAGGATTCAACAAAAATCCACAACACCCGAAATGTTCCTGTTACCTCCAGCCGAACAGACGAAAGTTCCCGATCAACAAAAATTAGAACAGAAGGAGAACAACAAAAGCCCGAAGAAAAGTCGTCAAGGATCTAGATAAATAATACCCGTATACGACTCCTACTACTACCCTCTTGACAAATCTGAAGCATCATCCAAGAGAGAGAAACTTCGCATACCTTATTACAGTGAATGAGATTGTATGTGCAGTGAAAGCATTTGGTGAAGGAGCGATGCACACCGGTGGTGTGTTGTGTGTGAAGACGGAGAGAAAAGGAGTTTGTGAGGGAAAGAGAGAGAGAAAAAGCACAATTCGTGAAGCGCGCTGGAAAACAAAGAGGCAAGCAACTTTTTACCCCCGTCGAATTGGCTGTCAGAAGACAACCACTTGCCCCAATGTGGATTACTTATTGCAATTGGCCACCAAATTTCAATTCCAGAACCTTTCTCTCTATTTTTATTTTTTTTGGGTGTTTTGAACTCATAGAATATTTTTTGCCAAAGGAAAGAAATTAAAATTTATTATTCTATGTAGAAAAAAAAATTCCAAATGAATTAATATTTTCTTTTCCATATTAGTCCAACATGGAAAAGAATTAATTTGTTTGCCATAAGTATTTGTTAATAAAAATTCATTGTCATTCCACATGGGAAATTTTATTACGTAGCGTACTGATTTATTACTGAATGAATCAAGCATTAAGAAACCAACACCCACAAGTTTATTTTAAGCAATTTAAATAGCTAGCATTCCCTTCCCCCCCCCCCGCCCCCCAAAATATGCTTTCTAAGACAATGGGTCCTTTTCTTTTTTTTGATAATATTATTTTTTGGACTTTTGTGCCGGCCAGTCTTGTTAGCAGCCACCTACCTACCAACTCACTTCCTTAGCCTTTGTTCACATGTTTGGACTATAATGGCTGGCGCAAACAACAAGCCAGGACATAACCTAGGTGTCACTTCACTTGTTTGTGGGTCGAGAGAAGCCATGATTGGTGGGATTTTGAAATCTAAGCAATA
>Ga0116231_10002351_pt1 | contig 39510 bp, 24 predicted proteins | sample S1TSphgellanicum_2_FD_89695 | JGI IMG/M metagenome (GOLD analysis project Ga0116231, IMG submission 89695) | Host-associated microbial communities from peat moss isolated from Minnesota, USA - S1T2_Fd - Sphagnum magellanicum MG | ecosystem: Host-associated > Plants > Peat moss > Unclassified...
AACTATTAGAAATTTCATCCTATTGGTTACATCAATTTTACATTTATTTTCATCCATTAATAGGTTGATATGTCCCATTAGTCGTAATAGTCACCAAATTAGTTACATCCTAAAGGTATTCTACAATGACATAAAGGTGTATTTTAATGTATGTACGAAAATTATATATATATATAGAAAATTATATATATATAATATGCATACATATGTATATTGTTCATATAATGAATCTCACAATTAATATTTGAACTTTGAATTTCTTTATTCAAATTTGAAAATTGATATTTCAATTATGAAAACTATTATTTCAATTGTTTAAAACATTATTTGAATTTGAAAATTTTGATTTGAATATGATATTTTCAATTTCAATTCAAAAAGACTTATTTGATTTAAAACTTGATTTTGAATTAATATTTTCAAATCCAAAAAATAGTATTTCAATTCAGAAAATTATTAATTGATCATAAAAATGGACATTTTAATTTTGAATATTTTTATGTGAATACAAAAATTTATATTTCAGCTTTGAAAAATCTTCATTTAAATTTTAAATAATCATTTGATTCGAACCTGAAATTTAAATTCCAAATTATTATTTTGGATTCTCAAAATTAATACTTCAAGCCTGAAAATTAGTAATTGAGTCTAAAAATGGACATTTCAATTTTGAATATTGTTATTTGAGTATGAAAATTAACATTTCAACTCTGAATTTATTTATTTAAATTCAAAAACCTTATTTGATCTAAAAACTGATATTTGATTCTAAATTATTATTTTTGACTCTAAAAATTATTATTTCAATTTTTTTTTATTAAGTCTAAAAATTGGCAACTTGATTTCAAATATTTTTATTTGAACTTGAAATTTGATATTTGACTTCCGAAGTTTAAAATTTAGATTTTAAGAAATTATTTGACTTGAAAGTTGAAATTTGAATTCCAAATTATTATTTTGGATTTTCAAAATTAATATTTCAATTCAGAAAATTATTAATTGAGTGTTAAAATGGAAATTTTAATTCTGAATATTATTATTTGAATCTGAAAATTAACATTTCAATTCTGAAATTTGTATTTAACTTCAAAAAACTTATTTGATCTAAAAATTGATATTTGAATTCTGAATTACTATTTTGGAATCTTAAATTTATATTTTAATTCAAAAAATTATTGATTGAATTTCAAGGGTTTTTCCTATTAGTGTTATCCATAATAAATCACTTTTATAAATAATTATAAATGATTATGTTTATTAAATCTAAGTGACACTAAATAATTATTGTTATAACATAGATTTGTATATTATTAAATTTATATTCTTATATTAGAAGAAATGAATTAATTACTTTAATATCATTGTAATTACTTCAGATAAGAATTAATTAGTATGTGCATAATTATTTTCTAATTAAACATAATTATTCACACTCTTTAATTTATAACTTCAAACCTGAATGAAAAATTTGGAAAAATTATAGTGTAGTTAAAATAATTATTTACTAATTTTAATTTCACAAATTATTATATAATAATGTTATCTTAAAACATTATGTTATTGATCATCTATGATAAATATTTTATAGTAATTTTATAGTAATTATGAAAATTAATGTTATGTTTAACAAATTACTGTATTTATAGTTAATAATTACCAAGAGAAAAAATTACTTGAGTTATAATAATTTTTATAATAATAAATGTTATTATACAATAAGTAATGTAATTAGTTGAATAATAATTAAAAAAAAATTCGTGTAAGAATTTACTTTCTACTAAAAATTATTAATTCATTATTTATAATTTAAAATAAATATTTAAAATATTTAATTTTAAATTATAGTCATTAAATTAGTTTCACATTAATTATATTATATATGATTCGATCAGATTATAAAAATTAATAAAATATTTTTAAATATTTTATTATTTATGGGTTATGTATTAATAACTTGTGAGTAATTAGATAACTAGTTTGTTAAATATTAAGAAGTTGTTATTTATTTAAGTAATTGATAATGAATATTGAATATTTATAGTGTATAGTTTATAATTTAAGTATATGTAAATTTCATCATTATTAATTAAATGATTATCTAATTATCTAGTACTTTAATTGTGTAAAAATCTAAAAACTAAAAAAGTAACGCATGAAGAAAGTTTTTTAAGTACAACTTAGTTTATAAGGAAGTTGCAACTTTAAAACTTATCCCATATTGTTTGTTTTTCATTCCTATTTTGAACACTATATAAATAAGGGGGGGTGTGCCCATCCAATTTCACATTAAGAAATTTGTGCACATGGGATGAACTAATCAAAAGGCTCAACCCGAAACAAAAAAACAAATAATGCACAATTCTAAAATACTTGCCTCCCCAACCTACTTATCTATCTTGCTAAGTAAGTACCTAGTTTTACCTACCCATCTAGGTCGGCCTATGTACATACCTACCTAAATACCAACCTATATGAATAGGTATTTAGCCTAAGAAGGTAAAACCTACCTACTTACTTTTTTACTTAGGTAGGTAGGTAGGTAAGTAAGATTGTAAACACTTATTTATGTACCCACCTAAGTACCTACCAACCTAATATTAATATTTTATTAAATTTAATTTTTTATGCCACATGGCATATTTACATTTGGCCACGTGTCATATTATGAGATCATACAAGTATTTGAATTGAACGTTTTAGATTATTTCAAAATAATAATAATAATAATAATATTTTAAATAATCATATATTAAGACACGTGACAGCACATGATTTGTTTTCAATTGTGATCAAAACAGTTGCATCTTAGTCGCATGTGACAATACGTATACAATGGAATCAAAGGATGAAATGTATTTATTGACTTTTTTTTTCATACAATACCTTTTGTCATTTGCGACTAATTTATCACATGTGATTTGTTTTAGGCAATTAAAAGGATTTTAGTTACAAAATGTCTTTTGTAACTAAAATTTAATCACAAAGAGTAATAAAAAATACATGTTTTTCTTCTAGTGTGTGTTGTCATTCATAATTATGTTCACCTACAAAAACAATTGTTGTTTAAGTAGTGGGCTTTTTCCTTCAAGTAATTTGACATGTGAATGAGTTTTCAATAGGTGGCCAAAGATGATTCATGGAAAGTACCATAGTCACGGAAGCTACCATAGTGACTAGTCTTGACCCCACATCAACTTCTGGTATCGGGGATTTTAGACATCGTAGGTATTAATTGATTAGTGCGTGGTCCACATGTAACTCCATTGTAATATCCCTAAGGTCATCAACTACAATATTGGGAAGATTAACAAGTGGGTCCATTTGTATGTTTGAAATGTTTATTAGTGTCTATTGTGTGTCTGGATTTGAAATGATGATTTGAACTAAAGGTGTGTTTATGTTAATTGGGGGGTCCATTTCCATGGAACCCATTGATAGCATGGACGTGTTTTGACTTGGGGCTGTGGGAACATGTACAGTTTGGGGGGGAGGTGTGTTAAACATTTAAAAAAATTTGGTTGTTATAGGATTGGCAACTAAAATCTATTTTTGGTCACCAATTGTAAACGGGGCAGCCTACATGTCATTAGGGATTTTCTTCCATTCGTCTTGATGGATGCGATGGACGTGTTAAGATGGACATCAACGTGATGCCCAACACAAAATAGGCATGTCATGTTGGTTTTGACAACTTTGGTTAGGACCTTTTGTGTTGTTTATAAGGGGGATGAAATTTTGAGTCCCTTCCATTTGAAATGTCAAAGTAGATTCTCCTTCCACTGAAGGATTCAATGTTTCCATGGCCACATTTTTTGTTTGTTGATTTGGGATATGGGCTGGTATTTTCATGTCGTTTAGTGGTGGAGGAACAATTCCACCACATTGGATAAATAGTGCCTTCACCCATGGATGTGCCTTTCAACACATTGTAATTCTATGACGCACTCCCAACTCCTCGAAGGACTCAAATGAGAGCCCAAGTAGAAGATAGTGGAAGAGGGAGGAATTGGAGTACGCTCCCTAACTCATAACATTTTGAAAGGTAGAGGGGTGTGTTGGAGTTCTAGGATGGGACTAAGAAGAGTTGGCAAGCTTCATTCACTCACACGGGCGTGCACACAACCCACACAAAATGGTTAGTGCATAGTTGTAGCACCTTTGGTGTTACGACGAACCACGGGCAACACGGACACACTAGACTCATCACGGCCCGGACTTGGGGGAAGCCACCACCTTCCCCTTTATAATATACTTTATGGTTGGTCACGGAGCCTACATCCAAATTGTTTTTCTCTCCCAGGATTCTGGGACTCCCAAGTGGGAGTCCCGAAATTGCGCTGGTTGGGATTCCCGCGACTTTGGAGCCCCATAACTTTGCAAGCAAACCTCGGATTAAGATGCGGTCTAAAGCAAAGTTGTAGCTTTCGTCAGGAGCTTTCCAATGGTATGTTGCACGCCCTCTGAAGCTAAGTAAATCGGGTTGATTCCCGACTTTTTCTGGTCGGGAGTCAAACTGGCAGTTTGATTCCCGGCCCTTCTTTTGGCCATAACTTGTGTTTCAGATGTTCAAATGAGTAATGCGAGCCCATTTTAGACATCTACGTTCCAATGATATAAAGAACGCCACAAGACATTGAGTTTTGGCCCCTAAAATCGCTTTTTGAAGTTTCGGGAGTCCACCGGGACTCCATCTCCCAAAGTGGGAGTTGCCTTGGGAGTGTGAAAGTTCACTCCCTCATACTCCCTCACACTTTCTTACATTCCTGGGAATATGTGATGTGACTCCTGAGCTTTTGTTTGTCTCGCACCCTTGCGACTTCTTTGCCTTGACTCCTGGGCTTCCTCTTGGCCCGCAACCTTGTAACCCCTTTACCTTGGTTGTGAGCCCAAAGCTAGGGTTGCGACATTTTAGTTTGCCCATTGCCATTATATTAATAACCCAAATGGAAAAGTATTTTATCCTTGTGGCATGAAATAACATTGTTGCAAAACTTGCATTCCACCTTCCTTAGCTTGTCCTTTGGCATCAAATACCATGGATTCCACACATTCCGCTTTCCTTCCATCAAAAAAATACTATACATAAAAATAATAAGCTTGATTAATATAATTAAGGTATCCAACAATAAGGTCATATTCCACCTTTAGGGCTACATATGAAATTTAACACCAATTGTAAATGCAATATCGTGATTTGAAATTCAAACACTCATAGGGGTTTCACCCCTCCCTTCCAAGGTATATGGCAATGGTTGGTGTTAAACAACACAAGGCCTACACATCTCAAAGGAGAAAGTGAATACTGACATGTAAGGTTTACATTTTATTATTTGACACACCAAATTATGTTGCCAAATTAATGGTGGAGATCAATCCACCATCAATCAAATGACCTAGATCCAAAGATGTGTGACAACTGAAAAAAATTAATCACCACACAATTGGTGATGGAATGCTTTCGGTCGCCACAAGCTTGCTCTGATACCACCCTTTGCACTTGGATTTGTCTTAGCACCTTTGTGCCCACATTTTTTACCATTCTTCATTAAACACCTAAACTATTTGCATATGGCAAGCCACGCATTAAATTAGTTTTTGCATTCATTTCATTTGATGAACCTACCAAGATTTGGGTTAACCCTAACCCCTTAATAGTTGGGATTAAAACTTATTGCAAATTTCCCAACTAGCTCAAAGCCTCATCACCCGGGATTACCAATTCTTGTCTCCTAGCTTAACCATACTCTTGTTTAGTTTGAAGACTTGGTGTGCTAAGGACATCTCCTTGGCCCCTTTCCTTAAAACCCTCACTCTTTGCACCTATGTAGATCATAAGTGATGTCAAACCGAAAGTCGAACCTAACCCAACATTTAGACTCACAACCCAATTCACCATGGGGGCTGCCCCATGGTGATCGGGACTTCAGTCCTGATTAGGCGAGCCCTCCATTCAAAGCTTCACCTAGAAGGGCATGTCTGTGCCCCACTTGTAAATAAATAGGTTCCATCAAACTACATGTGTTGTTTATTGTCTTCTATATTGTTTTCATCTCAACTTCTCAGTTCCTTCCCAATTTCAGGCCTAGGGGGTACTAAATTACAGAAACAACCCTATTGTCATCATTGTTTTTTTTTTCCAATTTTGTATGCAGCCCTAGTGGCCATCATCCACAAGACGATTTAGACCTACTTGGCCACAAAACAAGATGAAAGGTGAAAAAATCAAGCATCCTTCGATATTATTGGCTACTTTCTCGACCCTGATGTAAAATCTGGAGATTTCTATTTGGATTTTTTGAAATTTGACGATTAGAAATCCCAAAGAACACTAATATTTTTGCAATTTTGACTGCCGGATTCCTGGCGTGTGTCGTTAGCTGCCAGCTGAGCACACAGTCTCCAGTATGGCTACTTGTCGGAATCCTTTTTAAAAAAGCACCGATTCCAACTGGTCCCATATCAATTTATAAGCTTGGTGTAAGAATATTTTTAGTCTCCTAGAATGTCCAAGGCATTTAGGGATTTCACTCCTCAGGACGCTTCTGAACTCCACAATGAATGGGTCGTGGGGTTAGTAGAATGGTTTGTAATGACTGACACAAGAAGTATTAAAGGTTTTGAGCCTCAACATAAATTCATCTCATATAAGTTGACCTGATCCCGCTCAGCTTGCAATTGAACACACGGTGTTCTTCCAGCTTTGCCTGGTCGAGTCTAGTTGAAGTTGGACGTGCAGGACCTTACAGCCCGATTACGAGTGCTGACAGAATGGCAATGCCGCTTAAAGTTCGTTTTTAGGGGGGGGCAGGGGGGTACGGTCCGCTATAAGAGTTACATGTACTTTGGTGGCTTTGCAATCAACAGCTGGTGGTAAAGAGATAAATGTCGTCTCACCCATCATGTAGATGGGTTGTTCCTGCTGGTTCAGATTTTAGTCGAGACTTGAGAACAATGTAACAATACATTGCAAGATCCTAGAATATTTGTAATATGATTACCGATATTATTCTAGCAAATGGAAGTACATGCTGGTAGCGGGGACTACTATCCACTAGGACTAAACTGATCTCCTATCAACCCTCATAGGGGGGCCTCCAAGGAGCCCTAGAAGTCTTCAACGTACTTCTCCCCATGCAATTGTTGAGAAGCAAAAAGACTAGGATATTTAGAGTCTGGCTAAGTGCAGTACATGGCCCCAACAGCAACTGCCAGTTCGTTGAGGAAATATTGCAACGACTTCCTAATTTAATTCTCAGAGGCTTAGCCAGAAACCTGTTAACCCTTTTTCCTGAACTTTAATTTAGCAAATCTCCACAGTTCATCAACTCCCGAGCCATGATAAATTTCACTGCTGCTGTTCTAAACTTAGATATGGTGATGATATTCTATCATAATTACAACAGGTAAAGTGCTCTTGTAATTGTGATCCTGTTATCTATGCCACTTAAAGTATGTTTAATTAACCAGGCGGTTGGGTGGAGCCGGGGCATTAAGACAGCATAACATTGAACTGGACTAGGACTTCGGGTCAAGGCGAAGGATCGTAGACCTTCTAAATATAAGTTTTCTGCTCCAAAAAAATACACAGGCCACAGTTGCAAATATTCGAAGCCCTAAATCTAAATGAACGTATCTCACGTATATATTGAAAAGTACCCAAAATAGGGTCAGTCAATGCGTTGCTAGAATGAAGATTACTCGGCAAACTAACTGCAAAATAAGAAATCAAAGCCTCAAACAATTAAGCACGAGAAACACACACACGAAAGCAGGGTCAGACAATGGGTTGTTAATTAAGGTAATTGCTCCCTTGGCTAACTGAAAATACGATTTTGCCTCAAACAATTAAGATCGAGAAACACACACGAAAGCAGGGTCTGTCAATAGGTTGCTAATTGAGATTGCTCACCTAGCTCACTGCAATCAGCGCGTACACAGAATCACATTGTTCACAAATTCTTAATAAGGGAACCGCCTCTGAAATCTGCTGTCGAATATGAGCATGCCGAGAATGCGAGATTAGCAAATCCTTACGATGTTAACTCAGCACAAAAACTGTTGCGACATCGCTTCTGCTGGATGATGGGGCGCCGGGGTTCTTCGACAGGATCAAGTACGTGCTACAACAGCCGCGTGTATAGACTTACACTAGGGGAGATTCTCGCTTCAAGCTTTTAATATAACTTAGAACATCTCTTCATTAGGCTGCTATGATCACAGACTTTGTGACCACAGCAGCTTTCCCTTATGTTTTTGTAGTAACTGTGCTCACAGTCATCTCACAAGTTCTACCTGCGGCTGAAGCTGTAAGTAAGACCTCCGCATCAAACTGTTAGTCACCATTCAATGACATCTGTCTTTCTTTCATGAAAACATGTGTTCCAAGAGTTCCTAACATGATTAACTACATATTTTCACCAGAGTTGCAGCTCTCCAGATGCAGTCCCTGCAACAAGAAACGAGGCCCTATGTCAATGGCTTTCCATTAAGCTGCTCTGACTACAGCACACTATCACAGTAGTCTAATGGATAGAGGCCCTTAGTAGACCATGATAGCGTATTGCCATGCCCATCGAACGGTCTTGAGAAGCATAGTCGGTCGTTAAAGCTCTCGCCTAAGGAAAAAATTGCACAGAGTGCAAGACAATCCCTCTCGCTGAGATATCTTTTTAGTACCAGCAGCAAACAAAATCCAGAGTGTCTAAGTCAAAACCAATGTAATTTGTATTGTACATTCAGATCATGTAGAATGATGTCCACTGTGACTGGTTAGATTTCTGTCTACATTTGCATACATTGAAGTCCATGAAATACTGTCAGCTGGCTGACAGCTATAATGACAATTGATCCCCGCAATCTGTGAAGAACCTGGACAAGAGCCAGTCAAGAACATGAGATTGCTTGAACAACTATTGTTGTTATAGCTAGTTATATTTTGCTATTTGCGGCTGTTTGTGTTTGCATTATTAAGCGTGTGTAAGCTGCCACAACTCGCTGTGTCACAGAACTGTCGCCATATACGAGCTGACATTCCGATTTCCATGGAGAAACCCGATGATGAAGAAGACTTTACTGTTCAACTCAGCAGAGCAAAGGTGCTTGATATCTCTTCCCTTAGTGTCCTCACATTTTACGCTTTTCTGCACCTGGCTGTTCTGTATCTTTGGAGCTCATCCAAGGACGTATTGAGCCTAGAGTGCTTAACTTCTGAGTATGGATGGGTCTACCTTAGTCAGTTCTCACGTCAGTACATATAAAGCACAAGATCATGTACTCACGGATGTCCAGGGAGTCAAAGCTATAAGCAGCAGCTTCACAATAAATGACAGAATGTGAATGACAATTGTAGAAAAATCCTCATCCTGATTTGATTGCAATCGGTAGGTAACTAGATGATCTCACTCTTGGAACACGAAGGTTCCAATAGTTGAAACAAACGAACTTATTGCTCAAGATTAAACCTCGACACAACTTCGCACAAAATTGAAGTACCACATGAGACATTGAAGTACTAGTACTACTATGGTTTTTTGTGCTCGGACGTGTGCACCAAATGTCTAAACGTGAATGAAGTAACAGATTCTTCATGAGTTCATGTTCTGGACCATCCGCAATTAAATGTCCATAGTGTAATATCCAACTGAGCTACAATTGTGAACCAGCTCCGATACTGTGATCTAAAGCAACATTGGAGCTGTGTGCATATTCATTTTTTCAGAACACTAAAAAATGGAAATCTTTTGTTTCGCACTAGCTAGACGGCGCGCTTGCAATGTTCAAGTCCCAAAGGACTCAGTTTTGCAGAGTTTTTGTATGACATTCTTAGCGTATGAATCTAAAAAGAAGATGAAGATCACTCCATGATAATTTGAGCTGGCCGGCTGATTTCTTACCGCTGGCGCGAACTGCAGCTCTCGGATTTGCAAGGACGGGTAGGTCCAATTCGTTGATCGGCTTGTTGCATGCATGTTATCGTTGGAACAGGAGCGCGCGCCATTTGATCTACTGGGGCCCTGCTTTCCCATGCGGAGTAACAGTTTCCAGACATGTATTGATCAAGCTGAGAACTTCATGCAGATTGTGAAGCAGCTCATGACAGTTGAAAATCAGTAGCTCCAGAGATGTGGCTCCCAGTTACCGCTCTCTTGGTCGCAGTCCTCTGAGGAAGATGCGTCTGCTGCCTCTGCTAATGTGTGTGGCTCAGGTGGCAGGCACAAGCCATGATCATACAGGCAGGCAAGCACACTTGGCATGTTAAAGATCATCTCTTCGTCGGCATAACCGTTTTGCTGCTGCTGCTGGGCTCCTTCGGCCTGATCGGCGTCCTGTATAGCGGACGAGGAGCTTGGTGGCGGTGCAATTCTAGAGTCGCTAGTACCTTGAAACCCAGAACAGTGCTCCACACTGTGGAAAGCTGCTGGCATTGGTCGTTTCTCCTGCTTCCGAGTTGCCAATGTCGCTAGAAATTCAGAATTGCTAGATGTGTCTTCATCGTGGAGTGTATTTCTTGAGCTTGTGGAAGAACTTCTGCTGATTATGTCGCCAACTGGCGGTCGTTGAACTGTACTTTTTGTCACGATAACGTCGGAAGTCGAGTTGCTTGCATTGAAGTAGGCTATTTGATCCATCGCCGTGACGCAACCCGTGGAGCCTGGTGAAGGCATTGAGCTTCCTGGGATCGATGTGCACGTAGTCGTACCGAAGCTGGATTGTTCGAAGCTGCAACTCGAAGCCCTCACTGATGGTGGTGAAGGACTCGAACTGGCTACTGTTGTCCTCCTCGGTGACTTTCCAGGTCGTCGAGCCAGCCTCCTTGCAGCTTCTGTGGCAGCAGCCTGAATGGACTTGTCAGAGAGGTCCAAGGGACGGGGGAGGGAAGCCGAGTATTCCGGGAAATTCAGAAGCGCACTGGGTCCTCGCAGCGCTAGGGCCGCAGCGTCGTAAGCGCGAGCAGCCATTTCGGCGGTGGCAAACGAGCCCAACCAAATGCGAGCTTTCTTCTTCGGTCTTCGAATCTCAGTAACCCAAACGCCCCAAGGTCTTCTCCTTACGCCCCGGTACACAGGGTGGCGACTGTCGCCCTCACTACTCGTGTCCATCTGCTCAACTTTCTTGCGAGATTCCATTTCTTTCAAGGCACCTGCCAGAGATGACAAATTCTCTGGCGCCTCACCTTGATCACTCATAGTCGCCTGGTTTGTTCACTTTCGACATTCCCCCCTTGCCATTTTTCTGCCTCTGTTTGATCTAGCATCTTGCAATAATTCGAGGTTGTCAACATTCTGCAAGAAGCTGGTGCAGTCTACCGCGGTCTGAACGAGTTACACGCTCATGAGAGAACCTCCAATTCTAGAGGAGCTTTTGCTGCTGTATTGATGATGAGAGGTTTAACTCGAGCGACACAGAATGGTGGGAGGACTAAGTTTAGCTCTCAAAGCGCTGGTCTCGGATGCCAAGTAGGGGTCTCCACCATGTTGGTTGTAAAGCGCAAGCTGGGGCTGTACCATTGATCTCAAAATGTCTTCATCGCATCCACTTCGTTCTGCTCCAGCTTCTTTTCTAGGCCAGGAGCCGCTGGAGTCCTGCAGGCAGCACCGTAAATGATGTGAACTTTCTCCTCGTCGATCTTCACCCTCGACAGACGAAAAGACCTTGGCATTGCGCAGCTCTAGTTACAATGGAAGTTGTCGTGACTCAGCTTCATCACAATTCCGTCACCAAGCTTACCCATGCATATGTATAAAGGTGGATTACATTAGCTCCACGCTCCTTTCATCAGCTTGACGAGCACTTGATGTCTCTGGCAGAACTACTACTTGGATACCAACAATACTTACTCTGGTTTCTACAGTCTCTTTTCTCGCATAGTATTTACTTCTTTTCTCGCAATTCTAAAGGTTGCTCTTCAATGCATATTAATATCGACTGCATGCTTTTAATTGATTGCCTTATTTCCAAAACAATGTCACGTTTTCTCGACTGCCATTATCGAGGAGAATAATGCAGTTTTCTAATGTAGTAGTATGTACTGAATTGGCGTTGATGCTGATATTGTGTTTCCAGAATATAAATAGAAGTGCAGAAGCTCAAGCACCTGTGCGGTTGGGGTGGAGGGGTTGCCACCTTGCCTTTATATCGATCTTCTGGCACCTGAAACCCGAAACATCCAAAACTCGAATCTTTCAGAGAGCAATTCGGCAGAGATGATACAAGTTTGACTGAGCGCATCTGCTGACTGACTGACTGACTGACTGGGACCAAACGTGTTTGCCTACTCATCTCCTGCTTGACGAGATCAGTCACTGAAGATATTGGACTTGTGCAAAAGTCTTGTGAGATCGAAGTAAATCTGCTGTAATGTATCTCTGATCGATGATCTCAACTTGATGGAAGTCCTGATCCTTGAAAGTGGCAGATGACTAGTTCCTTGGAAGATCTTGGAATGCAGAGCAACATGGGTATAGAAGATGAAGAACATGACAATATTGTGAATGCTACCTGCAGCTGACCAGAGTAAACATTGTTGACAGTTTGCTCTGGTCTCCAATCCCACTCAGTCAAACGACATCTATAGACGGACATCGGCCAAACCTTCCGCTCTTTGTTAGAAACTGAATTCATAGAACTCTCTCGAGCGTGTGTCTTCTAACACAAGGCTTCATAGCTAGCTGTCCGGGTACAGCTTCTCTTCTAAACTGAGTGCAGAATCATTTCCAACAAGTAGATACTAGTTTGCACATTCTGAGATCAATACTACTTCCTGCAGACTGCATATATTATATGACACAACTTGAGGTCGGCCTCACATTCTGCAACGACTCAAGACAACCCAAAGGTCGTGACTCAAGAGAACATCGCTTGGCCCCGTCTTCCAACGAATCGGTCTGCGGCTGCGCTTCTTTGAGCAGCTGATCTACCCGACTTTAGTTTTTCGTTCCGTTCTAAAAGCTGCTGTCTACAGCTTCCTCCTTATACCACTATCTTCATCCAGAACCCCCAAAAAAAAAAAATCTCGCGTTGAGACGCGGACAGCAGCTAGCTCACGGGTCAACCGGAACCCACATTTAATACTGATTCTGTCATGTCCCAAGGAACTTAGGACCGCGATACTTACATCCATGAACTTAATACGCACTTTGGTTGACTAAGAGTAGAGACTAGATCTAGTACTGCGATAACCAAACTCAACCCCAACCAGAGATGGGTTTCCCCGAAACCATAAGCTGCAGGCAACAGGAGATCTACTATCGTCAAGTTGTCCATCAATCGTATACCACCTGTATTTTGATGATTTCAAGGACTTTGTTCCATGGGACAGATTCATCCATCAATGAATCTACTACAGATCAAGGATGCCTGGAAAATATAAACCCTGGTGAGTAGTGATGAGGGGGGAAGTGAGAGGCGGAGGCAGAGGCCTACCTAGCTAGCTGCAAGTTGCGGCAACTCATCAGCTGGTAGTCATGAGTGTGCTGAGCAACAAGCTATAATACCCTTGTTTTCCCCCCTTCCCTTCCGTGGCAGCAGCTACACACGAGTCACACACAGGCCATCATGCTTTCGCCAGTGACATCAACTGTTCTTTTTCTTTTAACATATTTCTTACTATGTAACAGCAGCTAGCCAGGTTCGATCCATGCGACAAACCGCAGTTGCGCCTGCAGCTAGTTCTTGCGCGAGCTCGCGCGGCTCTCGCGGGCTCCCGTGTTGAGAAGATCAGTAGTAAGTCGAGAAGTAGATCTGTAAGTAGATCTTTGCTTTGTTGTTGCTAACTTAGTGGACTTGTGCCAGGCGCAGCTAGCTAAGTCGATGCTGCTTCTGTGCAGTTATCTGGCTTTTCTCTCTCCCTCTTTCTCTCCAACTCCGTCCAACCCATGGAGAAACGAGAGCTCCAAAAAGGGTTTGACTGAGCCACTATATTACCGCATATCTCAACCATGTAACCATTGGGTAAATCTGAGCATGTTGTCAGGGCTGAGGTTGTTGGGAACTTTGCTGGCAGTTGCACTGGCCAAGTGGGTGGGAACTTAAGGGGGGTGGCGGGGACGGGGGGGAGCCAGTCCAGGCTTTATTTAAAATTCTTTTGGGTTTTCTAACATCTGGGAAATTGGGAACGTTGGCAGTGTTTTTTTTTTCCCTACAAATTTTGTTTGTCGCTTTTTCAAACAAAAGATTGGGAATTTTTTTTGAAACTGTTGTTTCTCTAGTGATTCAACTAATTTTGCTAATTTTTTGGAAATTTTCATCAAATTTTCAGTAGCACCAACGGATTGGCAATATGTGTACGTATTTCTGCCATTCCTTTTCTAAGCTTTATTGTTCTTATGCACATTTTCACACTAGTTAGCGACAAAGAATGGGGGCTACTCCAAATGGAGCATTCTTGTAGGCTAAATGCTTAAAGTTTTGCCCATCGCTAATGCATTAATGACTGAGCCCACGAACCCCTGAACGAGGTGGCTGCCTACATAGTGTTATTTAGAAACCAAATTCTTGGGGAACACCTAATCAAGGAATCTTCATACTTGATGAAAAACCAACTTCTTAGACTGTCCCCAAGAGTCATGATATATGAGTATATTTTTTTCAATCTTAGTTGTTACATGGAAGCCATTTCTTATGACGTGGAAGGAAGAAAGAAGAGGCACACAAGTTCTCTTCTCTGACCTAAATTGCTCTTCTTCATAGCTACCTTCTTTCATCTTTCTTTCTTGCCCATTTTCATCAAAACAACTTGTCACCAAGCTGCTCCATGGGTTGTTAATGATGGCAATAACATGGAAGATTATATTGCTTCTACCAAATGGTTTGTCATTGTAGAAAATCAGAAGGGTCGTTTTACAATTTGAATTAACAAGCATTGTGGAGGAAGTTTTAGTGGGATGAGTAAAAAGTGATAGAGTTAGTGTAATGTGGCTGTGGTTAGAAATTGACATAGAAAGGAGAACCAAATTGAATGCAAATGAACCCTAACAAAATTGACATTACTTTAATCTTTTGTGCATTTAAAAGCTGAAAAAAAGGAGAATGCATAATTGGTCTTACATTGCATATTAGCATTCAAGCTTGTGATGAAAGCAAGACTTAAACAAGCTTAAGACATCACCTACTATGGTTGTGGTCAACCATGGGGGGATAGTTTGTTGCAACTAGATGACATGAGTAGCCTTGTGTTTAAATAGTGTTTTGGTCATTCATTGTGTGTCTAACATTCAAAAAACTTCATAACAAAACATTCCAGGGTTCATTCTTCTTTTTTGTGTTATCCAATTTGCTAAATTGTTGGGGTTTGGTTAGATGGCATATTGACACTATATTAAGAAATATGCATGTCTAGTGGAAACTAATGTTAATAACATTTTATGGGCTGATTGGACTGCATAGATAATTGGTCTGATGGCAAAGTGGACCTATGCAAAGGGAATTGGAATCCAACATTTTGTATTATTTCCATTCATGACTATCAAAAGCATCAAAAGGTGCTCCTCTTGGATATTAAATGTTGCAGCAAAAGGAACCTAATTGATAGAAACGTGAACTTCACTACTATTTGTATCACAGTTTCATTTAAACAAGCTTCAAATGTAAGTTGCCCCATTGCAGTGAGTCATGTCATCACATGATAGATTGCCTGAAGAAGATGAAGGAAATAAGGACTTTGTGCATCCAATGTTTTATTGTGAGCTTTTAAGGTTGAAGTCCACAATTGTTGAACTTGAGAAAAAGCTCAAAGGAAATATAAATGCTAAAAAATGAAAAAGAAAAAAGTATTTGAAGAGGACATTTCCTTGAAGGTCATGTGTGTTGCACTAGGTTAAGTTTGTTCCTTTGAGTGGAAGGACTAAGATTCCAAGTTCAAGTTTTTTCCTTTGATGAAAATTGCTTTACCACTGATCCATTTTTGTCAATAGTCATGTATGCCACCTTGTGTGACGTCTCTTCTAACTTTTGGAAAGTTGGATAATGGATGCAATTGTCAGGAAGTGAGACACTGGATGAAATCAGGAATGGAAATTGATCTTATTTCAATTTTGCAGGAATTGTAGTGTGATAGTGGATAAACACCAGGAAGACTAAATTTAGCCCAAAGTACTGAGGGATGATCTTGATGATCATGTGAGAGCATGGTTGAGCCTAAAGGAGACTGAAAATGACCCAATTCTCTTGAAAAGAGTTGGACAATTGTGAATTTGAGAAAGTAGGATAATGAAATGGAGGAATATTTAAATTGACCTATTGCCCTGGTGGAAGTTAGGCATTACATGAGTCCAAGCTATTGAATATTGGAAAATGGTGGAAAATGGAGGAAAATGGAAATTTGGGAAAAAGGAAACCCCAATTTCGCCAACTGTCCTGGATTCAACTATTGTCCGATTTTCCAACAATTCAACTTTCTTGATTTCATCCATAATCCAACTTTCTGAAATACCTTTTTGCCATCCATCATCAAACTTTCCAAAATTTGTAAGCATTTTAGTATCTTACCCAAGTTGGCATCAAGCGAGTTGATTGCTAGAGTGGACAAATGCAAGGCAAGGTTGTCTTCATGTAATTTGAACCTTACTCCTTCCACTCAAACGATCAGCCCTACACTAGTGTACCACTTGTACTTTATTGAAAAGCATCCAATACTAAGAATAATTATAAACTTTATTACAAATATGCATACATTCAAGAGATTTTTGAAAACCTTTTCCCATTGAGCACTTGTCCTTTAATAGCACTGAGTCTAGCACCCAATGAACTCACTCCAACTGAGTTGTGCTTGCTGGATTGGGCCCATTGGCTTTACATTTCTTGGCTTTCGGCCATTAAAATCCATTTTAATATCAACTCAAGTTGGCCCAAGAAGTTGCCATCATCGATAGGTTAAATTGGTCCACAGATTTTTGGGGCTTGGGTCCTAGAGTAAAACAGGCCCTAGTGCCCATTTGCCATCCAACCGGTCCACACAAACATATGAATCCTGCAACAAATTTGGTCCAGAAAGACCTCTTTTTATTGAAAATGTTGATTCCATTAGGGGTCCACATGGTTTTGGTAGTGCACTCCTGAAGTGCAATGAAATCTCAAAGAACTCACTTTTCCTTGAAACTGAGTGACATGCTAAAGAAAATGACCTTTTTGGCTTAAGAAGGGAGCAACAGCAAATTTTGAGCACCAACACACACAGAAAGAGAGGAAAAAAACTGTTCAGAAAAATGTAGAAAAAGAGGTCCATTCTTATTCATGAAAGCTGAGAGGCCATAGAGTTGTTCATGGAGTGACCCTAGTTAGTGTTGAGCATTGTTCTAGGGCAGGTGGTTGTCACAAAACCCCCTTGTGATTTTATCTGGGCTTTCAGACCAAGGGCATATGAAAAGCTATTCGGGTCAGCATCCTTTGGCACCACAGTGGGTCATTTGGCTCATCGTCACATCACTTTTCATGCTTCTCAAGGGGGTTAGGCTTTCCCTCAATGGTCCAACATGCTGCCCTTGCCTTTTTAGAATGTTGGGCTTTGATGGTTTCTACATTAGTCTCTCATTTTCAACAAGATGTTAATCCTACTTTTCTTGATGTGATGGCACATATAAAGATTGGTACATATCCTTTATAGGTCACACTACGAAATACATGTGCAATGTTACTTGAGGTCATTTGATCACATGTCCTGTCTTTCAACAACAGTAGTGTAATCATATCCTCAAATGTAATCTTCTTTGATGGACCAACTATATGAGCAGAAATTTACTCCACTTCTAGCATATGTTCCTTCAAATGTTGTGTGAATAAGTCTTCACTCTTGTGCAAGTCCAATAACAAGGGCTTGGTTATTAATTCATCCTAGCACCTTTTCATTCAGTTTATCCTTCGCCTATTTTTTTACAACATTCCATATTCATCTCAGTATATCACATCCTACAATTCTACATCTTTCATGATGCCAGTGTGGTCATAACATCAATGATTTGGGTATCCATTTGCTACGTTGCTCGTGCAAAAATGAGTGCATTGTAGCCCATGATACGTTTTGAGATACCATTGTAGCTATCACATCGGAGAGTGGAGCTCACATACAAAAATTGGTTTCTCACCTTTTTCCTCACCACACACAAAGACAAGCGGATATTGTCATCACCAAAGACAACTTTCAAACCTTGGCAAACGTTGTCATTACTAATTTGATTTATATGGATTTGGTGCAGCATGTTTTGACAACGATAATGCATGCAATGACATTTGCCACTCAAACAAAACATGATCCTACACAAAATGAATGCCAAGAGATGATTTCATTCCCTTTTCCACAGAGACCTATAGTGGTCTCCATCCTCATTTTGATTCCTTTCTAATTTTTTATGTACATGTTTATATAGTTCACCATCAATAGACTCCCTTGGTACCTTGAATGCTTATATTTCATTATTGGCATTGAATGTCAATAACCCTACAATGTGCGCAAGCCATTATGATTCTTCAACAAGTTGTCATGCTTAGTCACAATTTTTCATCTCTTTCACACATACTAGCTAGTGCACCTCCATCACTAGCAGATTTATGGCATAAGATGCCCTCTTAACATTATGTCTTCCACTTTGTTATTATTGTTTTGATGGCCTTGATTTTTTTTTTGTGTGTTTACTTTTGCATCAACATGCCTTGTACTTTTTGTGGATGGATTTCAAAAAACCAATTTGTTTTGTAGCTTTGGAAGTTATTATGTTTTTGTGTTTTAGAATAGTCTTATCATATTAGCATATTAGTGATCAAATTATTCATATTGTAGCTTGCCATGATGATGACAGTTTTCATCATCTTAGAATCACATGTTCACAACAATTTGCCTCAATATCTATTGAAAGGATTGTTTAATGAGAAAGCTGATCCTAGGTTAAGCGTAGCATTTAAGATACTAACTCAGTTTGCATTTAGGGGTGCACTAGTTTGAAAGAAAATTTGGCAAGTTTTTAGTTTTTACCCATGTGTCCTACCATTATTTTATGATTTGCAATAAGAAAACACATGATTAACAGATTTTGAAAAGTAAAATACATAACACTAGCTGCTAGCATCCATACGAGGGGTGTTTTCAAATTGGAAGAAAAAGAAATCAACTTTTTAAATATGAACCCCTTTTTGAAAGACCACTTGAAACAATTACTCACCAAGCAGTTATCTTGGGGATTAGAACCTGGAACTTTGTTACCTTTTGTAAGTGGTTACTTCATTATGGTGTACACATATTGGGCATATAAAACCTACTCTTGAACCACATGAAACCTCAAATTAAACGCTGAGCAGCAATATTGTTGAGATGAACAGAGTTACCCAAAGATGACAAGACCATACCATTACATGACAAGCCTTTGCATGCAAAAGTACCAAACAACCCCCAAATAATGAAGTCTGGAAATCGGGTATTAAATTAGATTAAATGTGGAATTTAAAATACCGGTAGGAATAGACATCAGGTTAACATCAAACTTCAGTAGGAGTTGAAGAAGTCTCAAGTTTAATCTTCTTGGGTAGGTGGACATTTTAAAGTGTCTGAGGTGGGTGAGGTTAGTGAGTAGTGATTGGTAGATGGCAAATTGATCTATTCCCTATGACGTCGCCAATAGCACATCTATTTTATTTCATGAACCAAAAATCTACTTGCCAAGGATTCCGCATATGGTACAAAGTACATACCATGCCAGCTGCAAGCAATGCCATGTGCTCATCACAATTACAAGAATTATATATTCCCCTAAGAGACAATCTAGCTGAGGAACATGTGCACCACCACTCCATTAAATCTTTTCTCTTTGAGAGACAGGAAAGGTGACAGTGCACGTTGCAGACCTATTTAAACAACAGAATAAGTGCCACATTTTTTCAGCCTCAGCTAAAATTAACGTCATCTTTTCTAAAATATTATCACAGACTAGACATTTGGTTCATTTTAACCTTAAAATACTAAAAGTATTTTTCCTGTCCCAGAAAGAAATAAAACACTCAAAAGTTTGTAGCCAAGATATTGTGCACAAATGGTGATAAACTATAAATCTTACTGTACACATACATATATGGCTTTTCCCATATCCTCTGTGAGGACTTGAAAAAAAATCCAAAACATCCACTAACTGGGTAAAGACATTTAGTCCCAGTCCCCCGTCACCCCCCCCTGAAAGGATTTGGCTAGGTTGGGTTGATGACCTTGGGTGAACTGGCAACTACATTGGCACCATGGTAAACCAGTGTTGTCTGGTTCTTCCTTTTTGAGAGAACCTCCTGTCCAATTCTGACATTTTAAAATTTATGTGACAGTTCTCTGGGTACAGGTTCGGGCCAGGTTCTACCAAAATTTGAAACCTTTGGTTCTGGTTCTATCATAAATTTTCAAATTCAAGGACCTCTGGACCCAATTTTTGAACTGGGTTGAGTTCTATGTACACATTCCCCAACGCTAAAGATTATGTGAGTACAAAGTTTAAATATATCTAAATATAGAGTTGAACAACTGATTAAAATTAATAATTATAAGGTTCAGTCTGCTTATTAACTTTTGAAAAAAATCAACTTTTTTACATATATATCCTTACTCTATTTTGAAAATTATTTTCACAGTTCTGGTTCCAGTTCCAGATCTAGCAAAACATTTTTCCACAGTCCGGTTCTTGTGCCAGTTCCAACAAGTTGATGTCAAGTTGGGTTTAGGTTACAAGAACCTGACCCTGAATTACCGGCTTTTACCCTTCAAACTGGATACCCTCACAACACTGGTAAAAACCTCAAAGTTTTTGGGTTGCTTCTACATATTATAAAAATCCCATCCTTGGATTATCAGGGTTTCTTGAAGCCAAATTTAACAGTTCTGGGGTTAAACACATCCCCCAAAAGGACCCTTGCTCAAGAAGGTCAACCTACCAGTATAGGTGGGGAATCAGCCAATGGTCCTGATTATGCAAGTACTGCCTGCTTTTTTTTCCGTGGCCTGCCCATTTGCCGATCCAAGATGTGTCTGGTAGTAACCTGACACATTTTGGACCTGCCCAGACACCTGTTGGCTCCTGTTGTGAACATTTGAGGCCTGTAATAGTCACCTAGTGTTGGTTACAAGCCCAAAACGTGCATAAAACGAAGCAAAAATGTATTTGGGCCCTCAAAAAATATGGATGTGCTAAGGGCAGACAATTAAAAAAAGAAGCGGCAGTACTTTTTGTATTGCCTGCATTAAGCACCCTTGGCTGATTTACGGTCTACCATGTAGGTGCTGGTTCGAGGTACAGAGAATAAAAATTCTGGCTGGCAGAAACCACATGCCTTGGTAGTGTGCGGGCAAATAAAAACTAGAAATGGGTCCTTCTAAAACATTCCCAATTCAATAGCAAATCTACCCTTATAATGGAAATCCACAAATATGCCCTCATAAAGTCCCTGCATTAAAGCTCACCATGTTCACTTTTCAGAGACAAAATATGTTGGAGATTCAGACCTGAAGGTTACCCGGTGAGCTGATCCAGAGGTCTGATGAGTTCTGTTCTGTTGGTCTAGTGGAGGTGCAATGGTCGGATTTTAGAGCATTGAATGCAGAATTTCAAGCCCGGGAATTATGTTTGTGGTGAATGACGATATGATCACCCAAGTTATGTTCATGATGAATGACAATACGATCACCTAAGTTATTTTCGTGGTGAATTGACGACACCCTATCTGATCACCCACTGTTGGAACCTTGGATGTCTCCAACAGTCCGTTTGGTGGACGATCACATATTTATTGCCCTTGGCTTCATGCCCTACCGACCATGACGTCCTCATTCCCAGATTATAATACCCACTCCAGTTCATAACTAATGGTTAAATACAATGCAATGTTGGCCTGCAATGCTTCCGAGGTGTCAATCTAGCAGCCATTTGTCACGACAGAAGAAGTGGACACTGGAATTAATCTTTTGTTAGATTTGAAATTAAAATCAGAATCGTGAAAAAAACATTCTTGAACATAAGATTAGGTTCTTTTAAGGAAGTAAGTTCATTTTTCTCTTAAAAATTGACCAATAGGTTGAACATTATAATTAAATTTTAATTATAATTAGTTGTAAAATTGTGTGCCTATACAATCTATAGCATTTAGGAATGTGTAATGCCTACATGGAACCAAACTTAGTTTTTGAACCAAGCTTGAAAGTTTTTTATTTTCAAAAAATGTGTCAAAGCCAAAACCAAGGGGTTTAGAAATTGGAAGGATTGGGATCAAACTCGCACTTGAAGAACCTCCAAATCAATTTAAAATGTCAAAATTAGGATTGGAAGTTTTTTTGAAATGAAGCAATGCATTAGAACATTAGTTCAAACTTATAAAAATGCATAAGATGTAGAAGATTTTTTAAAAGGTCAATAAAAAAAAATAACCCATTCACACTAATGAGAACTAAAACAAGTGTAACCAATGTTTGGTTTTGCATGCTTTTGGGTCAAAAACTATATTTATGTTGCAAATCTTTAATAGGTTTACATGGAAACGTTTCTAATATATTTTGGGAACATGTGGAATAATTTGGATTGAATATAATGAATATAGAGCATTCAAAACCATACATAAAGCAATATAACCAATGTTTTCAAAAAAAATCATTTTTTAAAAAACTTGAAATACCTTCAATTTGAAAAAATCATCTACAATTATTATTCACAACTTTACATAATAATATAATATGTCATATGTGACCCAAAAACTGAATATTTTTTCCATTTAAAAAATTGTGGATTTCTAATCCATCATCTTTTGTAACCAATTGTAGTCTACCAAATCATCCTCGCAAGTAAACCATTGTTTTATAATGTCACCCAAACATGCGACCTTGGTTCTTTATCATGCTTGAACTCAAAAATGATTATTTATGATTGGTCAGTCCAAGATATTGGCCCATGTGGTGCTTTTTTTTAAAAGGAAACAAATGGACAAAATTTGCTACAAAAAATGGAAAAACAAACAACATGGGTCAATGGGAGTAGGGTGCAAACATGCAAACACAATCCACACCCACACCATTTTGTAATGCGATTATTAAGGAAACATTGGAAGCCTTTCTTCATTGTCCATATTTTTGTTATAACTACTTCCTTACAAATTAATCAAATTTTAACAAATTTTATTAAATAAATTACAAGTACAAATCAAAATATGTTCAAGTTAATTTTTCAAATTTTCATAATTATTTCAAAAAAAAATTATAATTAAGATTTTCAATTTTCTACTCCATTCATGGCGATTTACAATTAAAATTTTGGAATTATGGTTATATTTTTCTAAACAATGGTACTGAAACACCAAGATTGATGATAAATAATAAGATTGAAAGCATTAAAAAAAGTTTTCAAAATTTTCAAAAATCTTTTGTTAGTTAATGTTGCAAAAGGACTATTAGGACAATTTATAATGTTAAAAGAATCCTTTTGGACATGCAAAAGTTTTTGGAAACACTTCAAACTTTACAATAAATTTTATCAATAGATAGTTAATACATGAAAAGATTTCTATTTCACAATAAATTTTCACATGATTTGTTTCCATTTACATAATTTTAAAAATTGCTTGCAATGGCAATGGGTCATGTTTTTGTCATTGCACTTAATAACCCACCCCCAAACAATAGGCAAAGACCCAAAAATTAATCAACCACACTAATATTTCCATGTAACTTTATGATCATCAAGTTAAAACATATGAAGTGAATGCAAGCTATTATGGCTCATTTTTCATGTTGCAATGGTAATTTATGTCATATGAATGTAAATGCAATGGTTAATTTATACTTTACATGACATAATTTTTTATTAGGGACTAAGTTTTACATTATAAACTTGAGTATGCATAATATGTATGTATTTGTTATGCATAACTTGCAAAAATAAAAAATACATGAACTTCCAAACTAAAACATATGGATTGTCCCCCCTAACAAGTTTCATATATGGACTTCAAAATGATCCACTAATTGATATTACGCTTTTTTGAGACTCCATCTTACTTAGAAAATACATTCTTAAAATCAAGTTTAAGGATTTTGTAACATGTCAATTGTAGATTAATCTTAATGGATTTTTAATTTTTTTGTTAATGTTTAAAATAAGGGTCTTTTCAAAAGTCCATATCACTATGGAAAACTATTCATTTTATGTTGGGTTTGTGCACACTTGTATAAAATAATTATCTTTAAAAGGGCATAAATATATTTGAAAAAAATTACTTAGAATTGATGGATTGTTGATGTTTTATTACTTAGTTCTTTTAGGGCTTTGAAAAAATGTAAATCTAAATGTGGACTTGGGTGATGTTTTCATATGCCACTTTGTGAACCACTATAGCTTACACGTACCCTATGGTAAAATGGGGGCACCAAAATTTATCAAAGCCCTCCAAGTATTCCTTTTCAACATAAAAACACTTTATCAACCAATTGGATTGTTTTTTCCCATTCTAATTTACCATAAAACATTAAACTACAATTATCATATGATTAATTTTTGGTCAAAAGATTCTTGAAATTACAAATTCTTATCATTTCATTCAATCCAGAAGCACCATGTAACACAACCCCTTTGAAAAATGTCCAAATAGGCATTGAATGGCCCATATAAGTTCAAGGGAATATTTTATTTAAAAAACAGTGCATTACAATGTATGTCTAACATTTTCATTTTACCACCTACTTGCAATGTGTGCTTAAGTCTTAAAATGATGGTTGCAACCTAGAACCACACTTGTTTCACCCTAGGGCAATCATAAAATTTGTGCATCTAGGTTTCAAAAGTTTCCAAATTACACACGGGGTAGATTTACTTTTGCATCCTTGCAAATTTGTGTTATTCAAACATTAATTGCAATGGCCTTGTGCTACAATGCCCACAAGAATCCAACATCTTTCTTCACTTGATTTCTTTTGCATACAAACTTCATTCCATTTATTATTGTAATTTGGGGACAATAGAGTAGGCCACATTTTTTTTAATTCTATTTTTTGTCCAATTGGGGAGGAATTCCTTTGTGGTATACATCACCAATCCTAGTTTTATGCTCAAGTTATTGGTGTAAAACACAATCCACTTTTCAACAATAGTTTGTTGTGTGGTGGAGTGAAGTTCAAATTTCCACTTAGGAAACAACTTCTTGATAATCCTTTCCCATACACCACATTCCTCTTCCTTCAATTAATATGAGTCTCTTATCTCAATCTAGTTTCACATTCCTACATGTTTGGGAGTTCTAGATGTCACCTATAGTATGAGAGCCCATTTTGATGGAATTTTTCTCTTGACATGGATACCAAAACCTCACTTTACTAATGGCATCTATTAACATATGATGATTAGGATGGATTGATTTATTCATAATCTTCCAAGATTTGGAGATTCGACCTAAACTTTAGATCTTGAAATTGACTAGTGACCTTGGATGTAATTTTGTTAACATGTACTAAAACAATTATTGTAATAGTCCTTAGTTTTGTGTATTTAAAAATAGAATAAATAAATGGAATAACTCTTTTATATTTTTATTTTCAATATATTTTGATACATATCTTTAAATTTTTGAATTAATTTAATGAATAAAAATTACCCAATAACACTTTTAAAGAAATTGTAACTAATGATTTTAAGCAATAAAATCACTTAAAGCACTATTTGAAAATATTTGAAAATGACATATTTTGGCAAAATTTGAATGTAAACCTTGACATAGTAATTTTTTATAATTTTAAATAATTTCAAAAATATTTTTGATAGAAAAAAATCAAAATCAAAGGCCTTAGGGGGCAAATGTGGCTCATTCTTGTGTGGTCGGACCCCCTTGTATTAGGTTTCAATGAATATCAAGCATCCATTTTTTTGTTTGAAGGGACAAGACTTGCACATACAATGTTTAAGGAATATTATGTGGTTGAATTTTTTTAGTTTGAAAGCCATAAACACCCATTTGTTCATTAACATTAAGTGCAACAAAAAGTGAAAAAAAAATGCATTGTTTGAATGGATTTTCAACATGACATCTTAAATTTTTATGTGTTAAATTTATCATTCACCAAAAAATTCCACTAATAACCTTAGCTTGAAATATATTTGCAATTTTTCATATTCAATGACAAAGTATTATTTCATAACAACTTGAAAATGAACTAGGCTAAAGGTCTTGCTACAATTCTTCTATCGATGGGTCTCTCTTCATGGAAGCTGAGGGCTAGGGGGGACTCATTTCTTACAATAAACCCTTCTTATATGGGTGCTTATGGTCATGATTGTGTTTGCCAACAACTATGGATCCTTCATTATCTACTCAATTCTTCAACCTAAAAACATATTTTTTGAACCATATCCCAAGCATGATAAAGCTTCCTTGAATAGTTGCAATGTTGATCAGGTTGGTGGTTGTCTATCTTTGACCATCTACAATCATGTACCAAATGTTCCAAACTATTCATAGTCGAGCAAAACTTATGATGAATCAAGGACTATTCATAATTAGTTGTTGTTCACCTAGCCCATGCCACAACATCCCCCACATTTTAAATGTGCATCTTTGTGATCAATTCTTTTTCCAGGTCTAAATCAATGATGTAAAATCAAAGATCCCACTTTGTTTTGTTTTTTTTGTCTTGAATCCTTCACCATGCCAATTTGGCCTACAATTTCTACCTAAATAAACATGTACTCCATAGGCAACATATTTAAAGTGATCCACACAAGTATTTTCAATCTCTCAAACACATGGGTTGAAAGCTAGAATCTACATATGGAAGAATGTTGTAGACCATAGTAAGACTTCAAAGGAATTATCATGGGAATATGTTTTGTACCTATTACATTAGGTGAAGATAGGTAATAGAATCATTTCCTTCCATCCATTTAAAAATTCACACAACCACCCTTACGGATTTATTGGTTGAAGAACATAAGATCCAATTTGCAAAATGAAGTTCTAAAAGTTTGTTATTTAAAAAACTAGCAATGATTATGTGTTTTATGTGATATGTGATTTCATTTTTTACCATTGTCATGTTTGTTATAATGTGGTAGCTACAAGGGGAAGTCATTTCCATTTTATCCCAAATGGCATGCAAAAAATATAATTTGTAATCCATTTAAATGTAAACAAAGAGCCTATATGATTCATTATGAAAATATATTTAAAAGATACTCAATATATTTTTAAATATTCCTAAAATATCAATTATTTCATAACATACCAAAAAAAACCCTTAGGCCCAAATGAGATTTAACAAGCCAATGTGTTTACTTGAGATTAAATATTGTTGTCCTTTTGAAGTCTTTTTGCCAAAAAAACACCTTTTTCATAATAAAAAAAATTTTAATAAAATCTTTTGCAACTTGTTATTTATCATATTCACAATTGCCCCAATATGTTAATCATTTTTTAATATGCACAATTTTTTTTGTTTCATCTTAAAATGTGGTCACAATTTAAAATTGTTAAGGACACAAAGATCCACAAGAACAAAGGCTAAAGGAAAGGTGTAAGTTTAACTTTTGAACAAGGAATAAAGCAAAATTATGCAATTTAAAAACAAGAAGACAAGAATTAAGAATAAGAACATGAAATGTGTAAGACAAACATGAAAATGAATCTTTATTATGTTAACATATGCAAACGTGAACATAAAAAGACCATGACAAGGCTATGGTGCAAGATTGTGCCTAAGATTAATGTTGAACAAATTGAAAGAATGAAAGGTTCTACTTCTATTTATACCTTTTTGGGGACCTAGCTCAAGGAAACTTCCTTAGAAGCTTCAAGTAAAAGAACTTTTTAAGAACCTTCTTAACTGAAATTTAATTAGGAGTTAACTAAGAATCAATTGATAGTTAATTAGACTTAACTAGGATTTAACTAAAAATCAACTAGAATTTAATTAAGAGTTAACTAGGACTTAATTGGGAGTTAATTAAAAGTTAACTTTGAATTAACTAGAAGTTAATTCGGACTTAACTCGAAGTTGACTAGGAGTTAATTCGAACTTAAATAAAACTTAACTAAGATTTAATTAAAATGCACTAAAAGTCAACTTGAAATGAACTATGAGTTAAATGAAAGTGAATTAAAACTTAATTAAAAGTTAAGTAAAAATGAATTAAAATTAAACTAAAATTTAAATGCATGGATGAACATTCAAATGAATGAACTCTATGGCATCCATGACGTCACCTCCCCTTTTAGTGACAAGTTCCATGAAGAATGAACTTGGGTTTGTTTGGATATCATCAATGAAACTCATGCACCTTCTCCATGGCATTTGATAAGTTTTTAATTGGTTCCCAAGTGCATTCATTCACATCATACCCATGCCAATGAACAAGATATTGGAGTTGACGATTAGAGTTCCTTGAATCTAAAATGTCCTCCACTTCATATTTTTGTTCATCATTGATTTCAATAGGTGGAGGGGGATCATGGATTCTTCCTGGGATGGTATAACATGGTAAGGTCCCAACAAGGAAACATGAAACACAAGATGGATTCTCATAGAACCTAGAAACTTGAGTTGGAAAGCCATGACATTGATTTGTTTCCCAATGAGGAATGGACCTAGCCTCTAATGATCCAACTTTTTTAATAGCCTTGTTGTCTTGATATGTTGTCGTCAAAGCCAAACCTGGTCCCTAACCTTGAAACTGGGTTATTCCTTCTGATGTTCATTAACATTCTCCTTGTATCACCTTTGTGTTTCTTCAAGGTTAAATACAAGTTGAGTTCAAACATTTGCTAACCACATGTTTGATCTTCAACCACTAGATTCATGACTTTGTCCACACCTTGAATGTCAAACTTAGGGTGCAAATTATGATTTGCAAAGAAAAATGTTTGTTAGGTTGATGAATGCATTGTGTTGTTGTAGGCAAACTCTACCATGGCAAAAGTTTTGACCAATTATCTTGATGATAATTGGTTGTGCACTTTAGAGATTACTCCAAGACTTGATTGACCCGTTTTATTTGCCCATCCATCTAGGGGTGGAAAGTTGATGACAACTTCACTTTCACACCTTTTTGAGTCGCTTCCAGAACTTGGATGCAAACTAAGGCCCATGATAAAAAATGATATCTTTAAGAAGACCATGATACCGAAAAACATGATTAAAAAATAACTTGGTTGTTCCTTTGTTAATAAGTATTTTGGTACATAGAATGAAATGAGCCATCTTCATCAAACGGTCCACCACTACCAAGATGGAGTCAAAAGAATTAGAAGGTGGAAGGTCTATGATGAAGTCCATGGAAATTAAAGAACACGAGGATGCAAGGATCAACAATGGTTGAAGGAGACCATGGGGGCAATGACAAAGATTATTTGTTCGAACACAAACCTTACAAGATCTAGCAAACTCCTTCACATACTTCCAAAGTTATGGCTACCAACAATGTTGAGACACTAATTCCATGGTCTTGTTGAATCCAAAATGGCCTACATCCAAAGTATTGTGCTTAACTTGGAAAACTTGAAGTTATGCAATACCATTAAGAACATACAAAAAATCATCATGATAAAATAGACCATTTTGAAATTTGAACTTAACATGATCATTAAACAAATCCTAGACTTGATTATGACTCTTTAATTGGCCTTGGATGCCAATAGCAAGAAGGTCTTTTCCAAATCTTCATGAATTTGACAAAGAAAGGATGTGTCATCAGGAATTACTAACAATGCTTGAAGTCAAAGATGTTTAGGCTTGATAATGACATCACATTGTTGTTTGTACATTGCATCTCCTTCCTTAGGCACAAAATACGAATGATGGGACAATGCATCAAATTTTCCTTGTTGGCACCCAAGGTGATATGTGATGACAAACTGGAATCGAGACAAGGACAATCCCTCCCAAGCTTGGTGTCATTTTAAAACACGAATTGTCATGAAATATTGTAAGTTTTTGTGGTCTAAATACACAATGATTTCATGTTGAACTCCTTTAAGCAAATGACACCATTCCTCAAAGGCATCCATGATGGCTAAAAGTTCTTTATCATGAATCTCGTAATTAATTTTCGTAGGAGAAAACTTGTGAAAATGGAAGTTAATAGGAAGAAGAAGATTTTCTTCACCAAGTTGCGAGAATATGGTGCCTACTACAAAGTTGGAAGCATCCATCTCCAAAACAAAAGGTTTAGAAGGGTTTGCATGAATCAAGAATGGAGTAGTTGTGAAAGAAACCTTAAAAGATTGAAAGGCATTTTCAGCTTCAACTCCCCAATAAAAAAGTTAATCCTTTCTCGTCAACTGAATAAGAAGGGCCACTATTGAAGAATATTGGGCAATGAAACATTGATAAAAGTTGGCAAATCCAAAAAAACATTGAACATCCTAAAGAAAAGCTAAAGTAGTTCAATCAACAATGGTCTAAACTTTACAAGGATCCATGCGAATGCCATTTCTAGAGATGACATAACTCAAGAATTCCACTTTAGATTGATGGAATTCACACTTCTTCAATTTGGCATGAAATTCAACCTCTCAAAACTTCTCCAAAACTAAACGTACATGGCGTTCATGGTCCTCCATGTTTTTTTAAGAAAATGAGGATGTCATTGATATAACAAACCACAAAATCATCCAAATACTCATGAAAAACATCATTCATTAGATGTTGAAAATAGTAGGTGTGTTAGTAAGGCCAAATGGCATCATGACATATTCAAAATGGCCAAAATGGGTTTTGAACGTCATTTTCCATTCATTGCATTTTTTAATGCACACCAAGTTATATGCTCCACATAGATCAATCTTAGTGTGCACCTTGGCATGACAAAACTAGTCCAACAATCTTGAGATCAAGGGAAAAGGGTACCAATTCTTGATGGTGAATCAATTCAATTCATGATAATCAACACACATTCACAAATAACCATCTTTGTTTTTTACAAAAAGGATAAGGGCACCAGTTGGGAACTTTGAATGTCGAATGAACCCTACTCTAGGCTCTCATCGAGGTATTCACGAAGTGCTACAAGTTCATCTTGTGACAAATTATAGATGGGTCCAAATGGAGGTTGTGCTCCTTCCACAATGGTGTAGTTGTATGGTTGATGCTCGAACAAGGTGTCAGCATTTTTCTTCACAAACACATCCTTAAATTCTTGGTACTAGGAAGGAATTTCATGTGGACATGGCTCAACATTTGGTGAAGGAAAAACATAAATCAAGAATGCATCTCCTCTTGTGGCAACCTTCATGAAGGGTTTTGCTCCAACAAACAAAAGTTTGGAGCACCTAAGCCTTCTTGTACCATCTAGGTCTTCCTTTTGCTTCCAATTTTGCATGTTTCTAACAAGCATTTCACACATTAGGGCCTCACATTGTGGTGTTTCAAAATGAAGACTCCTCATATGCCAATGCATTTGCGGATTATGTAGAACAAGTTAAGACAATCCAATGATGAAAAATTTTCTTGGAAATGAAATGACATTGGAAACAACCTTATTAGTGTGGGAACCTATGGTAACATCTAATGGTTTGGTTTCATGTGTTCAATTAGTCTTGATAAAAGGATTCAATCATCAATGACCTCAACTGCCATTAGTGTGTTCTTTTCTTCTAAAGCCAACTTGTATTGTCACACTAACTAGTTCCTTATCCATAAAACATGTTGATGCGCCAAAATCAAAAAGTGTTTGGGCCTCCATTGTCACAAGCTTATTACATTTGACAATGATTGGTACTAAGAAATATGGTGTTGGGTCTAAAGATAGGTTGGGACCATTTTCATTACATGATGCATCAAGGTTTAGCCTCACGGTCCTTATTGAAATTGGACATGCTTGTTTTCCGACTCCTTTGGTTGGGGATTAATAATAGAAATGGTGCATGTTACATGTGGTCCACACTTCTTTGGACATTCACGAACAACATGATTTGGTTTTCCACAACATAAACAAAGATGTTTATACGTTGACGTTGTTTTTCTTGCTTCGTGAAGGGCTTGAATTTTGTCTTATCAATCTGCATAAGGTCGTCTTTTGGCAAGGTTGCTAAAGGTTGGGTTGGTGTTGCAAGTGGAAAATTCTTTTGTGTTATTGATGGTGCAAAACTTCTTTGAGTTTTTAATGTGGGTTCATGGTGCCTCTCTTGTTGACGTTTAAAAAGCCTATTGTTACACCGAATAGCTTATGTAATGGCCTAACTTAATGTTGAAAGGTCTGGCAAGGAGAATAGGAAGTCCTTCACATCACCTCATAACCCAAACTAGAACTAACTTATGAACGCTACCTCACCCCATGAAATATCGCACATCAACTATCTAAACCCTAATGCATATACTGCAGTTGAACATGATCCTTGACAAAAAGATTGTATCTTGATGCTAAACATGCATTTTTTGTTTTAATCTCCAAAGGTGGCATGGAACTCTTCAAAAAATGCTTCAAAGTCATTAAACAAGGGTGATTGATGCTCCAACAAAGATGCAAACCAAACAAGGGTCGTGCTTAATAACAAAGTGTTAATGAATCCAACTTGAACTAGGCCAGTTGGATACAAATGAGGATGAAGTCAAATGACTGAACGCAATTGGTTGACAAAACTTCGAAACTTTGAACGTGTGCAATCAAACTTGTTAGGTAGGCTGATTTGTGGTTCTTTTGGTTGGGGTTGTCTTTATGAAATGCATCCCAAAGAGGTCAAAATTTGATTAGTTTACAAATGAACAACAAATTAACGAAATGCTTGACTTTTTTGTTCAAGATTCCTAAGGACAACAAGGACTTCTTCCATGGATGTAGACATGATTATGAACACCATGAAATATGACACTAACAAAAGGTGGGTAATCCATAACCTCAAACAACAAAAAATGAGTAATCCATGACTTTTTGAAAAAATTCCTTTGAAAAAGAAAGGTAATCCACACTCAATTCCAAAAGGTATCTAACTACTAATGACTTGTACACGCAAAAATAGATGTAAGCCTAATGAGGTTTGTTCAAATTATCAAAAACATGAAGTGCATAAGAACAAAGGCTAAAAGAAAGGTTTGAGTCTAATTTTCAAACAAAGAACAAAACAAGATTATGCGATTCAAAAACAAAAACACAAAATGTGCAAGACAAACGTGAAAATGAATATTTATTATGTTAGCATATGCAAATATGAACATGACAAGGCTATGGTGTAAGATTGTGCCTTAGACTAATGTTGAACAAATTGAAAGAAATGAAGTGTCCTACTTCTATTTATACCCCTTTGGGGATCTAACTCAAGGAAGCTTCCAAGGAGGCTTCTATGTGTGCATCAAGTAGAAAAGCTTCTTGAAAACCTTCCTAACTAATAGTCAATTATAAGTTAACTGAAATTTAATTGAAACTTAATTGAAAGTTAATTAAGACTTAACTAAAAGTTAATTAAGAGTTAATTAGGACTTAAGTAGTAGTTAATTAAAATTTAACTTCGAATTAACTAAGAATTAATAGGACTTAACTCGGACTTAATTAGACTTAACTAGTAGTTAACTAAAATGAACTAAAAATCAATTGGAAATGAATTATGAGAAGTGGAAGTGAATTAAAACTTAATTAGAAATTAACTAAGAATGAATTGAAACTAAAATAAAAAATTAAATACATGAATGAACATTCAAATGAATGAATTCCATGGCATTGGCATCTATGATAGAAATCACACCCAAAATTTTTTAACAGTTCAAGCTTTAATTTTTTGTATTATAAACTATCATTTTTTTAAACACCATATACATTGCACCACATTTGCATGCGATAAGGGTCATGAATTTTAAATAGACCTTGAATTTTGAAAAACAAGAAATTGATATTTTTGAAGTTTTGAATTATTTTTATGTGTCTAATAGTCCCTTATTACTAGAATTTTTTTGAAATTTAAAAATTTTGTATTATGAAATTTAAAAGGGCCTTTTATGAAAGTAATGTTGTTGAATGAAGTTGTTAAACATCCTTTGTTAAACCAAAATTCAAAATTTAAACATGTAATAAATTTAAACTTCATAACATCCATATCAGTGATCGAGCACAACTTGCCATGGTTAACATGCCATTAAAGGGACACCACATCAACAAATGTAAAAACAAATTGAAACAAGTTGACTTTTTGATAGAGATTTTGGGTAATCCTTTGATTGGGTTTTCAATGGATGGATCTTACCAAGTTTAACATATCTTACACTAAGGGTCTCCAACAAGATTTGGACCTCTCATATTACATTATCTTCATATTCGGGATGACTTTTAAATTGTTACAAATTAAGGAGGCTCATTTTTTACAAATGCAACATCTTTAAAAAGTTCATATTTTAACATTAAATTGAAAAAAATCTTCAAAAAACCAATGTTAAGTGCGAATTCTATGGTGATTGATGAATTAAAAAAATTTAAACGAACAAAAGCCTAACTAAACAACTATTTGACATACATATTAGGGGGAAAATCATCATTTCAACAAAAAAAATGATTGAAACAAGGACTTTCAAAATAAAATCCAAATATGTTATTTGTTAATATAGGTTTTTACCAAAAAAATTTGGAATTCATGCTTTTCATTCTACATGTATCACATATTGAATCTTGATAAAAACATCTTTAGATAAAATGATATTGTAAAGTAAATGCATTTGAATCATCATGTGAATTTGAAAACATGGTCCATGATTTCCCTTCAAAAGTCCATTATTATATGTTTGGTGTATATTTATTGGATTTTATCATTATCTCCATATTCTTATTCAAATTGGCAATCTAAATTGATTAAAAAATTATCACATTGATCATTTTACCATGCATTTGTGGCATTTGAATAAAACACATTATGTAGAAAGTCCAATGTGACAAAAAATGAACCATTTTATTTTACAATCACCCTTTTAAAGGCAATCATGTGCACTAGTGGGGAAGGTGACACTTTAAAAAATGATTGTGAAGCTCATTTATACATTTATTGTGCCATCCACACTAAGTTGAAATAAGTAATTAATAATTAAAATAAAAAACACTAAAATCAAAGAACCATGTCTATGGGAATAAATGCCATTGAACAACCACCTAATTAGGGTACATTGTTAAAACTCCAATCACAACAATTTAACTACTAGTAGCAACAATAAAAAAATTAAGGACCACAAAAACATTGAAAGAGAACATAAAACAAAACCATAATAATAATGAATACTCGAAGAAAATGTATGAAAACATTTAGCAAACCACATAGTTGGAAATGATAAAAGCAAAACAAAACCAAGAGATCAATGAAAACCCTAATTACTACAAAATTTCAAATTATAGGAGAACTTTGTCAATACAAAAAAATCAATAATGCCACCTACTTATGGAGATCTATGCTAAAAATGCCCAAAAAGAAAGTAATAAAAAAGATTAACTAAAGCAATGATAATCAATTTCAAAGTTGGCAAGATTGTTTAACCACAATGAAACTTTCTTGATTGTTGATCCCCAAGGTTTAATCTTGAACCTCTAGGGATATTTGTTAAGGGGGTTGGATAATTACATGATTTTGGATGCACAAGCATTTAAGATAAGGATTGATTAGGGAACTTTGTTAGTTTTGAATTTTGAATTCTTGTTGGTTTTGAATCATGATGATGTGACTTAGGACTACCCAAAGAAGGAAGATTTGGGGAAGAGGAAAGACATTATTAAAAACACAGTTTTGGGAAGAGTAAGAAAAGCTATAAGTACTTGTGGTAGAATACCATAGATTTAGTTTGGATATACCACAAATTTTAATTGTTATTTTGGATTTTTTTCAACAAAACATGGGATTTTGCTATAATTTTGATTCATGTTTTTAGTAATATAGAGAAGCACAGACTTTTGTAGTGAATTCTATGTTTATATTGTTGTGTGAATTTTTTGTAGTATTAGAATATGATGAAATGAATTATAATCTTGTTTCTAGAGTTTTTTTCAATGTATTTTGAATTGTAGATTCTAGTTATATGAAATAACCATGAATTTAGTGTTTTAATGAATGGCAATGTTAAGTGTGTTGAGAAACAAAGCAAAAATAATGAATGTATGCATGTGAAGTGGAAATTTGTTGTTATAATAGTGTGGAATAATTCTATAGGAATTAAATTTCACTTCTACCATTTGGCGACCATCTTGTGGGATTTTATTTTTTATTTTTATAGTAATGAAAAGGTTTTTTACAATTTTCGTTGTTATAGTATAGATGAGAATGGTAAGACGAATTGTGTTATTTTTCAATTCAGAATTTTAAAAGGTATGTTAGAAAGTATCAGAGGTTTAAATAGTTAACACCGTAAGGATTATAGAGTGATCTACAAATTCTAAAGACAAAGAATTGTGAAACAAAATGAATCGAATGGTGACCCAGAGTTTACAATGCCAATTGGGTTTGGAGGCAAACCAACAAGTTATTGAAATATAAACAAAAGACAATCTTGAAAATGGAGAGGAATATGTAGGGCTTATAGAAACTCCATATTGAAATTTGATGTTGGACAGATGAGTTTTAAGAATAGAGGAAAGGCATGTGGGGCACAGGTCGTTTCTACCACAAGAGGTGGTACGGTGTGAAATGTGGACTTGGGGTCTTCAATTATAGATAATGATCTTCATGAAGAAAGATGCAATCAACTACTTACCCAAATGAATGTGTGTAGTATATTTCTTCGTCGCAATCTGTGGTTCGAAATTGAAAAAATCAAGATGGAGCAGGGATTTATGTAGTATTTGATCAACCGTAGGAAATCTCAAGTCCATAGTTGGTGAATAGTCAAGGAAGGGATGTTACAAAAGGTCTACAACCCAAGTTTGTGTATTAGTCTGCATCTCCAGATTACTATGAACCAGTGGAAGATTAGGAGGTGGAAAAAAACACCAATATTGATGTGGTTGTGAAAATTAAGAAAAAAAACCTACGATCATCTGATTATGTAGAGGCATAGGTGAATGTGTTGGCTGAAATACCACGGTCATACTCACATCAAGGGAATCCAGAGTTGGATCAAACGAGGTACACAACCAAAACATAGGATCATGAATCTGTGGATTTGAAGATGGTCAGATTATTTTCATGGGTTTGTGCATTTTGTGAGGAAGAAGGACATGTAATCATGGATTGTCCTTGTGTGCCTTTCTACATCAGAGTAGGTATTGCCAGACATGTGGAGTTATAGAATGTGGTGGGAACATTAATGGATCAACCATAGGAATAAGAACTAGGAATTTTTGAAGTCTAGAACAAATTGAAAGGCATGGAGTTGGGAAACCAATTGGGACCACAGAGTTGACAAATTCATTCATCTATTTAAACCAAAAGACGAGAACCAGAGGTGTACTCACATCCACATTTTGCACCATAGAAGATACCAATGGGTAACCATAGAATGGAACATTGTCACCCTTGAATTAACACAATTTCACCAATCATGTTAAAAGTGGCAATTATTGAAACCCAAAGACAACATGATGGAATAGTAGTTACCCAATCACTTGATGTAGGTATAACAACCACAAGAGTTGAAATGGTTGTTGCACCCATCATGGATGTTGTCAAAAGGGGAGCACTAATTAGATCTATAACAAAATTGGGTAGTGGATTATGTGGAGTCTCGACAAAAAAGAAATTGAATGGGAGTACAACATTACCAACAACAATTACTAAAGTTGTTGGGACACTTTAGATGGTGTTTACTAATCCAATAATGACTATTCATGTGAATAGGATTGCAGATTGACCATCAATGAACTCAATGGCTATTGGAGGGTATAAAAGTGTAGATGTAGCAAATCCAAGAGGAGGATATCAAAAACCATCTGTTGTAACTGCACCAATTCTTGATCACAAATATGGCTATTATGTTGGGCCAAACAGGGTAGCTCTTAAGTATCCTAATTTAAAAAAAGATATTGATCTAGATATTCATGTTAGAATGCTCAATTTTGCAATATAAACAAATGCAAAGACTTTTGAAGAGTATATCATCAATGCATTTAGTTATATGCTAACAAATACAACATTTAACCGTGTCATAATTACATGTCAAAATTCCCTAAATGTATTTTTTTGGAACTTACACATGCATTTCACAAACGTCATCGGAAGACTCAAAATAACGAGCAAATACACATGGAGTTAAAAAAATATGAAACAAGAGGAGACTGAAAGGGTGGAGGTTTACTATGAGCAAATTCAAAAGTTGGCTCATGGTTTACAAATACTAACCATAGATAATTTTTTGATTACTATGTTTAGAGCGAATTTGTAATCATACTTTAGAATTGCGACTATAGGGATGAAGTGGTCAACACTACAATAGCATAAAGAAGCGACAATGTTGTGTGACGAAGGTATGGCTATTACAAAAGCAAAGAATGCACTTTTAGTACCACATAGTACAAAATAGGTAGCATTAGCAAAAACACAAAGTAATATAGGGAAGACTGACAAACGTTGCACAAATTGTGGGATGATGAATCACAATGTGGAGACATGTAAAAAGAAGAAAGAACAGACCATGGTGGCAACCACAAAAAAACATAACCAAGTCAAAAACCACTAAAGACATCTTCATATGCATGTCACATCCGTGGTTTGAATGGACATAAAATGATAGATTGTCCAAAGTTTGTTGAAATGCAGAAAATGCTTCATGCAAAATCCATGGTAGTAGCAAAGGTTCAACCTATTGCTGAGACACAAATAGTCATGACATATGTGAATGTGGTGGATGTTAATGTTACCATAAGAAGTAAAGTAATTGAAAAATAGGTGTTCAAGGATAGAGAGCCAAGAAAAGCAAATAGTGTTGTTAAATGGGAGAAAAAAGAACAATTGAAGAAGTCAATGGTGGAGATAATTCAATATATTCAGAAAACACAGACCCAAATAGAAAGGCCATCCACATCCATGGAGGGATGGAACATAACCTAGCTAGGTATGCCAAATACTATTCCTATGGAAGCATAGAAAAATCAAAAAATAATGAAGTCACAAGAAAAATTGATCACAATAGAAGAAAGTTTTCTAAACATTAATACAAATGCTAAAAACAAGTTATATTTTGAGCTTGGGACAGTTGCTTGAACTAACTCTTGAGTTAAAGAGATATTTTTGGCAAAAGCTAAAACTAGAGAAAACTCTGAATTTAAGTAGAACAACCACAAAAAAACAAGTTGGTTCTTTAATACCAAAGGTAGGGATAGTTGTTATAGCAATAAATAATCATATGGCAGTTATCCAAGTACAAATTGGGAAGAATACAATAGAGGATGTGTTATTAAATGGAGGTTTCAGAGTTAATATTATGATAGAATAGTTGAAATTGAAGTTGGGGCTTCCAAAGCCTAAACCTGCTGTGAGCCATGGATTATAGCTCAACAATTAGTTAAGCTTTAGTTCCGTAATTTTCCTTAGTACTAATGATTTGAATGTTTATAAGCCTCCAAGTAGTGATTATTAATAGTTGAATCAGCTTTTGTGATATTTCTAGGCATATAGTACTTCTTTATTTCAGTTGAT
>Ga0116231_10002352_pt1 | contig 39502 bp, 27 predicted proteins | sample S1TSphgellanicum_2_FD_89695 | JGI IMG/M metagenome (GOLD analysis project Ga0116231, IMG submission 89695) | Host-associated microbial communities from peat moss isolated from Minnesota, USA - S1T2_Fd - Sphagnum magellanicum MG | ecosystem: Host-associated > Plants > Peat moss > Unclassified...
ACCCTCCCCTCCGGGTAATAGGTGATTAAACCAATTCTTATATACAAACTAAAAAATCAGGTTAACCGTTCCCCCCCCCCCCCCCTTGAAAACCAGATTTTGTCCTTGAAATCAATCACCTAGAACAACTTGTTTAACACTTGCAACTATATCATGAATAGGTTGTTCACATGTAGTATTAGCAAGTCATTCACATGTGGTATCAACAAGTTCAGCTAAAGAAACCAATTGAGATTTTGGTCTTTCAGCAATAGGTGTGTCTTTTAGTATTGTATTTGGAGTCCTAAAAACTTCAAAGGCACGAGTAATACTATCAATCAAAGTAACCTCTGTGCCTATTCCAATCTTTAGTATAACTAATGGTATAAGTTCTGGAATGACAAGTTTTTCTAATGTTTTTACCTAAATGATAACAACCATAACAAGTACTTCCATAGGTTCTATGGGCAAAGGTAAAGTAAAAGAAACAATGGCTAGCTTTGACCCCCCTTTGATGGGTTTAGGTTCTTCAGCAATAGTAACAATAGGTTTGCTTCAAGAACTTATGGCTACAATAGCTACTTGCATAGGTGAAATTTTTTGGAAAACATTAGTTATAGGTACCTCAACTAGTTTACTAGTAACCTAGTCATACTTGTAGCCTTCAAAATGCAACCGGTATGTAACTAGTTCATTTAAGTAAGCTTTTACATTTGCACAAGGAATTTCCAAACTTTTTTGGAATTGTTCTTTAGTAATCTCTTGCATAGTTTGCCACCGTTCTTTCCACGTCAGGTTCTTGTCAACCAATGTTTGGTTTTGTACTTTAAGTAAGGTGTTGTCCATAAGTAATTCTTCAAACTCCTTCAACCGGTTGTCCATGTAAGTAGGTTGAGAAACTTTATTGGGCATTTTGTGAAATGTTTCCAATTCACCCTTCAGTTTCTAAATCTATACCCAAAGTTCATGGGTACAATTCTCCATATCAATGTCAACCTCTATCAATTGTTCCCTTTATTGTAAACAAGTATTTTTTAGCTCCAACAAAATCCTTTCCCGTTGTACACTAATGGCTTCCATCTTACCATAATCTCTTATTAATTGATAAAGATCAGTTTGTAAGGTTTTTAAGTCATTACGAGTTTTGAAATGAGCTTGGGTTAACTCGTTGTACTCAAACTACGAGGTTTCAACCTTCTTGATTGCCCTTTCAGTTTCAACGCCTTTAGCGACAAGATGTTTGTTATTTGTTTGTTGTTTGAGGAGGTGGGCTTTCACAATAATTAAGTCCTTATCTCTATTATGCAAAGTTTACTTATGACTAACCACTTATAGACAACATGCCTATAACTGGTTGTTGGTGTCCTCTAATAAGTTTTCAACATTATTATATTTGGATCTCAAATCAGCTAAGTTGTTTATTGTTTGAGGCCATGTTTGATTAATTAGGGTTGCTTGTTCAAAGAAAAGTGTAACATGTTTTAGACTTTCATGTTGAGCATAGGCTCTTAATGTTTTAAGAAAAATATAAACAAGTTTAATTTGAATCGGTTCAATAGGTTTAGGTTAAATTGGTTAAATTGGTTCTATACCTATTGATAATGGGTTACTAGCTTGTTTTGTAGGAATAGAAGTTTCTTCAACAGGTAAAGGTCCCTAATTCAATACATGTTCAAAGTCAAGTTCACTTCATTCCTCCATGAATTGGTCACTCTATGTCCTTATTGATTCATTATCTTGTTGTGTGGTGACATCAATTTCCATGTCCTCATCACCTCCTTCCATAACCATGAGTCATTAACACGTAAAAGGTTTCTTTTTTAGTGGTGAGTTGGTTGGTTTTGGATTCAATTGGTCTCTAGGTGTTGATGGTTTAGTTTGTACCTTCACCCATTGTGATGATTACCAAAATAATCGTGGTGATATGTTGGTTGAATGTACTGATCATCACTCACTTATGAACTGCTCCTTGGTCACAACCTCAAAATAAGGTTTTTTGGATTATTCCATAGTAGTCTTCTTCTCCTATTTCCCCTAAACCAGTTGTGGTCTTGGAGAATCAATAGGTGTATCCTCGTTTGACAAGGGAAACCAATGATTAAACAAACCTTTATAATAGGTCCAAATTAACAAGTTGTTGCTTTCTTATCATGTGTTATTAACCCTATTGTAATTGCTTTTGGTGCTTAGTCCACCGAGTCAATTTTATTGACATTTGTGTCAACATAATAGAACACTAATTGATCTTCTTCCTTTTGTTTTCCAAGTTTAGAATGATGGCAATATGGTTGTTAAAATATGTTAACCCATTTTATTGGTAAATAGTTTGCAAGATGGCTGCAAATCTAGTGTGATATTCCTTTTTCATTTAGATGACATTCCATTGTTCCTTGTTAAAAAATGCATCCAATCCAACTATGTTTTTAAAGGCCACTTGATCTTATTTGACTAGTGTGTTTGCAAATCCACCATTTTTTAAACATTGACACCAAACTGCTTTGCAATTAATGTTTGATCAATGGTGATTCTTTCACCACAAATGATTATTCAAATTTGTCCATCCTCTGTGGAGTCCCAAGTATGCAAAAATTCTTCCAATAGGTTCAGTTGTGGAATTGTTTAATGAACAACAAACAAGCCTCCCAAACCGGTTCACTCTACCCTTTGTCGCTATTTGGATCCCATTTGGATCCACTAAAACATTTTTTGAATTTCTTTTGCTTTAGTAGGTGCTTGTTTCTGGGTTATTTTGGGAGGTGAATTGACTTCCTCCACTTGTTCCTTCCCCTTGTGCCTCATCATGTACTTAGACTGGGACTTGGTAACAACAAGTATGTTATGAAAACCTTTACATCAGAGAATCCTCCTTTATCTGGTACTAATGAAAATTTTGTTGGTTGCTCAACTTCAACATGTCATTCAATTTGTTTTTCTTCCTCACAATCATTGATAATGGCAAATGCAAGTGTAGGTGTCAAAATTTGTCTTCAAAGATCCTTCAAGGTTTTTTCAAGTCTTTCTCCCATAGTGGTAGCACATTTTAACACCTCGAAAATTTCTTGTTCTATGTTTTTCCCTTGCCCAAAACTCTCACTACTTTTTCAAAATGTAGGAGGCGGCCTTGATGCAAATGGTTCAATGTATATTACTTTGGTTGCTCTAAAAACTTCCTTTCTAACTCTTTGCAATTCTCTTTCTTCTACCTCTTTCTTTTCTTTTTCTCTTTTCAATTATGCCTCCTTCTTGCTTGCTTTTTCTCTAAATTGATTTAAGGCATTCACTGCCTCATTTTGATGTAGCAAATAATATAAAGAAATCCAAAATGAAAAAATGAAAAGACATTCCAAAGGATGCGATAGTTTTTTGTATTATAGTTGTAAAGTGGAAAATGGCGGCACTTGGAGAATGAAGAAGTCCTAAGAAGTCCTAAGAAGTCAACACTTATAATTAGGTTTATTGAAATATCATTATTTCATGTGGAATTAGGGTTAATAAGTTATTTCTTAATTGGTTGATTTGTCAACAAGTTGCTATCACCCATTTGAACAAGTTTTGGTTTAGACAAATCACTACCCATTCTTGTTTCAATGAGGTTGTATGTTGTTAAACCTCTAATGTTAGACTGAATTGGTTTTTTGACAAACAAGTTACCAAAATGAATAATTTCAACCGGTTTTTCACTTGATAGGTTATCATAGTGGGTTTCCTCAAACTATTATTGGTTAGACAAGTGGTTATAAGACTTCACCTCCATTGGTTCCTTTGATAAAAAATCATTAAACTTAGCCAAAATGGGTTGAAATGTTTGATCCTCCATAAACCTATAAGGTTTCAACTTGTTAATGTTAACTAGTATCAAATTAAAATTGAATTTATCTATAGTCACTAATAGTATTATGTTGTTTGGTAAACATTATTGGATCCTATATGGTCCAAACCATTGTTTTTGAAACTTAGGGGTATGTGCCTTGATAGCCCCTATAAACCATAAAACATAATTTCCAAATTGGTAGTTTACCTCAATGTACCGAATCTGAAACCATAATGACTTGTTCCACTAGTTAGAAGTTATCAAGTCCTATGCTACTAATTGGTTATCCTACAATTTTTCTAGTTTTGACAGGCAACTTGTTAGAACTCTGACATGTTTTGGATCATAGGTCTACCTTGGATTGGATGGTAATAGGTACTTTATAGGTAGTAATGGATGTAATTCGTAGATAAGTTGAAATGGAGTGTGACCGATTCCAACCTTAAAAGTAGTTTTGTAAAAAATAAGAATTGTGGACAAGTGCTCATCCCAGTCATTTCGATTTTCATTCACTAGTTTTGTGAGTAATGTACCAAAAATTTTGTTAGTAGACTCAACTTGTCCATTCCCTTATGGATAATAAACAATAAAACTGGCATGTTTCAAGATAAAATGATTAGTTAAATAACAAATAACATTGTTAATGAAATGGGTACCTTGATTTGTCACAATTGTAAGTGGATAACCAAATTGAGTGGGAATATGGTCATATAAGAACTTCACAATAACAACAATTGTATTAGTACAGAAAGAGCCTCCACCCACTTGGTAGCCCTTAATGTTTCAAAACCCTAATTGAAAAATGTAGATTTTGTTTATCAATTTTGATTCAAACCTTTTTGTGTTTTTGTTGATCACTTTTGTCATTTTTGAGTTGGACACTTTTGATGTTGAATTGTTTCATCTTTGATTGTGGTTGTTCTTAATGTAAACCCATAAATAGCCCCTTAGGTTTGCAATATTGGTGCCAATTAAAACAAAAAACTTGAAGACTTATTTGGTTTATGTAAATAAACCCTTTCAAAATCCCCAGTCATTACCTTTAGAATAATGGTAATATTAGGGGAAATTATTACCTTAAACAAAAAGATTGAATTAGTAGTTGATTATTCTATTATAACTACTCAAATAAAATAAATGAAATTATTATGTAGTAGGTAAATAAATTATGTCTAACTACCCTATTGGTAGTCCTACTCTCCATCCTCCTTCTAAGGTATTTAGAGGTCTTTAAATTAAAGGAAAAGATATTTAACCCAATACTCCTAGGGAAAAAGTAAAAAAATTACCAAATTATACATTTGAGTGAAAAGGAATGATAATTCTATCATAGTGTATAACTACCACTAGAAGGAAAGGATATTAAGGAATAAAACAAAATAATCAATTACAAGGGGTAGTAATACCTCTTGTTTTTTTGTCCCTTACCAAACACACAAAAGCCCCATTACCACCTCTTATTTTGTTACCACCACCCACTCTATTAATGTAAATATTAGTTTTAAACACTACCTCTTATGACCAAACCAAAAGGAAAACCCAATGCTCTTTATTAAAATTTTGCCTTCCAAAATACATATTCCAACTAAAGGTAAAGCACCTTGGTAGGTCAACCACAAAAGAAAAAGAAAAAAACTATAATTACTTCCTAACCATCCCAAAGAGGTTAGAAGAATATATGAATAAAGGAAGAAGGAAAAAACAAGAATGGGCAAGTCAGCCTTCAAAACCAGATAAACAAATAATCTAGGGAGAGAGGAAATAAGGGTATTGTTCTCCCTTAAATCCCTATAAAACCCCCTAGAAAATAGTTGGTGATAACAATCTCCATCAAATTAGCTCCTACCTTCTAGGCTAGTAATTAGCCACCTAGTTTAATACCTTAATAGAAGTAATTAGTTGACTTTCAAACAACCTATTTCAAAACTAGTTGGAACTAGTAGGTCTCACATCCAAATGTGAAGGTAGTAGGTAAATCTACTATTGGTAGTTAGGATTACTGGGATACCCCTCTATTAAAAACTAACATACTAAGGTAAGAAACTAACTACAATTCTTTTATAGCTTCATGTAAATGAACCTTCGGATTTTGTGGCATCGTTCTTTATGACTATAATGATTGTTGAGATTAGATTGAATGTTCCTATATGTATCTCCTCACATGCCTACCATGGTGTAGGTCTTATGTAACACATTTGGTGTAATTGAATTAATTAATACAAGAACTAATGTTAGTCCTTGCTTTCAATCTTTGTTTTAGAATAAGTCAACAAAACCTTACACCATAAACCCAATTTGCACCACACAATATACTTAAACTTTTTATTGCTTCAAATAGCTCGTGATGTAAATATTTAATTTTGGTTTGTTTCTTGCTTGCCATGGCATAGATCTTATGGTTTATGTTTGTTATAGGTGGGGAGATGATACATAAACCAAAGAACCTAAATCCAAATGAATTTTATAGTAGAAGAACAATTGTAACAAGTTAGCAATAGGTTTCCAATAATTCAACAAGCAACACATTTCTAGCAACTTAGTAGAATTATAGTAGTGATTATAAAGGTTAGTTTTTGCATCATGGTTAGGGTATGTGTTTAGGTTTAATGTTAGAAGAAAACTTGGACAAAAATATAGAAGGTTTAAGGAAAGAAACTTGGACAATTAATCAATCCCTAATAAAAACCTAGAAAAAAGGATATAAACCCAAGTCAAAATTTATTCTTTCTTATGTTCTTGCTTCCTTGACATCATGTTTCATATTCAAGTATATATAGTAAACCCCTTTTATAATCACACCATTAGTGACCACTTTTTTTGTGACACTAACAATTGTGATTCAAACATGTATAGTCACATTCCATATAGACCATTACAAGATTGTGGTTATTGGAAAAAAATCTTGCAAAATAGTCCTAAATTATGCTAAAATACAAGTGTCAATTGTCTAAGTTGCCTATATGGGTTATTTTAAGTTCTACAATGCATTATTAGACTTGAAAATGGTTGTGATTTCTACCTATTTTAATGTGATGATCTATATTGAGTTTGAGCACCTTGTGTATCTTGTCAACTATATTTTTTTAATTAAAATTTCTACTTTCTTGGCAAGCTCACATATCTTTTGCTTATCTACAATAGAAAGTTGTTGTCTTTTCCTTTTTTCTTCAATTGGATTCATTGTTGTTAGTTTGCACAACTTGAACACAAATTGACATTAACATTGCCAAAGGGAACTACAATTCAAAAGTGCTAATATTTGCTTGAAATTTTCCCCCATTATAGTATCATTCACAAAGAAAGCTTTGCAAATGTTTTGTGTTACCAATGAATGTGATAGTGACTCAAAAGAATGGTGTTTCTTACCAAAATGGATGGTTACCAAAAAATGTGTGACACAAACAAGAATGTGACTAAATGGGTGTGATTATAAAGGGGGTTTACTACATCCTTATGCTTAGAAAGCTTTCTTTTACATGTTTGCGTTTTTACCTTGGATTTTTAGGTTTACAAAATTTAAAAGTTGGAAGAAGATTAACCTTTACAATTTTTTTTTTTTTGTGTAACAAGTCTCCAATAGTTCATGAACAAGTCTGCATTGAGTTTACAACAAGTTTATAAGTTAATAACTTTATTTATGTTTAGGTTTTGAACTTTTCAAATCCCATGAGTAATGTTGGAGAAAATGAAATGGGCCTACTATGTATTTTTAGTTCATGCATTTAGGTGTAAAAATCAAGTTTGGTTAGGGATTGAAACCCAATTAGCTAATCAAACACAAATATAAACATAAAAAAAAATCTAAAGATTCACAAAAAAGAGATAGATAAATAATCCAAGAAGACATAAAGACCCATACACAATAACATTAAGATTTTGGGATATTAACACAATGATATGCAAAAACACAAAGATAGAAAGACACAAAAAGACAAAAAGGCAATGAGAAAAAAAGAAAGGAATGTAGAAAGAAAGAAAGAAAGAATTTCTAAAGAGACATAAAGATTTATAAAACCAAAGACAAAAGTTCAAAAATACTCAAAGATTATAACACAAAGAGATAAAGTTTATAAACCCAAAAGTAGTAATATAATTCAAAGAGGCCTAGAGACCATATGGCCGAAGCATAATTGAAACACATAATTATGTGGAATTAAAATATGGATGGTTTTGATTATGCTAGGGTGGAAACATGTTTTCAAAACAAAAAAAACTTCTTGAATATTCATGTGGCAAGAGCACCACAATGAGAGAAATGATGTCACCATTATATTGTGGAGTCCACCCAATTGAACACCATGTGTGCTACCTACAACCACTATTATATTATCCGTAACAAAAACAAGACCAAAGCAACACAACTCATTCCTTCTATAATGTGGAAAGATGTGTATGTGGCAAACAAGGTGGAATATCCAAAATCAAAGTTCCAAGAGGAGATTTTGAAGGAAAGGTTTTGGGAAGCATTAAGGGAATTGAAAATAGGGACACCAAATGAAGAAGGTTTAAAGAATGTCGTGTTGCAAAATGAAGAAGGCTTGACCACATGAAATCAATAGATTGGCATGCCATCATGTGTAATGTCTCGAAAAGTCAACAAAGTCTAATTGATGGTACCACTAATCCATTAATCCCATCTACTATTGCATTTGTTCTTACATCTATTCCTACATCCATTTCTATGGATTTAGACCTTCCATCACAGGGGCTTAATGTATCTTGCGGCCCCACATCTACATCCATGCCATTGGCAAACTCTAGGACAAGGGTAACATATTTACAACGCCAATCATGTAGCATCAATTGTATGGCATCCACTATGGAGGTGGACTCATAACAAAGTTTAGCTCTAATGCATGCAACACATCCAAAGTTGTGTTGGCAAGGCAAACAAGGTTAAGATTAATAACCTTAAAACTACTAAACAACTAAAATTTATAGGTGAGGAGGAATTCAAAGTAAAAGTTAAGGAAATTTTAGACTTGTAAAATTCTAAATCTTCCTCCTACCCATGGTTAGCAAGGTTTAGCATCTAATCACATGTGACTTCAAATGTGAAGTTGATTTTGCATTTGTGCAAATTGTTTGTAAGGATAGTTGCCAATCTTAACAAATGTGTGTAATTAGGTTTTGTGGAATCAAACCTTTTCATCAATAATTTCCATTTCCTTTTCAATCTACCAATCTTCACTCCATTTGCACTTTGTACCTAACATGCGTATTGTTGTAAGCATTGATAGCATCATAGATAACATTAAACCTACTTTGTGCCCCCCCACCTTCCTCATGATGAACATCTTTTCATCTAGGTAGCCAAGGTCCCATAACAAATATTCAAAGTACTATTATCATGCACAACAAAACTAATGCCAATTCCTCTGCAATTCAAATTACTATAAGATGGTAACATCATGGTGAAAACCTAAATACCTAAAGTCCAAGTAAATCAACAAGCCTCAATTTTCAATAACCATGGTATTGTTTATCAAGTAGGGTTTCTTGCACCAATTGAGCCAAACCTTATAAGTAACATCATTATGGGGTTTTTGGATCTTGATGAGCATGCCATCAATGAGCCCAATGGATGAATGCATGGTTGAATGAATTAAATTTGGCAAGTAAGCATTCCATAAAAATCCATAACAAGTTTTTTTAAATTGGTCAAATGGACATGGTTATTAATTTTTAAGATTTCAATATTGTAATCTTTGACTATCACACGTTTACCCATTTATGGAACCTTTTAAACCTATGTCAAAACCTATATCATGAAACCTATACCAAAAGTCATTGATGTCATATGTTATGGTGGATGCCACTTGGAAATCTTAAAAGGAAAACCCATAAAGTCCATATGAATGAAGACCAAAACAAATATGTTAAAAACATGTTCATTAAGTAGAATTTTTTTGAAAAATCAAAATAAAATCCATTTTAGAAGGTCTTTTGAAAATAAAATAAATTATGACCATTCAAAAGTTCATAACTACCATTTGGCTCAGGTTTTTAAAAACTAGATTTCGTACTTGATTATTTATTTTATTTTTCAAGTCATATTTAGTCAATATAAATAATTTGGAGTGGAATTTAATATGAAAATTTCAATATATTATTAATTTAATCAATTAACCAAACCATAGTTTTGAATTTCAAAAGTCCACTACCAACAATGAATGGATAGTTTTACAAATAATGTGTTTATAATCATCATATTAATGTATTACAAAGTGTTATTCACCACAAGCATCTAAACACATTTAAACCTACAAAAATGACCATTTTGACACCAAAAGCGAGCCATTCAATCATGTGTTCACCCCAATGCAACCTTTGAAATCTAATACTAGGTATGGTGGTGCCCCAACACATTCTGCTCATGTATTGTGGGCGATATAATCTCATCCCCAATTGCATCATTGATGCAAAATATAATGAAGATGAATTCATCACAAATTACACCCTTTGACTAGTTCCATAAGAATGCATCATACATGCAAACATTGTCATGTTTCATATACAAAATGAATTATAAAAGGCACTATTTCAAGGCCAAATTTCAAGGATGCTTTATTCAAATGTGGTGATCATTTGTAAATCCCAACTTTTACATTAAACTTTAAACCCAAACCCCTAGAATTAAAATCCTAATCATAACCTAAAACTCTAATCCAATCTTTAAATCCAAACCCTTAAAATTAAAACCTTAATCCTAGCCCTAAAACTAGAACCTTAATCCTAACCCTAAAATAAAACCTTAATTTTAACCCTTAAAACTAAAACTTTAATCCAAACCCCCAAAAGAAAGTTTTAAATCCGAAACCCGAACTTTTAAAATTAATACCCTACTCCAAACCCCTAAAACTAAAACCCTAAGCCAAACCCCCAAAATAAAGTTTTCCAAACCCTAAACTTGATTTTTAAAATAAAATCTTAATCGAAACATTAAAATTAAAACCTTAATCCAAACCTTACACCATAACTCCTAAAACTAAAACCTTAATGTTAACCTTTAAAATTAAAACTTCAATCCAAAAACCAAATCTTTAATCCAAACCCTAATCAAAACCCTAAAACTAAAACTTTAATTAAAAAATTCAAATGTGGTGTTCACATGTAAATCATGCATGACATGCAATCATGGGTACCATTAGTAACATTAATTCGTCAAACTTGGCTAAAGTGAAGTTGGTCAAAGTCTTGAAAACCCTACATTATTTGCATAGTAGTGAACACATCTCAAATTCCCACATGTGATTCCACTTCTTCACCCACACCCTTTTCCAATTCATTGTCATTGAACATATGAGACAAGTTGGCAACAAAAACTATAGTTGCAAAAACATATTATTTCTATTTATCCATGTTTGCAAACATCTCCTATATCATCTCATCATCACTTGAGGACGAGGAGTTATAACTATTTCACATAGAACTAAAATTATCTCATGTAAAATTAGACCCATGGGTTGAAGTGGAAGCCATGATTTCTGAGTGAAAAAACCTTTCCACAAGTGAGAAATGAAAGAAAAAAAAAGAAAGTGTGAAGTGCTCCCACTTATATAGGTCCTCACCCATAAGATAAAATCTACAAGTTTAAAACAAAGGTTATGGATTACCCTTTTGCACAAGGTTAAAGATTAAAATTTTAGATTGCACTCTTGGTTTTGGTTTAAAAGTGGGGATGGAGATTAGGGGTTTGGATTATGATTTTGAACTAATATTTTGGTAGCTCCTATATACACCTATGTAGGCTCTATGTAGCGCCCTAGGTGACCCTTGAATAACATTATAAATAACAATTAACTATCCCTTAACTTAAGTATGGCCCTATGTAGTCTTTAGTAAATATCCCCCTATGTAATTTTTAAATAGCCCCCATGTCACCCCTAGGTATCAGCCCCCAACTTAGGAAGTCCCTAAGTAGTCTCCTAAATAGCCCCAAAAATAACCCTTTAGGCATTGATTAACTTAGGAAGCTCTTAGGTAGTCTCCTAAGTAAACCCTATGTAGCCATGTTGGACTAGGTGGTAATACAAAGGTTGCTACAAATACCACCAAGCTTACAATGAAAGAAATGATGGTGTTTCCCATTAGACCTAGAAGGTGAAGGTAGGATGAGTAGGGTGAGGTTGATGGACTTGGTGGAGGCTTTTAAAATGATAAGGGCAATTGGGATGATTGTGGGTATGGGTAAGAGAAGTGGGATGGGGGGGATGTGTTGGAGGTTTTGTCAAGGAGCATGATAGGGAGGGAGGAGAAAAAGGTGTGGGTATGACATAATGGGGATGACAAGATTTCCAAGGCTATGATAACAACAAGTGGGGGCTTTTAAAAGTTTGTGCCTTCACAGGGTGCGGAACAAGGTAATGATTGGGGAAGATCATATGAGGAAGATAGGTGGGGTGAATGAGTTAATAATATGGATATGTTTTCCAAGGTCAATGTCATCTATAGTTGGGGATATAGCAAAAAACATTATGTCATTTGCATCTATTGGTGGTGAAGGTTATACATATAGGAAAATATCGAGGAAAGGAGGCCTAGTGAAGAATATGATGATGTTCAAGGAAGAGGTATCACCTCACAAGTTGATGAAGGTGATAATTGGGTAAAGGAAAAAAAAAATTATAACCTTCCATGGTTCCTACACTTCTATGGTTCCTACACATCATTAGTTAGGGTTTGATGCATCATTTAAGGATGTGAGGCCTAAACAAATTGATGGGCAAGAAAATAACTTCTCCTAAAAGTAGAGCCTAGAGTTTTGAAAAGACCGTATTTAAAGTTGCAACTTAGAACCTTCCTTATGTGGATAGTTCACCCCTTCTACCTACCCCAATTGAATTTGAAACTATTAATGGGAAAAATGTTCTACACCCTATTTGAAACATGAGTGGCCTTCACTAAGGAGCAATAACAACCATAAAAAAATGCCAAAACTTCACCCATATCCATTTGGATAGGAAAGACCATGGGAAAAGGTTCTTCTAGAGAAGAACATCGGTGGAAAATAGATGAAAGTTTATAAGAATTCTAGAAGGCCAAATAGTCAACCATCAAGCAACCATGTTAATGAACGAGGTGTGTGTGTGTTTAAAAGGTTTAAAACACCAAATATTGAATTAGAATCTCTAGCAAATACATAACTTAAACAAAGTTACTCTTGGGGAAGCAAGTCCTTGAGAAGTGTCTTTAGAAGCAAAAGGAAAGGATTGGCACAAACTTACAATGGATGTTGACTTGGATTGGCACATTTCACAAGACAAGTAGTTTCTTCCACATTGAAATGATGTCAAGGTATTTATTTGTTGTTTTGCCAATTGTCGTTTTTAGTTGCATGGTGGTTTGCAAATTTTTTTTTTCATTATCTACCAAAAGTAAAATTTTCATGGAATAAATTTAAATGAGACAAATGGAACAATCCAAAATAAAATAATTGTATGGGGTGATGATTTTTCACATGTTTATGTATTTGGTCAAAACCATAAATTTAGATAATGTTTAAATAAGCTTTTATAGACAATTTGACAAGTTTTTTTGCATGAAAAAATCCTACACATATGATTTGCATTGGGGATTACAACTTTTAAGCCCAATCAGTACAAATAATCAACCAATAGACAAAAAAGAAGTCCTTCCTTATAGCCCTTTGGAATGAATTATGTAGGGTTTTAATTTTTTGTATGATATATAAATTAGTCAAATGCATCCAATAGACATTGTTAAACATAAATGTAAACATTAGATAATTTTACAAAGTCATACGCATTCCAACTTTTATTTTGTACCTTGTTGACCACTCACTTGTGTCTTCGCCCCCACTTTGTTATCATCCATAAGATCCTAAGAAGACTTGATGAAACACCAAGACTTAGCATGAAATTGTTGTGATTGATATTTAATGTGGTTGTCTAGGATGTGTTGGTAAGTACGAAAAGGTTGCTTGCTTCAAGATTTGTCTAGGATGCGTTGGTAAGTAGGAGAAGGTTGCTTGCTTCAAGATTTGTCTTGGGCATTGCAATTAGGACCAAATTCCTTTGAGTCTTGTGATGTGTTTATGAGAAAACATGGTTTTGTTTGGGGAGTTTTTTGTGTTTTTTTTAGTGAAAAGAGAATTTTGGGTAGTCCACATAGGTGGGAAAATAAAGTCATGGGAGAATATATTTGTAACCCTGAACGTAATATTGTTGTTGGGAGTGTGTGAAAGGTTATGCCATCCTGTTAGAGAATAGATTTATAGCCCAAGTGTCGTGTTGTTGTTGGGAGTGTGTGAAAGGTAAAGATAAGAATGTTTAATGTAAGCCCAAGCATGAAAGGTAGCACTAAGAAGTTGAAACTATAGTAGTGAACAAGGCAATTTTAATTTTGAGGTCCTAAGGGGGCACTTGTTTTTGTAAGGAACAATGAAACTTTAGGAGCAATAAGAAAAAGAAGCAACAATAGCAGGGTTCCTAATTTGTTGGTTTCTTTTATGTGACAAAACAAAATCTTCTTTTGTTGTTAAAGAAGAATCCAATGAGTATTTTAATCTATTAAACCTTCAGTTTAGATTTAAACTTCAATTTTGGTTTTTCACATCTCACTAGGTATAAAAACTTTGATAGTCACATGGTGCAAGCATGGTAAAATGTGCCAAAAAAATAGTCACACATGTAATCATAGTCACATTTATGGCATAAACATGAAAAAAAAATTCAAAACTTCTTTAATTTCCATTATGAAACAATGGTGCACTCCATTGAGTTTATGGTACGCTACACATAAAATGCGAAAAATTTTCATATAAAAAATGGAAGAAAAGTATGTTCTAAATTAGTTGGGTTTTCAAAATTTCCAACATATTTTTATATGAGAACTTTGTTAAACAATGACTATGATATGAAAATTTTAAAAACACATTGATACATATTAGTGCTCTATCCATTTGAAAGTACAAAAAATCCAATTATAATTGTATTTTCATCATACTTGCATATATTTGAAGTAGGAGCATGACACCTACTTTGTTGTACTTGTATTTCTAAAAATGTACTTGAATGCATATTAAAACATGCAATTATTCAATATTATGCAATGAAATCAAAGATCTTCCTCTTATTGATCATTAAAGTAAAAAATATTCATGAGTTCAACATATTAAGTTTTAGTTTATAGATACTTTCCACCGAAAAAATAGTATCCTTCATTGGCATACTTCACCATGCTTTCACCTTGTGAAAAAATAGTGAGTAAGCCCAAGGTAATTGTGCACGGGCAAGCAAAATGATTCTTTAAAACATTTTCTTTTATTTTATATCCAATTTATGGCATAAATGGACTGTGGGACCATGGAGGAACACAATTGAGAGTAGTAATTCTTCATATTAGAAGGCCTTTACAAGGTGAATAAAAACCAATGCAACATAAAATACATACCTCATCGAGTCACTTAGCCAACCAACTAGCCAAAAGTGCTATGACTTGTGGTGAATTTTATGAATGTCCAATCCATTATAATCATTTTTTAGGAAATTTTTGTGGTTGGATTTGTAGATTTTGGATTCCCTAGGAGGTTTTCAATCTTTTTCCTTTCGATTTGTTTAGTCTTGTGTGGTTGCTTTTGTAGATTTAAAATTACCTTATAGTAGTAGGTAATCTTTAGAAAGTGGGGCCTGTGCTTTTAGTGGGCCTCTTTCCTCATGGGCACCAAACGTCCCATGTCCCCTAATTCATCATGTTTAATTGAATTTTGTAGCTCTCATCACCCATTTGTTTTATCATGTGCCACCTTAGACCTATCTTCCACCTCATCTCCCATGCAAACCATAAACCACCCATTAATTTCCCCCTCCCATTCTAACAAACCATTCACCACCTACCAATTCCCCTTACCGGTCCCAAGCCCTTTGTATGATTATGGGGTCCCGACATTACACTTCCCAAACCCTTTTAATCATGCACATGCATGACCTTTTCCTTTATTGGTTCCTATAGTTGCCCATGATCATATTCTTTAACATATCCCATCTTTTCAATGCATTTGCAACCCCCACCTAAAGTTTTTTGCCCCACCTATGGGTGCCAATTTACTAATCGAAGTTTAATTTGTCATTAGCATTCATGTCAAACATTTAATTCATCTAATCCAAACCTCGGTGACCATTTTGACTCCATACCTTTTTCTGCTCTCACCTCATTTGCATAAGCTTGGACTTGGGTTTTGTCATTGGATGTCTTAAAGTCCTTTCATTTAAGCTTTTGTCATCTTCAATTATACAACTGCATCCTTACTGCTCTACGGCATGAGGTACAAGTGATGTTTCATTTTCCATTGGATAAGTTAGCATAAGACCCCTATGATGTTGCAGCTTGATGTTTGTTCCTTTTGTTACCCCAATGGTGTTTCACTTTGCCCCCTTGTAATGAGACAACAAGACATAAGGAAATGTAAATTTGACTAAATCATTTTTTAATGGGCGACTGGGAAAACTTCCAAGAGTTCTTTTTGCAATTAGAAGGCCATGTTATTATACCTACACCCACCATTAGAAGGTGGTGAAGTCCATGGATAGTTATGGCAAGTGATCACTACTATTCGTGATGAAGGTAATAGTTTGAAACTTTGTGAATGACTTTCATAAGGTTATGTGACTACATGCATTGTTATGTCACCTCCCAAGTGTTGCTGTGGAGATATGTCTGCAATCTCATAGCTTGATCTGCTTGATAGCGGCATTGTTGGAAATTCCTTTGTTTATGCCCAAAATCTTGTGCTGGTGTAATGCCTTAAAATTATGTAAAGACCTGGCCCAATTTTTAAAGCTTAAAACGGGCAGGCTTTATTATTCATAATTTCCCTCCCGCTGGGAGGGAGATTATCTCTCTGACTGGGATGTCGCGCCTTGGAGGTCATCTCATGTTTCTGGGCAGGCTCATACACATTTTGTAGGGGCCGTCATTTTTTCTTTAGGCCATGAAAGGATCTTGGCTATCACATATCTTGTGAGAGGCCAATACACACAGCAAGGCCCTCCAATGGGGTGTTACCAGAAATCGGTGCTGCCTTGGGCTGCTGCCTCAGGCAAGTGCCTTATTCTGCTAACACCCCCATACACGGGCCTGACCTAGCACACAGAGACCAATAAATTTACAGCATTCTAGGGTTTCCAACCCTTGTTATGAGGGGCTTGTTAAGATCTCAAGGGTTCATTTGTGATGGTTATCTATGGTTAATTAAATGCACAATGTTTAGGGTTACAAAAATTGAGTGTGCCTAAATTATACCAACAATTTCTTTGATTTGAATGTGTTCTCAAGCAGGAATGTGATATTATTCATTGTAGTGTTGCACAACTGGTATTTGTTTTTTTCCAGACTTATGGCAGCTACTTTGAGAGTCCCTACTTCTTTTGTCTATTTCTTTCTCTTTCTGTCGTCGTACCTGACTGCTTTGCCACTCTTGTCATGGCCATCTGCGCGGATTTTTTCCTGGTCTCTGGGAGTAGTGTACATGGTTGTAGTGTGTTTGGTTTTTAAGCTTTTGTTCAGTTTCTATCAGTGGATTGGTTGATCTCTGTTAGTGTTAACATCAAATGAAACTCAGAGCCGGAGGAGAAGTCGGTTGTCGTGGAAGGGGGCAATGAATAGTTCTAAGAAAATATCCAATGCTTCACAGGCACGCTGTTCTTGGAATTTTAGAATTTGGATCTCTAACTTTGCATCAGTGAAAGACATCACGCAACAAGCTTTTGAGAAAAATCCAAAACCTTCCAGATGTCTTTAGCGACTGATCATTGTATCTGAAAGGCGTTGACTTGCAATGGCACTAGTTCTTGAATTAGATTGTTTACTCATGTCTCATCTTTCTGCATGTTAGTTGGAGAGTACTAGCAACTGTCACCATCTTCCTGAGCTTCGGTTGGTGGATCTTAGGAAGTTTAGGAAATTTCTTATTGTTGAAAGGACTTGGAGAAGGTGTAGCGCAGGTTGACAGTTTGAGGACTGTTTTTATCATGATTGTCTTCGCTCTTTTGTAACTGAATAACTGGATAATGATTTCTTTGTACCTTAATGCCCTGCTTATTGTAGTGTGGAACAAGCAGCAAAAATTGGGCCTACCAAGTTTTGGTTTAAGAGAGTCTGCCACATGTTGAACTTGGCTTCTACATGACATTCATGTGGAGGGTCCTCTACTGACAAGGAGAATAGGGTCTATTTTTTTGTTAGTGACAATATGTCCTGTAATGAAGTTTTGAATATGGTTCATATGGGCTGCTATATACCTTCTTTAGCAATATAGGTTCTGTGAACATCTTTTGCATCGTTGGCTGGTTATGAATTTATGAATTTTTTGGATTGGTTGAGTTATGTGAAGAGGGTCATGTGAGGTGGGTATTCTCAAACAGTTTGTCTTGTGAGGTGTGTCCAAAACTTGCAGCGTGTGCCTGGGGAGTACTAAGGCGTGGTGGAGCTATTGGTCTAGTAGTCCATCCTCATTTCCTGTTGGAATCTGCAAGTCATGTAAGTTGAATGGAGCATGGCAGACTTTAGAAGCTGGATGTTTGATGCCTGTGACAAGGGTCCCTAAAAGCTGTAATGTATAATCTGAACTAACTCCTGCATCCCTCCCACTTGTTGTTCAATCCTGCTTGTCTTTCAGAACTTCTTAAAGTTCAACTCTCTTCCATGTTCCAAAATCACCAGTCCTACATTTTGCTTATTTGGTTTCATGATTTACATGCCCTTGTTACACATTGTCAGAATCCTCCAAGAGTTGTGTTACTGGAAGCTTTATTTGTTGTTCAATATCATATGTTGTGCCTCTTTCACAGACTGACCTGTTATGTGTACATCCATTATTGAAATTTTTTTGTCACTTCTTATGTAGTGCTTCTTTTAAGAAGTGGACTCACTGGGTTGCACCGCCAATAGAGTTAGTTGGCCATCTATTTTTAATAGTGCAATCCAAAGTGCTTAACTTTCATGTTCTTGTGGGAATTTATCCATTTCAGTTTTAGTTTATCTGCAAGGTTTTCCTATTCAGTTCTATGATGATCTCACACATTTTCAAGCTGTATGCATGATTATTCTAGTGAATTTTTTGGGTAGTTTATCAGGCTGCATTGTTTTGCAATACCAATGACAAATAGATATCCAAAACACTTGCATAGAGAAAGGCATAGGTAGTTGCATTTTCAATGGCTGTCCCCATTGCCTAGGCTACTGTCCAAACACCATCCTCTCCATTTCTGTTGCCTTTCTGATCCCTTCCATTGTTCTGTTTGTCATCTACCTACCCTCCTTACTATGTTTGTTGCTCTTCATTGATTCTCCCTTTATCAGCCAAACTAAATCAAGATCTTCAGTGGAAATCTTGCATTATACAATGGAAACACACTTTGTGTAATAAAATAAGAAAAACAATAGTGCATGTTACAAAATTACACAACATAGTCCTAGGTGGCCACCACTCCCTATCAGCATGTCACTAGACATCCCCTTATGGAAATAACCTTTGTTGGTGCAGACGTCTCTTTAGAACCACACATAGCCATCGACAGTCCCTTCTAGTAGAGACTGCATAGTAGTTTAGCATTATACTACAAATGTGCCACTGAACTCAGCTGCAGTGCCAACTTTAAAGAGTTTGTCACATGGGAACTGAGCACAAAGGCTCAGTTAGCTTCAACTTCTGGCAGGCTTGAGAATGGCAGACATAACTCCAGTTTCACATAAGCTACACAACTTCCAAACAACAAGGCTAACTATATCTCCAAGGGCATGTGCCACAGGGCACACCTCCTCTGATCCCATTCATATTTACTCAATCAAATCACCATCAAAGGTAGGTGGAGGGGGTCACAACAATGTTATCAACCTTATACATCTCATACTAATAAAGAAATAACAAATGCTCATTGGATCCAGAGTCTGCTGGTCACTTTGCTAAGCTCTTCCCCTGATTTAGTCAAATCTAGATAACCTCCAAATTTCAGCTTTGCACCACTCATGACCACGCCAACCTCTCATGGGGCAGAAAAAAGACTAGAATCATGTCCTCTCGTGGTACCATTCTCTTTCCCACTCTGCACATAGAGCTTCCCAAACCTAAGTCATTGCAATGACTGCCGCTGAGAGCTGAGAGAACAACACCTGGAGACCACAGTCAAATCACTTGAACAAATGCCAGAAGGGGAGAGCCGGCTGAGCTTTATGCCATAAGGCCCTTGCCTCAATTCCTCTCTTCCTCTGAGATGACCAAAACAATATTGTACACAAGTAGCCTGCAAATCCACAGACCTCCGCACCCACATTACTCTATGCACCAATGCCAAATTGGCATCATTTCTTCGCTTTAGAAAAACGCAGGCAACGATACTTTTCACCGCTGACTGTGATCTCCAGTGCTCCATCCTGATGATCCAGACTAGAGGCAGTTCCCATCAGCACACTCTTCTCCTTCTCCAGATTCTCTCTCTCAACTTTCAGCCGTGCTTCTTGCTTTGCAAGTTCTGCCTGTCACATACAACAACCCCAATCACCAAAACATGAACTCAACATTCTTTTCTCCCTCCTACATACCGACAAAAACCAAGCAAGCTCAAACGTCGACAGCCAAGGTGGAAGTCTCACCTCCCTTCGACTGAGGTCCGCTTTCCAAGCCGCCTCCCGCTCAGCAACCTCCCTCTCCCGCTCTTCCAGATAGCTGTTCATCTCCCTCTCCTTCATGATGCCGTCCTGGATGTCCGCGTCCAACGCCGCCTTCAAATCCCTCACAAAATTCTCCACCACGGCCTTGATCCGCAGTGACATCTTCTTTCCGGACGCATCAATCTCCCCCTCCTCCTTATTCCTCGCCTCTAATTCACCTTCTTCTTCTCGCGTCGTCCTCCTCTGTTCTACTTCAAATTGCAGTACAACGACTAATTTCTGAAAATTTCGCTTACTATTTTTGCGTGGTTAATAGTGATGGCGGAGTACATCGAGAAGATCGCGAGGTTAGACCATACACAAGTGCATTTTGTAGATTGCGCATCGAGCGAGGTTATGGCTTCTGGCCGCATTTGCAAGTGTTTAGGGTTTAATCGGTTCACGCTAGAGGTTGTACGCAGTAGTCTGTTATAGGTCGTTCGGGTCGGCTAGTTCTCCAAACTACGGAATGTAAGGGCTTCCAAGCACTCGAGGACAAAGACAGGCAACGAGTTGCCTTTCTTCCCATGGGTAAGGGTCTTAATGCGTTCATGCAGGGTGTTTTATGCCATAGGCAATCCAGGTCCGATGTTGTCGCTGGGGTTGGGCAGTCGTTCATACTTTAGGAGCCTAGAGGGTTCGGAGTCTTGTGGTGAGCAGAAATTGCCGAGATGGGCACACAAGGCAGTTGCCTTCTGAATGGCTATAAGGTTCTTGGTCAGGGTTTTTGTCAGATACTGCATTGTTTTTGTTCTTCGGTTGGTCAATGGTGTTCCTCCTTGTGTCACTTGTGTTTTCTAGAAGAGAGAGGGTTCAATCAGCACCGTGGCAAAGGCACTTTCCCCATTTACATATCTGACTGCGTATACAGTAACCGTTGTCTAATTTTGGGAAGAGGCAATTAGACATTATTGCAGGCAGACTTTCTGTTATTCTGCTTCTTCTTTGCAGAACCTGTTAACGATGATAATTGGAATGCCTTACTCTTCTTTTTGGGAATCATTTCCTAAGTACTGGTGGCCATCACAATGTGCAGAACATGGATAGGATCATGTGTAAAGCCCCTGAAGGTTCCTGATTAATTAACTGTTGCTCTCATGTAGCTTCAAGCCAATAGCTGCGTTTTAGAGCTTATTGCCAACTTGTCGGTGGCAGTTTTAGTGCAATTGCTGTAGTCGCTGCTAGATGTCTATCTGCAGTCAATTTAGCTATATTGCAGCTAGGGGATTTCAAGTCCTAGATTTCTTGGGATGGTTTGGTCATGGTGACTATATAATTTACCTTTTGAAATTGTGGCATTAGCAAAATGACATGGTTCAGTTACTCTGATATGTGTCTTTGGCACATACAAGCTCAAGCAGCTGAAGAATAGAGTTCAAATAATGTGTAGCTAACCCTCAATGGCACAATACCAGACCTGCCCAACAATTAAAATGTGAAAAGCTCAAAGGCTACTTGATGATTCTGTTACCTGGGTTCATTGGGCTGGACTGATTTCATGGGTAAAGACTCTATGGCATGTAAGTAATCTGCTCTAAAGTGTTGAGTCCAGAATATTTGTGGTTTAAGACCTGAAGTGTTTTATTTGGAAGGCATTCTAACCACCAATGATGTTGTGTGGTTGTCGGACAGGGGGTTTTTTTCTGCAGAGCTTTCTATGAAGGCTTGAGTGGTCAGGTAACAAGTTTTTCCTTGTTGGTTTGGATGTAAGGGCTATTTCACTGCAACTGATTGATTAGATAATGCTGGAAAAGTGGTTAACACTGTGAGGTGCACTCAGTAGTTAGTTGATCATTTGGTAGCCAGTCCTTGTTTTTCCCTAAGATAAGCACTTGGTCTCTTTTGTTTATTACACTGTTTGAACATGATTTGTAATTTGGTGTTGTACAGAAATTGGCACTGGTTGTGTTTCATACCCATGGTCCATATTCTAGTAGGTGTAATGTCCTGTTTGTTGTGTGGTCAGGCTGAATAATCCTGTGTTCATGGTTCATGGGACTGATTTAAAGTGAGTTAAATTGAGGTTCCATTATGATGTCTTCTGGGAGGTGGATGGGGCCATGGCAGGTTGCTTGCTGCAACAGACTGGACGGTTGCCAAGCATGGATATTTTCTTTAAAGGGTTTGGGCCCATTTCTTTTCTTGGGGGTGGCTATGGTAATGCTGCTTTTGCTGAGGCACTTGTGGAGGTTCTTATGGTTCAGAGCTCTTTCTTTCCACAGTGAACACAATTTCAACATGTGGTGGAGTTTTGGCTTCTGTGAGGCAGAGAATACAGGAAGTGGAGGATATGGTTGTCACACGATTGTCCTAGAATGGTGCTTCGGGTCATCACATGTCTCTGGTTTTCTACCCTACTGTGGTGCCTTGTGTTGCTCCCATTAGTGTGTTCTCTCTTCTCTGGGCAGCCTCAACACAACTGTGTAATAGCAACCTCCTGTAGCAAATGGAACAAGGATGAGCAGTTGTAGTGTGGACAAAAGAAAGGGGCACATTCTAGCAGAGAGAAATTATAATTGCTGTACCTAAGATATGTTCCAAAACACGTTCTGCTTCCTGCCTATCTGCTAACTACTGGAACAACATGCAACCCAAATCTGTAAATTCAGATGAATTACCTTTCCCAAACGGCTCTGACACATTTCACACAAACTATTACAACCCTAAAGTATTAACCAGAGATATAACCAGCTTTGCAATGCAATCTAACAAAATGCCTCTGGACTGTCACATTCATTATTTAATTCCAGGTTTGGCCAGAGATCAGCACTCTCAGTGTTCACTCAGTCCATTGAGCTGCTACACTAAATCCCCTACAATGCAATGCATAGTTATGCTTTTGTTCTGCCCACTCATTTCGAAGTAATGCTTCTTCAACATATCCCTCTCAACTCATCATCTCCCACTATGATCCCTGTGGACCTATTATTGACAACTTAGGGCTCTGAAAAGCTACTCAATGTAAAGGTAACTCTTACTGCGTGATGAATGTTTATCATCTTGTATTTAATTTTTTTTTTCCTTATAGACTCTTGGACCTCATTTTTGCTTGGAGAAGGCTTTGCTTTTGTCAAACCATGTTCCAAGCTTTTCTTTGCAGGAGGTATGCAAAAGTAACTTCCTTGCTGCAACATGATTATCTACTTCTTCCACAATCAGTTTCCATAGTTTATCATGGATTTCATTTTCCATAGTCATTTTCCATGAGGCTGAATTACATTTGCAATGCCTTTTTTCTTTATTGTGTCAAGGCTTGAAAATAGTTGTGTCAATTTTATTCTTGATCCTAATCATTATCTAAACAAGCTGTTGGACTTGAATTTACAAATCCAGCTTCTAATCCATTTCTATGTGAAGGAAGTCATTGTGCTTTGATAATGGTTGCATTTTATTTTTTTGGTGAATATTGTTGAAGTAATTGTCTACGTTTCAATTTGTTTGTGCATCCAAGGGATCCATGGAACACAATGCACAATCGTTCAACAAGACTTTTCAAACAATCCAAAGTCAAACTAAGATCAACAAGGTCAAGATATTGGAGAAGTACAAGATTTTTCCAAAAAGGAAGGTTAGGATGAACATACCTTTGTGCTGCATGGTGCTGGTGCCAATTGTTTGCTCAACTTTCAAAATTTACAACTTGAAAATGGAAAATGTGTTCCAAATGGGGTATAAAGAAGGGGACAAAATTTTCTACCTATCCCTTACGAATTGGAAGGGAGAGGAAAATTCCATTGATGAAGATGAGTCTTCATGAAATGTTCATTAGTAGGTGGAGAATGAGAGATTTGAGTCCTTTTTGATGACGGATCTAGATCTCCAAAGATTTTTAAGGCACGTGTTTTTTGTTTGGGCAATCACAAAGTTCAATTGTGTCCATAATGAGAATGTATCTTGGCACATATCTATTGATTTCATATTGTTGGATACATCCCATGGCTTAGTGGAACTCCTTGTAGCAATGACGAAATTGAATAAGTATGTTTATTGACCTTCTTCATTGATTTCCATTTATCTATTCTTTTTGTTTACTTGTGTTCATTAACAATGAAAATGTAAGGCTTTGAGATTTTTTAGATTCAGAGCATCGGCATCATTCCATTGAAACAATTCAAAGATGTCCTTCTTGCCAATGTGTACAAAAAATGTGAAGGAAAGTCTTGGAAGACATGACATTTTTCACATTTGAGGTTTTTATTATTACATGTATAAGGTAAAATAGTTTTTAACATCATTATTGATCTCCATGTCTCAAGATTTAATTCAAGAAAATTTGGTTGATAAATGTTATTTATCCATCCCTTGTGTACAAAGGGAGTCTTCTTCTATAGTTGATAATGGATGTCAAGTTATACTATGAGGATGTTCCTAATAATGGAGAATATTCATTTCACAAGATGTAGGAACTCATGGAAAAGGCCATGGAGTAGGTGCGAAAGGATCATTATTCCACATTCTACAAGCATTTACATCTATGTGATCTTTCCTTAAGTTTTTGCATAAGATATAGGCTCATTATAACACCAACTTTGAGCCTTAAATGTTCTTAGAAAAGTTGTAATGCTTATGTATTCTTTTTTCAACCATGAACAAAAAGACATTTGGTTCAAATAGTGGAAGAAGCTAAATGTTTTGAAGGAAGCCAAAAAGTTCCAAAACAAGGATTTTTAGATTCCCAATTTGATAAGTGGTTGCATAAGGCAACATTTTGGCATCAAGTTAGTATGTTGCATTCTTGAAAGTTTGTTTCATTCTTGCTTGGGATAATTTCATTATCCATTTCGAAAGTTTAAGAATTCCATTTCCTTTGATTTCAACTTGAGACAAAGGCACTTGAAAGCTCTATGACGTGATGATGTCTAATCTTATCCTTTCTTTTCAAGATGTCCCTAGATATTGAGATCCCTTATGGACTATATTTGTGAATGGAAGCTTGTTGTTTGGGAGATTTGTTTCTTCAAGGAATTCAAGTTTAAAGGTGGTATATGAAGGAGTAAACCCTAGGAACAAGTTAGAGGAAAGGAAATTTTCAAAAATATTTTATAAGTACAAATATTTCATCTTATTCTTCAATTCACCATAGTCCATTCATTTCAAATATTGCCTCTACATCACCTATTATCTCTGCATTATTTAAAATTAACCTTCAACATCTATTCTTGGTGTTGAAAAAAGTTGAAAAATACAAAATGTTGATAAGGGAAAATGTGTTATTTTTCATGCCAAAAGTAGCCATGAAAAATATATTAAGTTAAATCATTAACTATGATTTTGAATTCACAAGAAAAGTTCAAAATTTTATATGTATTTTTACCAAATCATCCTTCTAGCTAATGCACTTAATGAGATTCTAAATCTTCTTCGGATATGGTCTACCCTAAGGCTATCATCATTATGTATTAAAAAAATTTCAAGGATTGGTTGTCATCACATTTGGTTGATTGTGGTTGGTACTTTAATTACCTTTAGGATAGTGCCTTGGTTTCTAAAGTTGTTATTTGGGAGAATCATGAGTTAACTTCCATGAAAAATTCGCAAGTTCCAATGGGTTGAACATTGATGTTCCCAATAAAAAGTTACCAAACGAGAATAAAGGCAAGGCAAGCAAAATATTGTTGTTGATTAGGGGGAGGTTTTGACAAGCCCATTCTTTGTAGATATTTAAGTTTATTCTACCCTTCCACCTAAAGACATCAAGGATTTTAGAATTAGGAAAAGATCTAGTTGGAGATGTATGCTCTCACGATTTCTAGAGCCCAACCTTAGTAATAAGATTCCACCATCTTGTTATATTCCTATCATTCCCTCATCAAAAAGGAAGAAAATATTCTTGAAAATGTTTTCCTTTTATCTTGTCCTTTTATGGTTAAAGGTTTCCATTAAAATCAACACAAGAAAGTGACCTACTAAATATGAATTCGTCATGGATTTCATCCACAAGGTGAATATCTCATCTTCTTTGTATCTTGTGAATTTGATGTGAACGAATTTTTTTCTTCCTATCACGACTTTTGAATTCATGATCACTATTATGTGTAGGTGAAATCCATTGAAAATATCGTCCTTCCTTTTGTATTTATCTTTGTTTCCACAAGTTCAAATAACAAAGTTGATTTTGTTATTGAATATGTGCTTGGGAATCTTCTAGCTTTTGTTTCTAACCCCTTTTCCAAGATTCTAACTTGGAATATGAAGGTGAATAACTATATTGACTCAACTTTTATTTTTGTGGACATGTTCTTTGTGAAAGATGGAATTGTGTTACTATTCTATTCAAATGATCTTTGAGTGTTTAAGGAGGTCCAATCTTTTTTGGACAATTATTCTTTCACTATTTGGATGAAGTGGGCCATAATCAATTATTTGCCCCTTTATACATTACTCGAAAACTTAATCCTACGCCATTGCACATTTCCACCCAAATCTACTTTTAGTGGAATGGGATTCATGTCATTCCACTATATATTGATTATAAAAGATTGGTTTGGTGGAGTCATCCAATTCAACTTAAGGGTGTAGTCATGGTAATAGGAGCCAAAAGTAGTCATATCCATTTTTTAATTTTGTGTTTTTTACATCAAATTATAAAAAAATTAAACTTGAAAATAAGTTTAAAATTTTGCATATTTTCAAATTTAATATCCTATTCTACAAATTTCCAAAATATGAAATTATTTCATTAACATTTGGACCTTCAAAAGTAGTGTAATATACATGTAACCATTGTTGTAAAACAATAAAAGGACTTGTAATTGGACTTGGAAAACTTTGAAAATGACATATTTTGGGCAAATTTTGAACACAAACCTTAACAAAATAGTTGAACAATTTTTTTAAAGATTTAAAAAGATTTTTGAAGATTTTTTCCAAGAATATTCCCCCAAAAAAGTCATTTAAGTGGGCATCAATGGTTCCTATTAACATGACTACACCTTTAATGCCTAGTGGATTTGTCTACTGGACTTGTTGGTGGTTTATTGGTTTGGTGGATTAAGTGGTTTACTATCCTAATGGATTCCATTGGGTGTGATCCATGAGTGGTTGCATTTGGGTGAACATGTGCAATTAATGGAAGTTGACATGTACGATGTAAGCATGATTATGTGTATAGGTTCATAATTGATAATGATATTCCATTTTTGCATGGTTTAAGATGGTATTCACTTATGGATTTGATGGAACATGCATATGCATCCACAATGGAAGTAACCAACATATGTGAATCTAGAGATAACAACATGATTGAAGTCATAAACACAATTAAGCCAATTTCCATTGCACAATGGAAAATGTATACAAAATATATATTATTGCAAAATGGGATGATCATTGGAGTGCACATTGCATTCATGACTACATTGCATTGCTAGTTTATATTGAAGATAGATATATTAGGATAAGTCATTAGGCCACACAAGGATATTGTTCAAACTATTCATTGGAATGAAAAAATTTGCACCAATGTCATGTGGTAAAATCACATGTAAGTCAATGTCCTAGAGTTAATTTGGTGCTAGTGTATGCATATAATTCTCCAATATCCATTCATTTAACCTCTAGCTAAAACAAAGACATCTTGTCATGCCCAGATGCACACCCATTGACATATATATATTTAATGGGTGCTATAGCTAGTTGTTCCCCAATTGTATCAACCAAACACTTTTGGTACTAAAAATTGTCTAGAGTATGGGATAATTATGGCCTTTGTGACACATGTCTAACCTCCAAAATTATTATCCAATATTGCATTGGCCTCTATTTTGCATTACATAGTTGGAACATTGAATGCCTACACACAAACATGCATTAATTATTCATGCTCACAACTTTGTTTATATGACAATTTAATATATTAACAATCAACATTAACCCAAATGTCCATTCACATATACAAGATCATGTGCTTCCAAGCAAGTTTAATTGTTCTAGCTATGGCACTTTGGTGGAATGTGTCCATATCACTAGGGTGGTTTTCCAAGTGGTTTTGGACAAGTGAATGGATCTGTCAATGATAATGATGGGTCAATCTATGTGAGCAATCAACCATAATCACCACTTAGGCATTAATGGCCATGAACCATAATCCATCATAAATGCTCATGCATACATGTTCACAACCTACTCCTTTTCTAATTTGATCATTATTTTCATGGTTTCATCTCTAATACCATTGATCTAATTGTCAAGACCAAAATCCAACAATATTATTGGCTATAACCTAATTATTTCTACTTGACAATTGTAGCATATTCATGTAATTGAAAAGCTAGCACATTGGTCTCACCAATGTGAAATCCACGATTCAATGTAAATTTGAATGATATATTTGTTGGGAATACTACTCATGGTCATCTACATGTTAATTAGGATTTGTTCTAATACATACCATCGATAATGTCAAGACCAAAATCCAAGTTGATTCTTGACCATTTATATAATGAAATAGTTGTGAATTCCTATCATAGACAATTCTAACCCTATTGACAATAGATCCAAAGTGCTACACGATTGATCATTTACTTACTAATTAAATATCTGTTTTGATATATACCATTGATAATGTCAAGACCAAGATCCAAGTTGATTATTGTACATTTATATAAGTTGTTGCGAACTCCTATGTACCCTAGAGAACTTTAACACTATCAATGTCATGACTAAAATCCAAGCTTAGATGTCACATAATTGATTAGTACACCATTCTTATGGAAATGTATGGTGATGATCGTATACAAGAGAAAGAGCTTCAACACCATGGATAATGTTAAGGTGAAGATCCAAGGCTACAAATGAAGTTTAGTATGGTTCCAAATGTCCATCCACATATATAGAATCATGTGTTTCCAACCACTAACTATTCTTGCCATGGCATTATGGTGGAATGTGTGCATTCAATAAGGTGGTTTTCCCAATGGTTTTGGACAAGTGTGTGTATTTGCCAATGATAGTGATTGGTCAATGTATGTGAATAATCAACTAATATCACCACTAAGGCACTTATGGCTAGGAACCATAATCCACTATAAACTATCATGCATACATGTTGACAACGTATTCTTTGTCTAGTTTCACCATAATATTCATGGGTTCATTTCTTATACCATTGATATGGTTGTCAAGACCAAGATCCAAAATTATTGTTCCTGGTTGTTTTCATTGTCATCACTTTACAACTTTACTATAGAACCCTTTTGCTAATGTTGCCCTTGGTTTGTTCGTTCAACATACATAGCCTAGTTCATCTTCCTCACTGTCAACTCCATTACAACCCTTTTGGCCATGCCCAAAGAAATTATCTTCAAAGTAGGAATGTAAGGCTTTTGATGAATAAACCATCCACAAGCCTTTCACTTTTGCAATCAAATCATGATCCTTGCTAAATGGGTGAAAGCATGAATAGGTGGACAATTTGGATTGTCACACTTGTAATTTTTTCAAGGATTACATACAAATGTAAAATCTAAAGCCATATTCAAAATTAATATTGTCAAATTTTTAATTATTCATGTTGTTATAGACTTTAATGGGAATCATCATAAATTTTTTGGATAAATCCTAAAAAGATTATGGAAGTTTGTAATGAACTTTTGAAATGACAAAACTACGTCTGTCACCAAAAAAACAAATGTGGACTAAAAGAAATGTCAAAGTAGTGCCAAAAAAAAAAAAAACCATCATTAAATGAAGAATTTATTAATGAAGTGCATTGAAACTCTCTCTCTCTATATATAATTTAAAAAAAATTTAAATGATGTGATTATTGTAAATTTTTATCTTTGAGAGTCCATTTCACATTAATTTTTTTAATTTTTTGCATAGATTTTTTTATTAATCATATGTTTAAGTACATTCATATTTTTTCTTATTAATATTTATGATTAAAATCATAGGGGATAATTATAGGATTTATGGTTGATAATTGTTAAAATTATAAAAAAATTTGCTAGTGTTAGATTATGGACTCTCAAATGCCACTTTTGAACCACTTAACCATGATTTCACCCAAACACACAATTGTACCCATGGATTCTTGTTTTGAATAGGTTTGAAGTACTTATGGATTTCCTCCATTATCTAATCTCTCGGAAGTTTAATGCATTTTGGATTTAAGCCTTTTATGCAAAGGCCATTTCATTCATCAAACTCCTTACAATAAATAGAACCGCCATTGCCTAATTTTGGAATACTTGCATACAAAGGTGCAACAATACCAACAACTCTATTATGACCTCTTGAACTAGAAAGGTCATTTTTTACTTTTACCTTTCGTAAATAGCTAGATTTACCATTACCACCAAATCATGAAGGTTGTGCCATCATGACAAATTCAGAGCTCTATAGAAATCATATGTACAAATAATCATTCAAGCTAACTCCAATCTTGTTCCAACAAAGCAAAACCAATCATCATTTGTCACACACATCTCTCAAGCTCTAAACGTTAACCTTTATGCAAGAGATGATTGAAATTCAAAACTCCCACCTTCTAAACTTGCATGATAAGAATTGATGGTCAAGATAAATTGTAACATAAAAGCATCCAATGAATAATCTTTGTTGCTCAATTCATTTTTTGAATTATGGATTGTTTTTGTGAACTACCAGCTACCATTTTTCAATACACCCTAGTGTGCTTTTACCCTTGGGAGTACCCAATTGAACATGTTTAGCATTTATAGTTCTTGGAACATCACTAATCATGTATGTGTATATGCATTTGAACTTGGGAGTACCCAATTGAACATGTTTGGGGTTTGTAGTTCTTAAAACATCATTAATGGCATATGTGTATATGCATTTGAGCTTGAAGAACTAAATTGAACATGTTTAGGGTCTATAGCTCTTGGAACATCACTAATGGAATATATGCATATGCATAATTTGAGCTTGGGAATACCCAATTGAGCTTCACTAGGGTTTGTAACTTTTGTAACATCATTAATGTGTATATGCATTTGAAGTTGTATGTGGACTAATTGAATATTTTGTTCTTTTGCTAACTAGTTGTTTTGTTTGAGCATACCCATGTTCAACCATCAAGCAAAAGTGGTAAGCTATATTGTACATCGTAGATGTATTGGGTTATCAACCCATTTGATTTTAGGAAGTGGGTAGCAACCTATGCTAATCTATCTGGGTGTAAGCAAGATAAAGTGAACTTGATTACCTTGTCAAAATTGCAACATGTAGATTTAAAATAGTAACAAAACCCATTATGGAATATTGAATGTTTTCAGTCCAATGACTAAATATGATTTATGTTTACCCTAATGTGCATTGATTTTGATATTTCAAATTGTAAAAGTAGGTTTTTCAAAATACAAGTAGCTTTTGACGTCTATTGTTTCATTGTGGGCTTTTGGTTTCAAATAGGTGTCAAGTAGGTTCTTACAAAAAGGAAATAGATTTTTTTTAATTACTTGCTAAAACATATGTTGATCTTTATTTCCTAACTTATTATACAACAATTTCATTAAATTTTCTAACCAAAAAGTAGGTTTGAACACATATTTTCTAGTTGGTTTCAAATATATATATATATATATATATATATATATATATATATATATTTATTTTAAAATTTTATTTTCTTCTAATTTTTTTAGAATTAGATTCTTATAAACTTAATAGAGCCAACTAATGCTACTTGACACATACTTTCACCTAATTTGATACTACTTTATGGTAGTTATATGAGAGGCACATGGTTAAAGTGGAGATGTCTACTTTTTTGGTATACTTTATCTTGCTTTGACCCATCTACCATATCATTAATTCTTTAAAGTCCTAAATCTAATGTATTTCCATGTGTTTTTTCTTTGATTACTCTAAGGTTTCATGGATTTCCAAAGTTAACTTGTCATTATTGCAAGGTGTCCCATAAACATAGCCACACTCCCAATGGGTGTTTTAGTAACACAAACATTTGGTCCTTCATACCCTAATTCTAGTATGCCAAATTTTGAATGCACTTACTTGTAAAGTCTTATCTTGCCAACACCTATCATGCATGCAACCTTAACATTTCAAACCCCACTCTAGTAACCAATGTTAAACACAATGCTTGGAGGAAAAATAGGGTTTCAAGGTCCATTGGTGTAACCAATGGCAACCTCAAACACCATGTCGGGACCATCAAACCCAACTCGACTTTTAAAGTTAAAAACTAGGGCTCAAAAGCAAGTAGGGGAAAAAACAATTGATTTGGAGGTAGAAGAGCACGTGGGTGAAGGATTAAATCCCCACAAGGTTGAAATAAGTGTAAAAGGGAAGATTGATGGGGCATGCAAAGGGAAAATTAATTGGGATGACACATTAAAGTCAATAACAATTCATGTGTTTGATGTGTCCATTGTGCATGTTAGGGATTAGAACCTTGTAGACATAGTGGACCTTTGTACTTGATGGATGTTCAATATGAGTATTTGCATAATCTACTATATGTTCAAGGCTTTGAAGATAATGTTCATCATTTTTTGAAAGGAAAACATTTGGTTAAATATTTAATTGTACAAAAAAAACTAGAGAAGATTTATCTAGTTGGCATGGAACCTAATCAATGGGAGAGGCTTGTCAAGTATTGGATGAATGAGAAGACAATAATCAAGGCAAGAAGTACGTGTGCTGCTCAAAGGAACCAGAGGATGCTTTTGAAATATGGATGAGGTGGGGAAGCCCTTGCTTAAGCATTGCTAGTAAGAATTTATGTTACAAGTGTGTGGACCTATTTTCTTTGTTGTTAGTTTAAATATGCAAGATGGGTTCATCATGTGATTGGTTGTGTCATGTCGAAGAAAATAAGGGTTAGGAATGTTTATAATCCTTTCATTCATAGAAATTGTAGTTGTAGGGCAAGAATATGAATAGATAGATGCAAAGATGGTGAGTGATTGCCTAAAGCCTAGGAACCAAGTTGATATTTTTTGTTGCATCTTTTTGCCACCAAGTTGTAAGTGCTTACATTTTGTGTTCAATTTTTTTGATTATCATTTAGATGTACATTGGCCATACCATATAATTTGTCGCCTACAAGGTTTATTAGGTTTTGGAACATCATAATTAATGGCCTATGTGTATATGCATTTGAGCTTGTATTTGGCCCATTGAGCTTCTAGAGGGTTTACAATTCGTGGAGCATCATTAATAGCATATGTGTATATGCATTTGAGTTTGTATGTACCCCATTGAGCCTCTCTAAGGTCTATAGCTCTTGGAGCATCATGAATGGCCTATGTGTATATGCATTTACACTTGGGAATACCCAATTGAACCTTTTCAAGGTTTGCAATTCTTGGCACATCATGAATGGCCTATGTGTATATGCATTTAAGCTTGGGAATACCCAATTGAACCTCTTCAAGGTTTGCAATTCTTGGCACATCATGAATGGCCTATGTGTATATGCATTTGAGTGTGTATATACCCAAGTGAACCTTTGTGGGGTCCAAGTAGTTCCTTGGATATCCTTTATGGCCTATGTGTATATGCATTTGAACTTGGGAGTACCTAATTGAGCCTTTTTGGGGTTTGTAGCTTTTGGAAGCTCATGAATGGCCTATGTGTAAATGCATTTGAGCTCATATGTAGAATAATTGAACCTATATAGGTTTGTAGTTCTTGGAACATCATTAATGACCTATGTGTATATGTAATCAAACTTTTATCTAGCCAATTGACCCTTTTAGGTTCGTAGCTCTTGAACATCACTAATGGCTTATGTGTATGTGCAAATGCGCTTGTATTAAAATTGTCTAGGTTATATAACAACCCAAATTCCTAATGCTTAAGGTCATAGATGTTAGGTGGGCAATCAATGCCATATTTGTTGATGTTTAAGGTTTTTGGTGTGTGCATGCATATTATGGTAGGGAGACAAGACATATACTTTATCTTCATGAGTGACAACAATTGAGTCCAAATTGCCAAAAATCTTTCAGTCATTTAATAAATCCTTCAACCAAGTCCATCTAATCTCTTGAATCCATAACTCTTGAATTTATGAGACAATTTTAGTTTGTTGGGGCAAATGTGGGAAGTCCAAAATTGACAAGACATGCTTCTATTCTTGAGCATAATGTAATCCATGTTGTTGGTAATAACACCATGCTTGAAAGGAAAAGAAAGAGCTAGGATGTAGAATTTGATGCAAGTGGTGCACATGATGGGTTAGTGGGTTGTAAGTGTGTTATTTTATAATTAGAAGCAAATCTATGAGCCATTTGTTTTTAATGGTTCAAATGGATTGTAATTATTTGATGTTAGACACATTCTATGGTGCTTAGTTTAAAAATTTCAATGGATTGTTAAATTGTTTTTTTTATGCTTCAATTGGAATGTATGCTCTTGAAGTGGGCCAAATTCAAAGTTGGATGGTTTAAATATAATTTTTATGCCCATGAAGTTTAATGATAGGTCATGCAAGAATGATACAAAGTTGAAGTGGTGGGTGTAACTAAGGTATGCCATCAAAAGGGGTTATGAACATTGAAAATGAAGGAGAAAGGTGAAAAAAGGTGAGAATTGGTGTATGGTGTTATGTTATCACCAAGTTATAGGGTTTTTTTGAATGTTTTAAGTTATCACCAAACTTTCCAATAAAATCTACATTTTGAGCAAAATTGGTTGTTAGTTAAGCATTCAGTTACCACTAATGTGCTACCAATTGCCAATAGGGATGCCACATTTTTTTTTAATGTTTATTGAGATCATATAATGTTTAAAATGATTTCTTTGCCATTGACTTGGAACTAAGATAATACTAGGTGTGATGCTATCACCACTTATGAAAATTAAACGTATAAGGTAAGAATAGATACTTGTTAGACTTGTCCCATTAACTTTATGAAGCAAATATTGTTTTATTAGGTTGCAAAGTGAACGTCTTGAAAAAATTACAATTGAGGCCAAACTTTAAAGCTCTATTTAGTCGAGTGCAAAAACAAAGGGAAAAAAAATGGATATGACATACAATAGGAAAGTGTACAAGGGAATGACATGTGGAACATCATTCATTTGGAAGCTGTTTGAAAAAGGGCAACATGGCCCAAAAACATGGATATTTAAATTTTTAATATCAAAATTTTCATTATTGTCCATGAAATTATGTTTGAGTAAACATTATATAATATAATCAAGTGGAATTAAATGTGAGTTGATATTTTTTGGATGATCAACCTAATCAAATGATTCTTGGTGGTTGTTCACCCACCCCCACCACATGAAAATTATCTTCATCAGTTCCATAGTTTGTACTAATGTATTCCAAATATTGCAAAGGTCTCTTGTTGTGTTGATCATGTTAGTTCAAAATGCATAGTGTTCGGGAACTTAAAGTGTATTCTAATGTGCATATTAGGGGTGCTAAGATGAAGGAAACCGGCCTAGCACAAGATGCATAGTAAGAACTTCAAGAGAACTTGGGGGAGGTGATATGTGGGTTGGGACGTAGAATTTTGAAGCTCAGCTGCAACTTACACCTCAATTCGAATGTGTCCAAAATTGTACTCTAGTTGTCCCCTAGTTTCATCACCATTAACTACTTAGACATCTCACTCCCACAAGGCACAAGAAGGAAAACTTTTGAAAACTTTTAGTTATTAAGTTGACAATGCACAAGAATGAGCGAGTAAAGGGAGTCATGTTGGGAAAAAATGTGCTTACATTTCAAATCCTTTCTCTTCCAAAAAAGAAACAATGAACAAATTTAATAAAGTCAACTTGCAAGTTATGTCTAAGATAATTGGCACCTAAATATTTAGTGGAGGTAGGCTTGAGGGCTCAAAATGCAATCTGAATTTTAGAGCGCCATGTGGCCATAAGCACTTTCACAATATATATATATATATATATATATATATATATATATATATATGTTTTGTTGCCTTTTTTTCATAGCCCTTGAATTTTTGTGACAATCATTAATTACATTGACAGTAAAAGGAATTGAATAACTATCCATTTTTTGGTGTTGTCATAAATACAATAGGTGGTCGGGGTGGGTTTGTTTTTTTTTTAATTGCCATAATTACAATAAAGGAAGGTTTGAGTTTGTTTTTTCCTTGCTACCATAAGTATAGTAGGTGGTGGGATTTATTTGCATTTTTTCTCATTGTGCAATGATGAAGAAGAGCAATAATTCTTTGACAAAGGATGAGATTTCGGCGTTCTTGAGCTTGCTTGCTTGTTGTACAAGTAACCTATCCAAAGGCTTACAAAAGGATTGCAACAAATTCAAATAGCTATTATTGTGCTCATTAGATAGATGATAAAAACTTTCAGAAGTAAAAACTAGGCTAAAGTAACATAGGAAAAAAGAAACCCTTTGATTATGTACATGATTATATACATTTGCAATGTAATGTTCATAGCTGATTTATGTGATGTTTCATTCCATGACTACATGATGGATAGATTGGTGGTGGGTCATCAATATCAACAATAGCAACTGTTCCAATTGAAGTGCCAAAACAAGCGGTAAAGGAAGTACAGTAGCGCACTATAAACAGCCTAGACACCATGTCATTATAAAACTTTTAGTTCAAAAATTCGCACAAAGAAGCTACATGTTTTAGTAACACAATGAATTTTAGCTTATTGATTAGTAATAATTAGATGGGAAAAAAGGGGGAAAGGGTTTCTACATTTCGGTATGTGTAGTTTTTTGTTTTTTCTTTTCTTGTAGAGATTATAAGTTACGATTGACAAATCTGTTATTTCACATGAAAGTGAAAACATGATGCTATAGATTACAAGTATAGTAGAAAATGGACTAATAGATGTTGAATCTTCTTCCCAAAGAGCTACTGACAAACTCAAGGTGAACTTTGAAGAAAATATGACAAAAGATTAGGAAATAAACAACTTTTTGACAATGATGGAGGAGACAATTAGTGGAGATGACCTAAAGGACTTTTCTGACCAAGTCCTATTTAATCAAATGACAAGTGAGGAGGATGAGAAAGAAATTGCAAACATGAAAGATGAGTTTTCTCCATCTAATCAAGGCCATCTAGTTGAGATTTTGAAGAATGTGGAGCAAGTGATACTTTTGGTATTTAATAAACCTATTGAATCCAGAGCTATGGTTGTTGTCAAGTTTCTGCTCACAGGTCTCGATAAAATTTTAAAACTAGATCTTTTCAACATTTCCAAAGATTTTTTGGTGGTTTTTGGGTAGAAAGACTTAATAAATGTGTTTCTTTTTAACTTTTGAAGGTGGGCTTTGAAGCAACCACTCTTGGGGCTCCACAGAACTTGAGAGGGTTTGTAGAATCCTATTTCTTGATCAAAGATTAGGATATTGAAGTTGAAAGGTCAAGGGTGAAAACAATGGCAATAAAGATGTAAGTTTCTTGGAACCTTCAACCAAATTAAAACACTTGTATGCACATGTTTTGATTGGTCATGTTAGATCTTTCTTCTTACATTTGTTTTTCATAGTTTTGAGTCAATGACATTATAGGAACAAGAACCATTGGATGGGGAAGAAAACATAGTTAGGGCACCTGTTAACAATATTTTTGGTTGGAGCAATTCATGTTGTGTTTAGAAGAATCTCATTAAAGATGCAACATTAAAAGAGTCAACTGGAGCTTATATTATCTTTGTTGTTCAAACAAAGCCGCATGGTCATGGAGATGTGTAGAGAGTACTTCATTCCAGTGGACTCTTTCCCAAGTGGTACTACATTTTCACAATGCTGGAACTACATGTAATTACTTGTAGTTGAGCAGCCTTGGTGGTTTGACTTAAGATGAATTCATAACTTATTGATGTAAACGGTAGCTTTTCATATACAAGCAAAAACATTAGGAAGATGAGATGTTGATGTAATGTGGGTTGCTATGTTAGGTAACAAGAAGGATGAATGTGGGTGCTTGATTTTCAAGGTGAGTATAATATACACCTATATGGCAGGGCATCAATTTTTGCACATTTTGCCATAGGACTATGGTTCCCATGTAAATCAAGGGGTATGTATCCTAGGTGGTGGCCATCAGTCTCCTAATCCATTCGGTAGTACGCATGTTTGAACCAATTATCAATTGTGAAACCTGGTGGAAACATGGCTTCTTGTTCAATGAGCACATCATAACTGGTGGCATTGGTGACTGACTAAACATCTGACCTGTAAGCAAAGCTCCTGATCTGTACCTTCATTGAACTTAAGTGCAATCAAATTCGATCTTTCCCCAAGTACCTCCTCTACGCTCCCACTAGCGATGCGAATCTACCACATAGATTTCCATAGTTTGGAGTTAAGCATGCCCATCTTCTTGGAGAATTGAACTTTAAGAATCATTGGTTGGGCACCTATGTCAAGAAGTACCACTTTGGGTGTATGTCCTCCCACTTGGATTACTGACCTTGTATTGTCGACAATGGCAACTTCGGTGGCAATGGAAGTTTTTTCACTAGGCACCACCTTTGGAAATGAATGAGAGATTTTGTGGAAAGAATGGTTATCCACAACACCTTTGTTGAGTAACAAATCCACAAGTGAGGTGTTCTGAACTCCCTTCTGATATGTGAATGTAGAGTCAGAGGTAGGAAAACCCACTAATTTAGCCATGCTAAAATTAGTGACCAGATTATGAACGCCATCTACAACATGTGAGCCACTTGAATGTCTCTCCAAGGTGTTGGATGGGACCTCTGTAGCATGTGGATCAGGGATTGGTAGAGGACTTGATGTAGTGTTCAGGGTATCCTCTAAGATTGCAATTATGTCCCTGGTGCTTAGCTTCAAATCTTGAAAACTAAACAATGGTGTACTCACAAGCTTTTACACCACTTCATGCATTTGAAGTTGGCATTCCATAAGCTAATAAGTGAAAAATTGTGTGTTTTCCTGATGTACATGTATTCCTGGGACACGAGAATTTGATGCCTTAACAGCTTGTGGTGTAGTAATTTCCTCTCCCCTCGCCAACAAGGTGTGTTCTTCTTCCATGTTGAAAGGACGAAAAGATTGTGGCATGACTACTCAAGCTCCTCTAGCCTTGGTAATAGGACTTGAACCAGATGCGAGTCCATTAGTCT
>Ga0116231_10002353_pt1 | contig 39500 bp, 32 predicted proteins | sample S1TSphgellanicum_2_FD_89695 | JGI IMG/M metagenome (GOLD analysis project Ga0116231, IMG submission 89695) | Host-associated microbial communities from peat moss isolated from Minnesota, USA - S1T2_Fd - Sphagnum magellanicum MG | ecosystem: Host-associated > Plants > Peat moss > Unclassified...
TTCAAGAAATTCAATTCGTCTTGCTCTCATTTGTGTCCTTCCCTTTGGTTGCGGAGGATGAAACACTTCATGCTCTCTGAATTCTTTCTTTGAAATTCCAATCTTTTGCTGTTGCAAAGAAAGTCTCTTATTGCTGTAAACAAAATTTCTTACTACTGCAAACAAATTCTTTTGCAGCTGCAAACAAAGCCTCTTCTTGCTACAAAGAATTGTCTGGGTGCTGCAAAGAATTCTCTTGTTGCTGAAAAGAAATCTCAGAAACTTCTTGTTCTTTCGCTCCTTCTCTGATCCCCCGCCATCGCCAGCAAAACGCTGCAAAACGCTCTGCTTAAATCATGCAGGTGTGAAATTTTAAATCATTTCTTCTTACTCTAATTTTGAAGGACCCTTGTACACCCATCTTGACTCGATCGAAGTTTGAGTTCACTGCTCGAAGAAAATGGTCTACAGGATTCCTGAGCTTTGGACACGAGAAGCCTGAAGCTACAAATGCTACAACCAAAAGAAGAAGACACATAGACACACAGAAATCATAAAAAGAAAACCATAAGGAAGGAAAAAATCATCCTCTTACCACTGCCAAAATAAAAATAAAAATCCCTAGAAATCTCAGAAAGTCTCTTGCTATTGAAAAGTGTTCTCTTGTTGCTGAAAAGAAATCTCAAAAACTTCTTGCTCTCTCGCTCCTTCTTTGATCCCACGCCATCGCCAGCAAAACGTTGCAAAACGCTCGCTTTCTTTCACAGACGGACGGACAATTATTTAGGAACTGTCCGTCCGGCTGGATGGATGACGATTCCAGCTAGATGGATAACGATTCGGGCGAAGGTTGGAACTTGGAACTTGGAATGGGGTAGCGTTCTGCAACAGAACGTCACGTCACGAACGGGAAGACATAATGAATTTATATATAAGATATATATATATATATATATTACCTTTAATTTTTAGGTGTCTTGATCGACTAGGTTGTGGAAAATGTACACTAAAATCAATCTTCACAATGCTTATAATTTCATGCATCCAAAAAGGTAAAAAATGACATCTTAAATGTGTGGCGGTCATTTGGAATATGTTGTGATGTTTTTTGACCAAGTATGAATACACCTAATGTCTCTCAACATTCGATGAATGATGTTTTTGTAAGTACTTGAATGATTTTTTCATTTGATGTGTTGATGACATTTTCATTTCATCAAAAAAATTTAAAAACTCAAAAATAGTTCTACTTTACTCCAAATTCACACAAAATTTGAATTCCTTCACCAAATCATTTGAGTGAATCATATACAGATCGAAATCATAAGGTTGAAATCATTGTTGATTTGTCATCCAATGTTATATTTTTGGTGTTCAATATACTTTTTTTGATTTGTTGACATTTATCAATGTTTCATCATGCACTTTTCCAATACTTTGACTCATTCAATTCAAAATGATCAACCTCCTAGTCTTATGGTGTTTCATCAAACTCACATTTATTTATGTAACCTTTTCACATAGTTAGCACACATTCATAAGCTCAAAAGATATTGAACAATCTTAGAGCAAAATCATATATTTGTGTAATGTTAGAATGTGATCTTTTTGCCACATCACAACATTTTTCTTGAAACAAATGAAAGGTGCTTTGTGTAAAACTTGAAGGGAATCTAGAATTTAGTATAATGGAAGGCAACAATGTTAGTGCCTTCCCTTGCATATCAACCAAGGATCCAAATTCCCTTATGCACCGTTGCCCTAGGGAGCAAGAAATTCCCAGTGTGCTTTGTGTAATGTAACTTTGAGGTTACTACACAATTTAGTTAGCTTCTTGAGCAACTAAATCAACATTGACAGATATTGAGTGAAGACACCTTTCCACCATCAGATCAAAAGAAATCTCAATGAGTACTATTGTGTCTAAGTGCCTTTTGACTTTGAGGCTACTTGAAAAGCTTGCCTTAAGTCTTCCTGATGATGCTTTATATAACTTTAAGGCAAGAAGGCCTTAAAAGTATATATAACTTCAAGTAGACTCAAAGTCAGAACGCACTTAGACACAACAGTTCTCACTGTGATTTCTTTTGATCTGATAGTGGAAAGGTGTTTTCGCTCAATATCTGTCAATGTTGATTTAGATGCTCAAGAAGCAAACTAAATTGTGTAATAACCTCAAAGTTACATTACACACTGTTGACCCATTAGAGAAAGCATGTATGAGATGGTGGTATCACCACACAGGCAGTTGCATGTGGATTGCCACCCATTCTTCATCCAGATAGGAATATACTACCCATGACTGCTTCACTTTGACAATGAAAACAAGCCACGTATCCTCAAACTGTGGAGATGAAAATATGACTTGTTCATGCTCACAGTACAACTGTCGACATATTGAAAAAATACCCAGCATAAAAGACATGATCAAATCTCTGAAGTGGTTCAAGTTGCTAGATATGGCTGGAGGATAACTGCTTCCAGCAATGCCATCTGCATGCTCTGAAGTTCAATTGATTTCCTTCAAGTTCTTGCCACTCTGCTCACCCTAGGAATTAAGACCTCTCTCAAATTCATCAATTCAGGAAACCAATCCCCTGAAAGTCTGCATTAGAACCACACAACACCTACTTCCTGGTGTTGAAAAAAGAAGGGATGGCAACACTATTCCATGGCAACTGAAAGGAATATGCTCCCAATTTGATACATGGAGCCAAAAATCTGGAACTCCAGCTAAATGGCTCTTGAAGAAACTACCAAAACTTGCAAAGTCTGGCAAGGGAAGAGGCTTTCATATCAATGCACGGCAGAACTTTGAAGATCCTCACCATGTACACGCAAACGATAGAGGCAAGTGTGCAAAGGATTCCCATGGTTGGTTAAAACATGCAACCGGACCATGTTTATCAACTCTTCCCCAACATCTTCCTTCGCCAATTCAAAGGTCTGGACACTTGAGCCCTCCACATCATAGCTAAACTCTCCCAGCAGCCTCTGAACAGTTGGTTGTGCTATAGAGTGGTCAGCAGACTTCCGGAGTTCACGCCACCCAAATATGCGGAATTCTTTGGGGGAACTTTTCACATCATAAGCAGCACTCTGCAGAAACAGAAAATTTGTTAGTTGCTGCTAGATTGTACATATCACAGGTAGTCAATCTATTCCTAACCTACACATTACTTAACTGTTTACGAAGCTATTAGCACAGGTCTACGACATAACATCCTCAAGATAATCTACGCTATCTTCCAGCCTGAATACCCCAATTGACAAAATTTTAACCACCAAGCAAGCCATGACTGAGAAATCTCCCATCACAACCACAGAGACACAATCACCACCATGGGCAGTTAGCAGCCATTTTATACAATTAGATGCCATGAATGTTACTCACATTCAGAGCACACATCCAGCACTCGCTTCTTGGACTCTGTTCAGGCTAGCAAGCATCTGAATGATGCTTAACAAACAAATACAAATTTCTTAAGCATACCAAAAATTTAAAATTAGCATTCCCTAAGTTACAGCACTTGTATGATATCCCAGTATGCTGCTGTTCAAGGACCATGCATTTGACCACTTTGTTTAGCTCAGGGCAAAAATCCATGCCATAAGACTTGATGCCAACAAAGCAAGACAAATATATGAACAAACATATGGGTCTGGCAAGTTTCCATGTGCATGTATAGCACCTACCTTGGAAACGTGCTCCAGAGTGATTGCAGTAGGAATAATGGAAGTTCGAAGAGAAACCTCCACAAACACATTGCTCCCCTTCAAAGGAAGGCACTGCCCAGGTTCTCCAAAGCTGGGTTCCAGCAATTTGTTAGCTAAAGGATGCTTCTGGGAAACACCTGGGAGCAAACTCAGAGCCGCCATACTCCATTTCCCACCTCTTCCAACAAAAAACCCCTCAGAGTGGTCAACTACCACACCTCCACCACTTGCCAAGGCATAATCCGGCCTCCCAATGCCATCTGCCATATGCTTTTGTAGTTCAGTGAGAACAATTTGTCTTGCTACAGCTCTGACATCTTCCAGACTGAGAGATTCCCCCTCACCTTCCACAGCAAGCATGTCAGCTGCAACAGACCTCATCATCTCCAATGCTTCAGTCCTACTCAGTGCACTATCATCATCTCCACGAAGCCTATCAAGTTGAGTTTGAATGGACTTTAGTTCAGTCCCCAAGTTTACTACTTGCAAGTCTATGTTTTGCTTGACTTCATCTCGAAGCTCTCCCACCTGCTTCCCAATCTTCATGTCTATCATCTCCAGTTGCACCTGGAAAAGAAAATTAGGCCAGAACCCCAGTCCGTCATCATCAACCATATCACCCTCAGATCTGGAGACAGAGAGTGACAGACAGAGAGATAAGTGTCTGAAAAAACTTTGGAACAAGTTGAGGTCGTAACCCTATTCCATCATCATCAACCCTAATACCCTCAGAGTCTGGAGACAGAGGATGTAAGACAGAGATGGGTATCTGAAAAAACTTTGGAACAATTTGAGGTCGAACTCTATTCCATCATCATCAACCCTAATACCCTCAGAGTCTGGAGACAGAGGATGACAGACAGAGATGGGTGTCTGAAAAAAATTTGGAACAAGTTGAGGTCAGAACTCTATTCCATCATCATCAACCCTAATACCCTCAGAGTCTGGAGACAGAGGATGACAGACAGAGATGGGTATCTGAAAAAAATTTGGAACAAGTTGAGGTCAGAACTCTATTCCATCATCATCAACCCTAATACCCTTAGAGTCTTGAGAGAGAGTGTGACAGAGATGGGTGTCTGAAAAAACTTTGGAAAAAGATGAGGATTGAACATAGGGATGTTCTTCTCCCAGTCCCAGAAGTTCTGATCAAGGACATCAAGGGACTCACCTGTATATATTTTGTTGTCTTCGTCACAAACTCATCCAATTTCTTTAGTTCAAGAGCAATCTTGTCTTGGGTTGCAGGAGGAGCAGGTGCAGAAGGACTGCCCCTGTAATTCCAGAAAGTTGTTCCGAGACCAACGGCCACTATGAAAATGAGGAAGAAACGGGAGAAGAAGTGACCCACCGTGTCCCATATCGATGTCTGCCTTTCCTTCCTCACCGCACCCGTTCTATGCACCAAGTGTTTTCCTGTCGTCAGCTTCACTGCCGGAGCAGCAGCTGCTGTATCCCCTCCTCCTCCTGCTACACTTACCTTTCGCTTCACCGTTTCTGTTCCCCTGCTGCTTTCCACTGGCATTTCCCCGTCCAAAACGTTCAAATCACGTGAGAAGCCCAGCTCTCCACTGGCCTCTCCTCCTGCTGCATTCGAAACCTTGGCGGCGGGGTCTCGAAGCCGCCTCGTAGCTCGCGTGTTGGCAGCAGAAAGTGGCGGCACATCAAGAGCGGCTTCCGATCCGCTCGCTGTGGTAGGCGCAGTGCGCTTTCTGGGCTTGGAAGCCACGGCCACCCCCTTCTCGGCAGTCAATGCTGCTGCCGAGAGCGTGGGTGAAGCTGCAGTCGCGGACATCCTTTAGCCCCCTTCTTTCTCTCATACAATCACACAAAACTCCTCAGATGCTATTGCTCTATCCATCTTTTTGCCCGCTCACAAGAAGTCTCTCCACTCTTCAACAGAAACTCACCGTCTCTATACTTCCTCCATACTTCCCACCTGCTCTCCACACCACAACCCACGGCTGCTATTCCAAACACACACTCCCCTATTTCCTCCCCCCACAACTCCCTCAAAATTCTCGCAATCCGCCACTTCTTCTTCTTCTTCTTCTTCTCCTCTCTGGAAAGAATGCAACCTGACTGCATGCAGAGAAGAGATTGAGCACGAAATGGAAGCACAGACGATTGCTGCAATCAAAGAAAGATGGAGACAAAATCAAAATCAAAAGATGAAAAACACCCAAATCCTGCACGCGACCAAACTACACGCAAGAAAGAAACGGAACCCTGGTTCCCACAAACCCTAATGCAGACTAGTTTTTAAACCCGCCGGTTCCGGTTATTTCATAAACTTAGAAGAGCTGACAGTTTTCATGAAAGAATCGGGGCGTTTCTCTCCGGAAGGCTTATTGACTTTTTCATTTTTGAGAACCGCGGTTATATACCTACCAAAATCGGTTCCTCGAATGTTTTGAGAACCAGCCCAGTATGATAACCGGAGGACATCTGTCCCCTCATTCTAAGAACTGCCTAACACTGCTACGTCGATACCAGCGGGCATTCGCCGTGGTACACATGTGTAAGATGGATTCACAGTTGGTCGTGGATGGGAAGTTGGGGGGTTTCATGGATGGAAAGTTGGGGTTTCATCCAACCTAGGAAAAAAATTACAACCTACGCAACCCAAATTTTTTACTAAACGCATAATTTTTCATTCTTTGGGTTTTTTTTTACTTTTTTCCAGTGAACTCCATTTCCATTCTGCAAATGGCAAACTAACTTAAACCCTAAGTTGCCTGAAAGCATGATGAAGAAGCCCTGCCAAGCTAAATTAGAGAACAAAAACCCTAAAGACCCATCCAAGTTGGAAAAGGGAGCTAAAGAGGACCAAATAGGTAAGGTGTTCTAAGGAAGGGCTATTATTCCACGCCAAAAATAGTGGCAGCCAATATTAATAGAATTTCCATGCCACCAACGAGAAACCTCCCTTTTTTTCCTTGTGGGTTAGGATAATTCGTTTTCCCACAAAATTCAGTAAAGATGTCAGGTGTAATTTGATACCAAAGCAAGAATATTGTGTTTAGATTCTTATAGAGTACAGTAGCTTAAGGGTTTTTGGCCCCTAGGAAATAGGTCTATTTTTATATGAGAATTTCTGAAAGATGATATTTTAGCTTGTGTTGAAACTTGAGATTAGTTAAAGAGTTATGATATCTTGAAGGATTTTGGTTTCTTTTAGAGGATTTTTGGAAGATTATATTTTTGCATGGTGAAATATTTGAGTTTTCATAATTCTTCTTTTGCATTGAGATACTTTTTAATGTAAATGGCAAGGCTACAGTGTGACACACCTCTTAACATGACACCCTTACGGACATCGTCCTATCCCCCTCAATAACTCTAGTTTAGCCCTTCTCCCCAAACTGCCTAGAATTTCAAATTTTCAAATTTCGGCTGTAAGCCATTTTCCTTAAGATCTGTGCAGGCCATGCTTCTTTAAGGCCCACTTTAGACGAGGGTCCAGGGTCCAATTTCCTAGGAACCAACTTGGTCTGATTTGACACAAATTGAATCCTTGAATTGGACTGTATCTTGGTCCCTAGCCTGATTCTTGGTTCTCCAAATCAGGAGCTGTCCTTTTAGCACTGTTTTTTGGGTCTGGACCCATTGATTTTCCCTCCAAACAGGTGCCATGTAGGTTTAGCGTCAATTTGCCACTTTTTGTTCTTCGACCCTTGTCTAAAGGCCTTGGGACCAGTTTAAATCTTTCAACCAATAAGATTGCTTGAATTCATTGGTCCCTGGACCTTGGACCCTCATCTAAAGTCGCCCTAAGTGTGCTCTTCCCACATTTTGTGTCCTTTCTCCACAATAAAATCAGCAACGAAAGACAACTAAGAGAATCTCCAGCGGTGCTCAGTATGTGACCCTGCACACAAAAAGTTGGATAAAGAAAAATAAAAACATGCCGGTTTGGCTCAGGAATTTGGTTTTGGCTTAACAATATTGCACCGTTTTCCATAGCTGGTAAAAGGTGCACCAACACCTTTGCAGCTGTAGAAAGAGTAATAATCAGATCTAACTGCTGCTCAGTGTTTCTGATTGGCCCATCATAATGATTGGTCCAGGTGGTTTGCTATTAGTAGTTCCCATCTATTTGCTGTCCCAGTTCGGTTCGACCCGCAAAAAAGTAAATAACTAAACTGGGTTGTGAAATATTTTTTTTTGCAGGGTCACATATTGAGCACCACTGAAGATGCTCCAAGATAATAACAATAAGAGCATCTTCAGCGTGCTCAGTAGGGGACCCTGCACAGACAAATTAGCTGAAGGAAATTCAAAATATGCCGGTTTTTGCATAGTTAGTTTACTGAGGGCACAGAACAGCCTACCACCTGCCATAGAAGAGTGTAATAAATATGATCAGACTTGTGCTGTTTTTTTTTTATTGGCCACTCATAATGATCGCTCCAGGTGGTTTGCTATTAGTAGTCTCCTACCAATTTGCAGTTTTCGTTTTGTGGGTGGAGTTGGAAAAAAAAGTACATAACTAAACTTGAATTTGAGAAGTACTTTGCAGGGCCTCATACTGAGGCTCCCTTTACAGTCTGGTGTGGGACTGTGACCATGGAAATTCTAAGAGCCCTCAAAGAACATCCAAAGGCAGTCCCATGGAAATTCAGTAATTATTTGCATGTCGACCTAGACTGTACTCTAAATCAGATTACAAAATCAGCCTAATGATTTGTAGACCTACAAAAAACAGCCTACAAAAAAAAAAAACTAAATTACACATAAACCTAGAAAATTAAATATGCAACCTGGTAAATACCATTAGCTTCCTATGAACATTGCCAACATTTTCAATGTTCACTCCATAGAAGTTGAGTTTCGGATTCCTTTATGAACCCATCTTGGTTCAATCAAAGCAATGTGCAAAACAACCTTCTTTTCCTTTTGTGCCTTTTATTTTTCAATTGCGAGCTTCAAATTCACATTGTAAACCCTAGCTGTAAATCCACAAAATGGGGCATGATATGTATTTGTCGATAAAGGTAGATTAGCTTTGATTATTCCGTGCATTGCCTAACTTTGCTTAAAACATCATTTAAAGCTTCACTATTCATAAAATTGTTTTCTCATCACGTTCTACTCAAACTAAAGTCATTTCCTTATCATCTTTTCAACTTTCTCAACAACTTTCATCTCTTTTGACACATGCATTTATTCCTTTTAGTGATTCATCTCCCTAATTGTTGTTTTTTTCAATTTCATCATTTTTTGTTCAAATGCAACTACATGGTGACCAAATGTCATCACAATGTTTTTTGAATAATCAATCAATGGTTCCTCCATTGAGATTTAATGAGTGGACTTAAACAAAGCCTTGAGCATAATCAAGAGGTGAATTAATCCACCATTGGGGGCTACCTAGGTCATCAATGCTAAGGTGTGCCCCTTCATTTCCCTTTCCTCCAAATTTATTAATCTTGGAAAATTGTTCGAACCAACTTGAAAGTGTTAGGTTGCAAGTTGTCAAACTATTTGTTAATTTACATAGTAGTGGTAGACATTGCCTTGAATGGTACGGTTGTTTTTGTTTAATGTTCTACAAATCCAACCACTTGAAAATTCAACCTACAAATTCACCACTTGAAATTCTAGTTTAGTCTTCACAACTTGTTTAATAGGTTGCATATTGCTTGCCATTGCTTTTGGATTCAATGGTTAAATCTTAATGTTTTTGAAGTCATTGCATATTATTGCTTGTGATAATGTTTGCTTAAAAGGCAAAAACAACCATGTTGTATCAAATCTTCCTTTCCAACACCTTTCCATTTGTTAACTAATGTTTAAACATTTTTATAAACTCTAAATGCAATTTTGAAATGTTTAAAACATGTAACAACCAAAGTTACAAAGCATGGTTTGTGTGCAATGGTATGGTAATCAGATCCAACCTTGCTCCCCTAACTTTGTGCACAATGTTTTTCATAACATGGTAATTTTGGCCATCTAAAATAAGTGATGATTAGTTATGCACATATTATCTCCATGATTTTTAACATATGTTATGAAATGAAAAACCCATTTGTAAAATAAAAAAAGGTGTGATCCAAGCTTTGAGTTGCATAGCCATCACAACTTCATGTGAACCATACCAACACAAACATGTGTGATAATCTCAATTTTTAAAAATTATATCAAGGATATTGGGGTGTGGTAAGGCTACTAAAAGTTTTTAGCAACTTCATGTTAGAGTAAGGAATTATGAGTGCGCATGGTTGCATGGGGGGTCGTTTTTTTTTTTTCGAAATTTGATATTGAATGAATGAAGTGAAAGATTAAATTTTTTTTTAACAAAAGTTGGTAGTTATAGTTTTAGAACTTCAACCACGTGATTAGGGGTGAAAAATCTCTAGAAGGTTGGGGTTAGAAACAAACATCAAAATTCATCATGTTTGGCAAAACATTGATCTTGTTTTGGTATTTAGTGGGTAGTCATGTAAACAAGGATGTTTGAGATTTCTGAAACAATTAAAAAGGTGATAACGAAAAGTCCAATGGAAATAGAATAATCTTCAAACATTGTAAACGTAAAATTAATTCAAAACAACATAACGATTAAAATAAATAGTATGATAGGGTGACAATAGCAACATGGATTTCATGATGAATGAAATTTTTATTCAAATTATGGATAAGTTCAACAAAGAGCTACAATTACATGTTGAATCCTAAATTATGCCACAATGATAGTTGATAACTGTAGGAAATTTAAGATGCATTGAATGGTGTGAACTAAGTAATTCGCCTTGCTATTAGGAGATAGTCAACAAATTGAATCACATAACCAACGATAATGTCCAATGTCGAGAATTGAAAACCATGCGAAAATGGAGGTGTCTTTAGTTTCATAAAAACTTTCGTAAACAATTTTAGGTTTATCACCAAAAACAAGGTCAACTTGCAACGAAATCACCAAGGTACGAGAGTTTGAAAAAATGCAATAAAACCAAGTTCAACAGGGTTCAACTTTGAGATGAAAACACACCTCTCATGGTTCGAGATTTTCATCATGAGGATGTTACGTCAATGTCAGATCCAGGGATGATTCCTGAAGCAATTCTTCATTCATTTGTGTGGTTTGAAGCCTATAAGACATGGTCATAAACAATGCCATAAATTCAAGGAAAAGCAAAAAAAGTGATTAAAATTAATTTGGTGATGAATGTGTGAAAAATTTTATACATCGAAATGTGTGGTTGCAATTTATAAGTCAAGGAAAAACAAGGAAAAACATAAGTAACGATCTAAAACCATGATAAAGTAAAACCTTAAAATCAATGAAAATAAAGTTTAAGTAAATTTTATTAGGGGGGGAAAGTGAAAAGAGATGAAAATGATGTTTTTCCTTCTCCTTCCAAAGGCCACCAAGCAAGATGTTTCTCCAAAGGCCACCAAGCTTAAAACCTTCCAAATGCCACCAAATTGGGATCTTCCTTCACCTTCCTTTTTTTCCTTCTTTTTAAAGGCACAAATTTGAATCATTTGGGCTTTTTTTTCTGAACATAATTTTTTATTTGAATCTTTGGAAACTTGTAACTACAACTTTCCTTGGAAGGAGAAGAATGATTAGTTTTAGTAAATGGTGGAAGGAAGGAAAATAAATTGGATGATAATAGAACCTTTGAAAAAATGAAAATGAATAGGGGTAGTTTTGGGAGTTTGAAATTTTCAAGAAATTCCACAAGACCTCTTGGGTTTTGTAACATAATTTTCTTGATTTAAGTGCAGAACTTGAAATTTGGTAAGTAGGTGCACCCTATAATTAGTTTTCCAATGAATTAATGCAAGTTAAATTTGAATAGAGTGTATGACAGCAACAATGTTTTAAGTGATTAAAGGTCTATTGTCAAAAGAGCTATCTACTTTTGTCAAACCCTCTCGGATTCTATGGCACAACTTTTTACCGATTTTGGTGCAGAATTTGAAATTTAGTAAGCAAATGTGCATTGTAACTAATTTTCCAATGAATTAATGCAAGCTATATTTGGACAACATATCTGATGGGGACAATGTTTTGAATGTCTGGAGGTCTATTATCAAATTGAGCATATTGTCAAATCCTTAGAAGCTGGTTTAGGTGGGTGACTGTTTAACATAATTTTTTAGGATTTGGAGAAGTTGAATTTATAAAATATATATATTAGTTTCAAATTATAAATGATGCATAGGACGCAAACTATTGGTTTTCAACTATAAATGCAATTTAATATCTAAAGATACACTTTGCATTTTTTCTTCACTAATAACATATGTACCTTCGAGTATAATCACCTCAAAGAACTAGGAGTAAAAGGACAAGAAGTCGCCTCACATCTCATATTCACATTTTGTAATGAAATGGTGTTTAAATTATTTACCTTTAAAGATGTAGAAGTTTGGAAGTGATTTGCTTATTACATTAATACATGATAATGTGGACAACCAACCTTGCTTGTTTGATGTGATTGAATGCACCAATTTAAAGACTGGAACAAACATGCCCCCATTTCATCCAACTTGTGCAACTAATTCATCATAAATCCATAACTAACCTAGCAAATATTTTTTAACATTATAATCTTTTGAAAGGATATTATAAAAAGATTCAACATTTTTTGGGCAAAGCCATTCTGTAAGTCTTCTTTCAATTTTGTTATTAAGTAATTTTCAATGGCATGTTAGGATTATGCTTCTTGAACCATTTCAATCACCCCACCTTGGAATCTTTTTTTTGAAATGTGTAAACATTTCTTTTGTAATTTTTGCAACCTTCAATTATAATTATGCATAAAGGTGATCAGATGCCTAATTGCTTGCAACTTTTTCACATATTTAACAAGTGCATCCTCTTTTCTTTATGTAAGATCCTTGTTTTACCTCTTTTTCAAGATTGTTTAATGCCATGCAGATGATCTTGTAATGACATGACAAACACACCTTAGATCTAACCTTGCAATTTAGATCTTGGAATCAACTTTGACAACTTCCATTACCTCCATTACGAACTTCAAGTGTGCATCGTCCCAATTCCCATTTATTTTCATGATCTTGCTTTGCCACCCAAATTAGCTTATGAGGTCTTCATCTCTTCAAGTTCTACCCTTTGCATGGGCTTGTGCATGGTTGTTGAAAGGCACTAGTCTATGTACTTTGATTTAATTGAAGAGTTGCTAAATCACATTGCAAGGTGAGTTGGCTAGCTTAATTGTAACTAATTAAGCCTTTCTTGCATCTTCAACCTTTATAATCCAAATGATAGATCCTTAAATGGTGTAAAAGACTTTAATTGAGAGGTGGAAGGGATTCTTCATGTTGTGCACACTCCCATTCTTTTCTATATTCCACAAATTTGCTATATGAATCATCATTGATTTGAACATCTTCCACATCCTTATTTTGTGTCAAGAAGCAACCTCCACATTTGGCTTTCATGCACAATGAGATTCATGTTGTCAATGTTCTCTTGCAAAGCTCATAACAAACAAATCACTCTAGAAAGAACCTTCACATCTAGCTTTCTCATACAATGTGTGACCCATTTTGTCAAGATTTCGTTGGACAGCTCACAATAGACAACCACTCTACACCTAAAATGGTCAACCTATATGACTATGTATGTCACTAGCTATGTTGAAGCTGCATACAAATGGTAAACAAAGATTTTGTGCAGCAATCGATCTCCACCATGCAACAGCACTTTCATGCACACACAATGGTTCAAGTATAATTGCATGGTGCTGTAGGAGTAATCCCAAAGCATGCATTAGACACTGCCAATTCACCCCTTGGATGCACATATCATGTTGACTCTAGCTTGCACGTTATGATTAATCTCACCCTTAATGGACATGATTAAATCTCTAATCTTGCCTTTAAGGTGAAAAAATGTAGCTGGGATTAACCCTTCTTGTGTTACTTTTAAACCATTTTCATTAAGGATATAATTTCAGCCAAGTTTGGGCACAAATTATATCCTTAATGAATATAATTTGTACCCATTTTGTCTACCTTACAACCCACAAATAAAAATTTCCAATCTCCAAGAGAAAATCCTATTTAGGAGACCACAGAGAAATCTCAACACCATAGAAAATGATCGTATCTTTGAGACTGGAGAAATCTCCATACCAACACTTCGAGAGTAACACAATAATGGGTGGTCATAACCTTATAAAAGATTAGCATCTAGGTTTGACTTTTTCCCCAGATGCAAAACTGCAACCCCCTTTTTCTGTACAGAGAAGGCCAAGGTATAAGCTCATTGCTGCTGAACACATGGCAGTTCCAGGAGAAAGAACCTCAGATGTCCGTTGGATCATACTAGAGTACCAACATTCTTTCAACTTTGGCAGAGCCATGGTAAGGAATTTGTGGTTACTCTGAACCTCATCTAAGCAGTGGGTTTCAAGTGTGTTAACTGGAACCAGAAACCTAGACTACATTTACAATTTTGATTGTCCCACATTTGGCCATAACCAATTAAGAACACACCATATCAAGGAACCCTGTGTCCTTCCACCACCTGTTTTGTATACTCCCGATAGTACAAATGCATTGAATCAATAACTAAGACTGTCGAACTGCTTTCTGTTCTACATGCTTGACTGCATTCTTGTAGAGGACACTTCATCATATTTCTTGGATGCAGTGATGAGGTGTTCACCTATCATGTGCAACCGTAGATTCCTTGTATCAAAATTGGGTGCTCTCAAGCAGGTACTGAGTATTTTTCCACATGCAACCACTTGGTAGCTGACCATTTATTGCCTTTCACCACAGGGCAGCCCCCTGCCAAGATCCACATGCCACATATCATCACATGAAGAACTGTAGGATATAACATCTTATAATTAGTACCCTCATAAGCATCAAGAAATCTCCATACTCACAATTAAGAAAGCCAGAACAAGATTGAAACTTCTCCTTATAAGTCAAAGAAAGACTTCCAGATAAAGACTTAACAGAACTGGGAAGAAACAAAAATACAAAAGGGACAAATCTAGAAAGGAAAAACAAAAAATACACAAACATGTGAAGTTTGAACAACATTGACAGTCTCTCACTTGTTCAGGGACCATCAACAGGATCATATATGATAGCAATTTATCTATCACAACTCCCCCACTGACTTCATTGGCTCCCTACAGTGAGTATAGGCCAGTGTAAATACTAACCTGCATACCGAGTTTCTGTTGCAAGTCTGGAAACATTAGGAAGACTAAGCCATAATACTGGCTAGCAACAAACAACAAACAACACAGAAGGGGAAACATGGAGAGAAATGAAAGGAGGAAACAAAACAGACAAGGAAAAGCAAACGAGACCAAGTGGTCATTACAACATCTTCTAATTGAAGGGTCTACATGCACAATCTTACAACCCTACCAAACTACACAATAAAGCTCCACCTCTCTAGTAGCCAACCTAGGCTTTCATGTCCAGGCTACATCATACAAACACTTTGCACTCAAGACTACAAAACTTTCAGCCCTTCATATTTCACTTGTTAGTTTTCATGTTGACAGGTGTGGAGCACTAAATGCATTAAATGTTGAGGATTTGGTCATTTTCAAGTGGTTTTGCAGATCATCAGCTATTGCGAGACAGTAGAGAGGAGTGCCCACCATGCAGGCTGGAAGCATCAAGAGAGGCATCAGGCTTCATGCTCCAAAAGAGAAGAGCATCACCCATGTGTGGCCGCACTGAGAGGCCTGCCTTGGCACACTCTGTCAACTCATCCCAGTCTGCCACTAAGCTGCTGTTCACCTGTGATGCAGGAAACACAGTCTCACCACCTGCCTCCACATCACTTCTGCTCCATCCATCCCCATCCCCCCCAGCCTTTCTCATGTTCAATCCCATATGTTCCCAATTGAATTCCACAATCTGCAGCCTTGTACCAAAGAAGTTTTCAATAAAAACAGCAGCTGTGCAGTCAAAGAGGCAAAGAACGTGAGTAGAGGTCACCTACAGGTACATAAGCACTGTGGCCATCCGCTGACCACCATTCTTTGTGTTGAATGTGTCATGAAAGTAATCATAGTGTGGCTCATACTTTTGACCTACTTCATAATGCAACACCTGCAACCCCTCGCCATGATCTGCTCACAATCCATTTGCAATGTCACATAACATTACATCCTTTTTTCCTAGAATTTGTGACTGTGCAGAGCTCCTGAGTAAGACAGTGACAGCACCGTCTAATGGACCATTCAAAGGTAAAGTGCAGAGCAAACAGTGTGGTTGACGCCCTTGTACCTGAATATCTGGTATCTGATCTACTATCAGAAACCATGTAGTGGATAGCAGTGATGACACTTACTGGCCTGCTTTCACAATGCATCTCATTTTAGCACTACCCAATGGGAATCACAGGTGTAAAGTTTGGGCTTGCATGGACTATGCTCTAGATTCCTCAGACCAGTTCAACACCCTGTTGAGCACAGACTCCACAATATTTCGAGAAATCCATTGACATATTAGCTTTTGACTTACCCAACGGAATAAAGGTGAAATCAGCAATTCGCTTCTCAATCCCTTGGATGATTTTGTCCTGTCCTCTAGCCAAAAAAGTCCCTGAACTTGTGCGTACTCTGCAATTCCAAACTTGGAAGATGTCAGGCAAGAGAATACTCCACGGAGTACACAATCCATCAGTGTATGACATGGACAAGGATGGTTCAGTGAATAACAAACCTGCTATCTTTGCTTTTGCCAGTTGCACTGTCCACAACTGCTGACTTTATCATGCTGGGTTTCGCCAGGTCAATCAAATGTATGCATTCCTCAGCTGTCTGTCACCATTCCATCAAACAAAGTCAAAGTCAGCTGTCGATCCCTCAGCAGGTGTCCAACACACCAAAGGAGACGCACTTCTGAATAATACCCTACAAGATGAGCAAAACTTATCACCATGTGCTGGCCTTGCTGGCCTCAGACATTCAAAGTCATGTTTTCTATTCACCAAAAAAGAGTTGCTGGCATCAGAATCTTGTTCCAAAATTAGTCCATGACCCCTTACCAGGAACTTATGGTATAGAAAGGATCTGGGCTCCCATGAAAGAACCTCCACCCATGGCTTCGACAAGGACTCTCCACGATGCCTATAGTTTAGTTACTGGGAAAAGTTAGTGAAAACTGGAAAAACCTCTTAGTTGCTAGCTAGCATATTCCTGCAAATCATTCTCCTGTAGATGGTAGTAGCTACAGGTCAAATCAATACAGAACACCTGATTATTACAAAGATGGAACAAACAGAGTCATAGAAATTTGACAGATCTCACCACATATCAAGAAATGTAGGAAACCCCAAAGAGCAACAAGAACAGAAATGCCAACAAAGTCATAGAGATTTCAGAGATCTGACAACATATCAGGAAATGTAGGAAACCGTAAAGAGCGACAAAAACAGAAAAACCAACAAAGTCATAGAGATTTCAGAGATCTGACCACATATCAGGAAATGTCATAAACCCTAAAGAGCAGCAAAAACAGAAAAACCAACAAAGTCTTAGAGATTTCAGAGATCTGACCACATATCAGGAAATGCCAGAAACCCTAAAGAGCAGCTAAAACAGAAAAACCAACAAAGCCGTAGAGATTTCAGACATGTGACAACAGAGCAGGAAATGTAGCAAACCCTAAAGAGCAGCAAAAGCAGGAAAAAAAAAAAAAAAAAACAGGGGGGCGGGGGAAAAAAAACAAAAAAGAGAAAAAGTAAAAAACCCAAAAGAGCAGCAAAAGAAAGAAAAAAAAAAAAAAAAAACTGTGGAGCGTTTGTAACATAACAGCAACGAGATTCACACCCCCGCCCTCCCATGTTCAGAGACCTGGATTCAACAGCAAACATGGATTGGTAGTGCCGAGCTAATAACATCGGTGCACATTGTAAAGGAGAGAGAGAGAGAGAGAGAACATTACATGTGAAGCAGCTGCTGTGACGGGAGTTTGAGCTCCACCTTAGCGCCCTTAGGGAAGTCGCTGTCGGTAGACGACGGGACAGCGATGAGACTGAGGAGAAGGAAAACAAGCAGAAGAAGCGACACAAGTGCGAATAAGAACAAACCCAATGTCCCTGCTCGCGTCCTGTAGTAGCTTCGACTCATCTTCCCCATTGACAATACCCAAAAGAAAGAAAGAAAGGGGGAAAAAAAAAGCAAACAACAACAACAACAACAACAGCACAAGGAGTTATTACTTGTCTTCTTCCTCTCCCCTTTATCTCCACCTCCCACACCACACCAGACCCCAAACACAACAAAAACAGCCCCTATTATTTCAAATCCTCTGTGACTGCGATCCACAATGGTGAAGGAAAACACAATTCCTAGCAGCAAACGAACGAACGAACAAACGGAGACCAGAAGTAGAGTAGTCAGCACTGAGCAGAGCAGTCGTCAGCTGAGGAGCAGCAGCTCGGTGTTTTTTACTGGCAATAGACACCAAAATGCAAGTAAAATACCTTTTTTTAAAAATCGCCAAAATGCAAAACCAGAAATTTTAAACAAATCGAAAAAGAACTGATTTTTTGGAGGTTTTCAGGTCGCCAGATTTGAGAAAAACAGAAAAAGAGTAAAAATCTCCAGATTCATATAGGTACTTATGTAGTTGTCATTGTGTAGCCAGAAATATAGAAGGATGATTGAAGATTCCGTTTTTTTTTTTTTAATTTCTGTTTTATAGCCAGATTTGGCTAAATATTCCTATGGATGGTTGCCAATTTTTCTACATCTTTCAAGGAATGATCATCCCCACTTTAGCCACAAACAGAAATTCCTTGTTTTAAAATTAAAAAAGCACCGCATAGCAGAGTCGTCAAACTGAAACCACAGCCACAAAAGTCAACTAGTGAGACTTTTTCGAACTGCCGTACCCGCAATGAATAAAAGTCAACTTTCTTTGAACTGCCCTTTAAATTTGAACTGCCCTTTTTTTTTTTTTTAAAGTTCATCAGATTTAAACAAGTTTCTATTATTTATTTATTTTTTAAATTTGCAATTTGTTTTATGCAACTACATATGTCGTATGTAACTCAAAGATTATCGTATAATGATTAGCCTAAATCACATTTTTTTGTTAGATTTTTTTTTTGTTTCGAAAATTTTCAAATAACTTGGCTAAATTAAAAAAGACAAAATTTAAATTTTCAAATTTTCTTTTAATGATAAGTTCTAGTAAAAGGATTTTTGATTTTTTCTGTTTTTGGCCCACTTTCATATCTTCTAGTATGTAACCAAATTTGGCTAAATTATTTTGTCGACGATCGCCACTTTGACCATATCACAAAATCCTTCAATGAAACCTTGTTACAGCCCGCCTAGGATTAGGACAGTCGCCATTTAATTTGCTAATTAATGCTGGGGATCCTCACCAGTGGACATTTGCAAATCTCTCTTGGGATGCTCACAATTGATGCTGCAACATTTTTATTGAAAAATGAAATTAGTATTAGAAAAACACTTTGCCACTGTACTCCATAAATTTTGTTGAATTTTGTTGAAACTTTCTTTTGAAAAAATGATTTCATTTTTTCATTATTAATTTCTCACTCTAGAAACAAAAAGTGCGGGTCATGATATCCTGTTATAGATTCTCAAATATTCTGCCAATTTTCAAGATGTAAAATTTCAAAAAATTCAAGAAAATTGCTAGATTTTGACCTAGTTACTAGTTAGATAGGTAGAATATAAAAGCATGCCTGAAAAAGGCGGTAGTGTCTATAAAACATATTGCCAATTAATGGCTATATCTTTTTTTGGAATGCTCCCAAGCCAAGCTAAATTTTTTAAATGGCCTAAATCCCTCCTACTTCCATCACACATTACTAGATAATTAACTAGTGTGAACCCCGTGCATAATGCACAGGTGTGTTATTTCAACAATGTTTGGCTGATGTTTTTGGTTTTTTTAAAAAACATTTCTTTTCAAACAACCGTTGGTCCCCCCCGCCCCGACAGTTCTTTATATTTTTTCAATTGCTGCTAAACATCGGTTTTCATCGGATCACACTGGGCCAGAGTGATTCAGCACCCACCGGCGCACCATCCATCCACTGGATGCCTGAACATCGATTTCCATGGAATCACTCTCGGCCAAAGTGATTCAGCACCCATTGGCACACCATCCATCCATTGGATGCCTAAACTTGTTGTGGATGAATCTAAACCTCTCTCGTGCCCAGCCCACCCGTGCTGGCCCACCGTCACAGATAGACTCATAGACAAGTAAATTAATATATATGATTAACTACCTATGCAAGTTAAGTAAGTAGGTTGAGTAAGAAGGTAGTGGATGTGGTTGGTTACTATGTTGGTATGCAAAGTGCTTGTGACTACTCTTCTCACATGGTGTTGTTGCTCTTTTCTTTTGATGAAGTAATTCAATTTTTAATTATTTAATTATTTGGGCTTCTCATTGTTGTGCACTACCAATGACAATGAATTGACAAAAAGAAAATAAAGGTTTACATTTGAGAACTTTGTTATTTTCAGATATATATATAGGATTCAAATTGTACCAAAAATTGTCCAATTATCATCCAAGGGAAGATTTAATCAGACATTTTTGTTTTTAATTCATTGAAATTTTGGAAGCAATTAGGGTGGATAAACATTAAATCAGCTAAACAAGTGAGGATTAAATTCTTGAATTAAAATTAAACATTTAAGGGAGAAAATTTTATTGAAAATCAACTCAGTCTCAAAGAAAAGAAAAAAAACATGTTATTCTCTTTAAATAATCTCAACATATTCAAATGAAATAACACATATTTACATTTGAATGAAAGTACATGTAAACATGTGTATGAAATTAGAAAGACACAAAGATTCACACAAAGAAAATTGAAAAAACACAAAAATTTCAAAAAAACACTGAAAGAAATAAAGAGATTTGTTTCTCTTTCAATATTTTAGGATTTATAAGGACATCTTAAAACATTACAACTTGTAAAATGTTTATTCATTAAACATTTTGATTTACAATCGACCTCCAATAAATTTATAGTTTGGAATTGTCTTTTGTACAACCTGCGACTATAGTCCATCCCACCTAAACCAGCTCCAATGAAATCATCATCACTGAAATTAAAAATAATTTTAATTACTGAAAAAATTAATAATCAGGTTATGAAAACTGGTTGTTGTTGTATATATGACAACTGCCCTATCTGAGAACCGGGTGAGTTTGAAAAACAAATTATTTGATAACCTGACCAGTTCTCACCAGCCCAATATATATATATATATATATATGAGAGAACCGGGAACGGCCGGTTCTCACAAAAAAGTAAAAACCACCCAACACTGGTAAATACTGGATGCCTGCAATTACTCAGTTGTAGATGAACCTCAACTGAGTTAACATTTGGTTTCTTCTTGGTAACCAATTTTGTACTAAATAGGTCTCATATGTAGGTAGATAGGTATGAAAATAGGTAATCACTACGTACCTACCAAGTAAGTAGATGGTTTATGGTTCAGACATAGGTAAGGGCTATTACAATGAACGATCTTTGGGAAAAATCACCTAGCAAATATTTAACTTATGTACTCCAAAATAAATAAAATTAGATATTTAAGTATTTATTCTTAAAATGGAAGAAATATACTAAAATAATATAAGAATGTGATTTCATACATGGCATGTTAATTACCATTACAATTTGGTAGAAGATGGGAACTACCCATTATAGATTGGTAGGATCAAACATGTTAGATATCAATGGGATGTCAAACCTTGTGAAACTATAAGTGATGAGAAAATAACTAGAAATAGGATAATTATCATGTCAATTTTGTTTCTACCACTTGTATTAGGTAATCAAATCATATTTTAAAAATTAAATTTATTATTGTGATTTTAGATTACCCTTGTAGTTTTGAATACTAATTTGTTGTTGTGAATTTTATGAGTCAAAATAATTGTTTGAACACAATAAAAGAAATTATCAAATAATAATGGAATCAAGATGAGACATGACAATAAAGTAATGTGAAAGATTGAAAGAATGTAGTAAATTTTGAACAAATATTATATGACTAGTGGTACCCGTGACCTTCGACACCCGTGGTTACGTCACTCCAGTCACCCCGAACGCACAGTGGTCTCGACCGACATTGTGCGAGTATCAGAACCAGCCGTGTGTACCCTCAGGTTATCAATATGGGTATTTACTCCCTTACCCAACGTGAGAAAACCCAAAACCTTGATTTTGACATTTTGAACCTTAGTTCCCAAAAGTTTTGGAAATTTTCGAAAACACGCTCCTCTATATAACCACCGGTTCTTTCGATAGTGGGGGGGGGAGGGGAATTTTTTTATATCCGCCTCTAGTGCGGTGGGAGAGGGATGCAATCCGACCGTCACTCCTACCCTTCGAACGGCTACAATGCTCTGTGAAGACAGTTTGTACACAAAAACCGTGGTGATCCAACCATCGTCACAGACTGACACTGGTCGCCCGTTGCTTCATCGGCCTCTCCCTCTCCCACCCCCCAAAACCCCCGTCACTGACTGACTGACTAACTGATGTAATGAATTAATATATTAGACATTAGGAGTTTAAAAGGACAATTAGCCTAGAAAGGGAAGAAGTGATTCTTTACTAAATATTGAATTCATGTAAGTTAATTTGCCTTATGAGTTATCATGGTAAATTTCAATGTTAGGCAATTACTAAAATATAAACAAACCCACAATGATTATATACCCAAGTATGTATATCCATTTACCCATCAAAAAGGAAAAAAAAAATAACTAAGCAATTTTGGAATTATTAGTCATGAAAGTTCAAAAGAATCATGTGGAGCAAAGAAATGTTGACCACGCATGCCATCTTTGTTGCTTGACTTGCTATTACAATTTAGTTAAATACAAGTTGATTTTTAGAACATATGTATTGAAGGGTGTGAAATGTGGTAGCATTTGCACTTTTGGGAGATCAACAATTGATTCCATGATTGCAAAAAATTGTTGTTGCGTGACATTGAAAGGAGATGACAACATTATATTTATATTAGTAGGTCCAATGCACCAACTTTTAACTCTTTTCATTTGTGTTTTTGTGATTTGCAAAATCTATGCACTTGAAGCATGTACATAATCATTTGAAAGTTTCTTGCTCTTATTTGTTGTTATTAGCATGTTAGAATAAGTAATAAACTTCGCACTTGGTGAAATGAATTACAATGATCAAAGATGTCTTGCTAACATCTTTATCACCTTATTTGTTTGTTGTAGTTCATGAAAATCATATGGAGAACAACATTTTTTTTAGCTAGAGCACTAGATTGCCACTATCTGGTATTGAAGAAGTCATTGCATTTGAATCACCCATTTTTGTATTGTGGAAACTAGAGTTCACAAAGTTGAACTTACTCATGAATGTGTTGAGCTTGTTATAAAAGACCTTTTAAAAACTCCACATGAGCAAGCAAACTTTTGGAAGTCACACAATCATACCTCTTTCACATAGGCTTTTTAATGTGAATGATGACAGTTTTGTAAATATTGTCAATGCTCAAGTCATGAAATGCATGGTGTGCTACAAGTAAATAATTAGTCTTGTAATTGTCCTTTCAAAAATATTACATTTTCCTTTACATATCGATTGAACAAACTGATATTTGTTCATGCAAATTAGTTATGATGCCTATGATTTGCACAAGGTGAAATGATGAAAAGACAATTCAAAATTACATAATGCATATGGGAAAAATGCAAAGCTACAAAAACTTTAACCAAATCCAAACCAATGTAGATAATATTCAATATTGAAATTTGAAATTTTGGTTCATTGTAATGGTTGCTAGTTTTGGGAGCTTGGGAAAAGATGAAAAGGTTCAATTTGTAAGGGGTAAATTGTCTACTTTTTGATCACACAACCACTAGATTCCAAATCAAGACCTAGTAGGTAATTGTACCTTTCTTTTCTTCTATAGGCATTTTATGAGTTTGACAAATGATAACACATAAAATGCAAAATATTTTTTTGTCAAAGCATGGACATTTAATCAAAATATAATTTCAAGGTTCAATTCAAGTTTTATATACAAAAAATACATAACAATCATAAAGTATTGAACTCAATATAAAGGTCAAAAAGCACTTCATATGGTTGATTCCCAACCTTGAAGGCATGACCAACAAATTTATTAGAATACATAGAAAAAATAGTCTTGATCAAGGTTTGCCATACCTAACATTGAATTTCTAGCAATTTGGTATTGTGGAGTTCAACAAGTAAAACATACTATTCAAACTTCTAGAAAAAATAAAATTCACACGACTCCCATATTTCTCCTTCATGCCACCATTGTTAATCAACATTGATATGAAGTTTCCTTGTATTGGTGCATATAACTTGTACTTAGTTTGCCCTAATGTTGTATCCAACTTTTGGAATCAAAGCATTTTATATCGTTAGGAATTGCTAGGGTTTCCAAGGGCTCAAAAAGAGGTTGTAACATTGTGAAAACATGCATTCAAACCAAGTAGCGGGCAAGTTTTATTTGATTTGCCCAAATGGAACCATGATAAAAGAATAAACCTAATCAAATTATGACCACAAGTTGTCATCATGAATGGAATTGATTATGTTCTAAATGTACCTTGATTTTTGTGTGTGCTCAAGGTGTTTGCTCTAAGAGCATAAGGGCAAAAGATCCTAGCTTCACATATTGTGCATTGGTGAAATTGTTGAGAGTTGAAGGACAATCATGCAAAATGTTAGATCAATGTATGTTGAAGGTCCACCATTAACAATATACATATTGACCATTTTCCCAAATTCTCATAAATGAGGTTGAATTGTAGCTTTGATGGTTTCAAAACTTGAAGCACATAAATATTGCTTCATTTGTTTGTTGCTAGTAAAAGTTGGACATTGGGTAGTTGTGCACATGTTTGTTTATTCGAATTGGTAAATGTTTATTTGGAGTAGTTAAACCTTTCAAAACATCATGGTGATAGAAGGGTGTGGGGAGTTCAGCGTGTTGAATAGTTAAGCATCTTCCAAGAGGCCAAAATGTGGTATTGAGCATTTTCTTGCATGCATCTATAAGCATATCATCTAGATTCTTGTGGATTCCAAAATCTACCCATCATAATTGCACAAGTTTTCCAACTTCTAGAATGGTTGATGCTCAAGCCCTTCACAATTGCAAATCTTAAAAAGTTCATGATCAAAATGATGGTGAGGGCATTGCTCTCCAAAGATCGACAAAAACATCTCATTAAAATTTTCATTCAATTCTGCAAAAGAATACCATAGAAAGCAACGACACTTCTTAAAATGACGACCACGGTGGAATTGGATGCTACAAAAATTCGTGAAAATTCTCAACACAAAAATCACCCAAATGGAAATTGTTAAAAGATCATTACAACTGGTAGAGTAATTGTTGTGTTTGATCAATTGCATGGGAGTAATCCAATATCTAGATGAACATCAAAAGCAAAAGAGGGGCAAAGTTGGTAACTTCCACCCACATCCTCTTCACAAGGGCAAAGACATAAGTAGGTGAAAGGGTAGGTTTAGGGTTTGAAGGAGCATTGGGAAGGTTTCTAGGTAGCTATAGATAGACATCATTATTTTTATTATCTAGATACAGCAAGCCACATGTTGGAGACTCCTCATGAATGTTGTGTTTCTTGTCTGATTAACTGCAAATTTGTGTGAAAACTGTAGTCCTGAAGTGTCAAGTTTTCCTGCTTGTACCTGAGATTCTCATGGAAGTACTGAGATGTTTTGTGCAGTTTGCATATTGGTTGGCACTATGGTTCATGATGACTTCTAATGTAGCACAGCCTCAATACAGGAAGGGTGCAGCAATCTGCAATGAATCAGGCTGTTGGATTACAAGCCAGGGAGATGACTCGAAGTGTTGGAGAACGGCCAACCATATATCCTGGCACTGAAACTATAGCTAGTTTGTCAGCTGTTCAGACAAGCTGTTCATCTGATATCGGGAGCTGGTGAAGTGAGTGGGTAGCCATGGCAGCTTGTTATTGCTATTGAGGATGAAGGTGACGGTCTGGCACTTTTGTGTCTGACTATTGTAAGGCTCTGCCTGCACCCATTGTTGTGTTACCTTAAAAGTGTCATTGTGGAGGTCACTCTGCAATTTTATCAACATCTGTTCAAACAAGAACTGCCTCTGTCGGGCAGATATTAGTGGATACAGAAGGCAAACAGTGAAACATCACAGGCTTTCAAATGAAGGATTCAGCAATATCAGTTGTGGTTGAGAATGTGCAAAGACAATCAATATCACATCTATGGGAAAGCAGAACTTGGTTCAACAACTAGCTCAGGAGAACATTCCACGTTGACAATGAGATTGTTAGCAAAACTATCAATCTCGATGGAGAGGCACAATGGAAAGCAGGAGGAAGGAGCACTCTCTGATGAGTTGCAGAGGACAGGTTCCATTCAACCTCATACAGCTGCCAGTAAGGTGTGCCACAACAGTGGAACAGAAATGAAAACTAAGTCCACAAAACTTGACCAGTTGGCTTTCATATCTATTTGTTTGCAGTTCCCCCAATGTAGAATACCCAAGCAGTCTCATGATGAAGAAAAAACAGCAAGGTTAACACTTCCTCTGGAAGCCGCAGAAAGAACCAAAGTAGGAAAGGCAGAACAAACAAAAAACAAAAAACACACACTGGTATGAACAAAAGTGCCAGTCTCACACCAGTTCAGGGACCATCAACAGTAGTACAATACAGCATGATAATAGCAGAAAGTTCATCTTGAGGTCTAGAATGCATCTAGAACACAGTACCATGTGCATATAAAATCAGGTTGAAGTGAAAATCATTATCAGATTGAGAATCAACAGGTTGTGAATTTTTAGAACTCATGCACAACTTGAATCATAAGCTGTTATTGCGAAGTAAGACAGTCCTGGATGCTTGCAACTCATATGGCAATGGTAGTTGAAAACTAATAGGAGGTACTGTAGATGCTAGGCTGAGAGAACTAGGAAGTTGGCATGATAAAATAACTATGAATGCAGTTTTATTGTGTTTGATGCTCAAGACAACAAGAAAATCCATCAAGGGATAGAAAGCAAGGGTCACCAAGGTAGTAGATAATATAGCAAAGTCTACAGCAACATACAATAGTAGAAAACAGAAAACAAAGAGTGATATCCTAAATCAATTTTCTCAAAAATTTCAGTATGCTTGAACAGGGTGGTTTCTACAACTTACATTTGACTAGAGAAGCTTTGGTTTGTGCCAAACCGAAGGACGTAACAAAAGAACAACAGTACCAAATCAGCAATTTGTAACTTCAAAGCTAAAGAATTATTTTTATTTACGGCATATCCTCAGTACACACATCCAGCAGAAACAATCAGAGAGACTACAGTAGAGCATTCAAACAGAGCAACAACAGCTACTACTACAGAGATCTTTTCAGCAGACACCAACAAGAGCTATAATACTGTAGAGCTGGTTTTCTGGCTGCAACATTGACAAAGAACTCTCTGTGAGATCAAATCATGAGAAGCCAGAAAAAAGGAAGTGAAAAATGTTCCAACCTGCAGCTGCCAAAGTGTTTTCCCTTGTACCACAGGAGACTGCCTGCTTGTCCTGCTCCCCAAATCCCCCAGCAATGGTTGTGTCGAAATCCCCAAAAAGAGAACCACCTTCTGATGAAACTAAAAGTTGTTTTGGAATCTTGTCCTGAAGTCAGTACCCTCTGTCAAGAGACCCATCTTCTTTCACATCTAACTGAACTAGAATTCATCACAGCTTGACATTACCATCTATCCTAACAATGTTCAAGCATGCCCAGCAGAGAGCACATGCAGAAAATCTCACGGTATTCAATTGTGGAACAACTTTGAATCCAAGGTCTGGCAATGAAAACTCATTACTCCTATTTGAAATTCTATTAGAAAAAAGGAACCAACTGCAGCAACCTCCTCACAGATCAAATTTTCTATCCCAGAAACCAACCAGCATTTTGTGCAGCACTACAGCCTATCTGATATAGCTGCCGTCTCCATTCTTGAAAGCCATCCTGCTGTGTTGTTGAAGTTCTTACATTCCATGTATAATGCATGGTACAAATGCTCTCTCTAATAACTACCCATTGGTGGCATGCCATATGCTGGCATGCCACCATAACCTGGCATTGGAATGCCCCCATCAAAACCCCCACCCATTCCTGCTAGTGGAGGAGCTGGTAGTGCCAGGGGCAAAAGCTGCGCATACATATTTGATTGAGCAACTAGTTCCTTCTCTTCGTTTTCTTTGGACTTCGCCTCTAAAGATGCATCATGCTTGTCCTTGATGAGATCATCTACCTTCGTCAAGTACTCTCGCAGCAACTGTAGTATGTATGGGAATGCAAAGTCAATGATGCCATGCATCCAAGCCAGCTCCATTGCTACATCAGCACGGATGAGATCATAGCAAGTGTACAAGCAAGCAGCAAAGCATTCCTTCTTGCCCTGGTCGACAAAGAAGGTGAGCAACTCTTCTGCCAGCTCTCGGTCTCCTGATTGGGATGTGGTCTCCATAGCATCCTTATACAGGTTATCCTTCTTTGAAAGTGCAACTGATTGCCGCCATCTGCCAGCCTTCTTGTAGATATAGGCTGCAATTCGTCGGATTTCCAGAAGCTCATGCTTCTCAGTCCTCTGTGCCATGGAAATTTGATCAAAGTTATCATACAGATCAATGGATTCCCTGAGGCGGTCATAATCTTCCTCCTCAAGGTAAAGCTCATTAAGAGCTTCATTCACTGCACTATTATTAGCACTCTGTACTGCAACCATGTATGGCTTTACCAGGGGCAGATGTCCAGCCTTGCGCATCATGTCAACCACACGAGTGTGGTCAACTCGAGCAGCTAAAACATTGAGAAGGTCATTGATGAGCCCAGGGTGCTCCTCCAGATAGAAGAGTGCAGCTTTGTAGTAAAGCTCCACATTTGCAACCTTGACAGCAACATCCTTGAATTGCATATGTTCCCAAGCCTCTGGAGAATGACTCATCATGGTTGCTGCTGCATTGTCATACTCATCATACTGAATGTACAGATATGTAAGCTCCTGCCAATGCTGTTGCTCGTCACAGACACGGATAAGCTTTGGAATGTTAATACGGGTGACAAAAAGCTTGAGATGCTCCATCAACTTCTCTGGGCGGTACCTGGCATACAGAGTTCCAAGCTCTGTGAAGATACCCATATGAGCACGCTCCAAGCCGAGCCCGCTTTCCATGAGCGTAATGAGCTCATCAAATCGGCCCTTGTTCTGGTAGTAACTGCTGACCTCTTCCAAGTCATCAACCTGGACAATAACATTGAGACCACAGATTTGAGCCAACCGGAATTCCTCAGCATCAACACAAGCAAAGCAGACTTCCTTCCAGGTCCGAGCACTGTTCGCCTTCCGGGCAGCATCAACTGCTGCTTGGAACTGCTGAAGCTTGACAAGAGTGCTGGCAAGCCGGCCCCAGTTGGATATGTGTGTGAATATCAGCTTGGCAGCTTCATATAGTGCATCATCAAACAGTCGGTCACCAACAGTCTGCAAATTGGCTACGTTTGGCTGAACAATGAACTCCTCAATATCTCCAAGCCGATCAATCTTGGCATAAGCATAGATAAGTTCAGAGTCCACCCTGGGCTCCTTCACCTTCTTGCGTACCATTAGCAAGTATCTGACAAGGTCCTCATAAGCCCTGACATTAGAGGCTTCATTGATTACCTCATTGAACTGGGTGGCATCATTAGCCTTGATGAAGGACTCAATAGCATCACTAACCAGTCCTTCTCTTAACTGTGCCTTACCAACCTGACTCCACACCTCATCCTCTTCCACTCGGGCTGCAAACTCCACAGCCCGATCAATGCTGCGGATGTTATCCAAAAGCACATTCACTGCTTGCACATTGAGGTCAAACTTCTTGAAGATAGCAAATGCCTCTTCATACAACTCTGCACCAACAGCAATTTCTCCCACTGCTGGGCCATCAAAGTTGTCCAACCGGTTGATGTAGTCCATGACTCGAGTCTTATCAGCCTTGATAGCTGTCAGGATAAGAAGATTTTGAAGGTTAGGATTGCCACTGAAAGCAGAGTTCTGAAGGACAATCTTCTCAAGAAGCTCAATTAGCTCATGGGGCAAATCTGCTGTCATGAAAGCCTTGACTGTGGCTGAAACCTGCTCTGGGCTCTTGCTCTCTGGCAGTGCTGTGGAAACAACTTGGTCAATAAGCTGCCGCCTGAAAGGATTTGCCTCATCAAGCACCTTTGCCCACAATTCAGGTTCCATGCGCTCCACCACGTATCTGGCTTGGAGCTTGAACAGTGAGTTCTTGTTAGTAACATTAACAAGTTCATCATCACACTGGCCGCGACGATACGCCACAACTGCAAGAGTGGGGTCACGCTTCTCACAGTACTTGCCCACGACCCGGGAGTCATAGTAAGGATTTGTGGTGAGGAAGTGCTCTGGATTGTTGTTGGTATCAACAATAATTTTCCCAAGAGCATTGTGCACATGCACATCTTGACTCCCTTCACTCACCAAATGCTCCAAGAATTGTGTTAGCAATCTCAGTCGATTGCGCTTCTCACATTCATCAACGAGAGGCTCTACTGGCAGCAGAGATCGGACTGACAAGATGAGACCCTTGATGAAGTCTTCTGGGCAGTCATCATCAAGAAGTTGACCTACAACCAAAGGAGCATTCTGTGGATTGACCTTCTGAACATACCCTTCGATATACCGCAGCATGTTGTTTGAGTACAGATAGTGGGTGAGATCAGGCACAAAACCATGGCGGTCACAGACATTGATAAGTGGCCGTGCATCTGGTAGCTTGGACTCCATCAAGAAGTTCTTGGTTCTCTCTGGAGGGTAGAAGTTGGACTCTCTAGTAACACGCTCTACTTCTTTGATTTGGCCAGTCCTTGCTGCAGCCTCAATGTACTTATAGTGGATTTCAGGGTCCTCACTAGAACTCAAGTATGCCCCCAGGAAGAAATAGAGACCCTCATAGGACTTGAACTGTTCAAAAAGCTTCACACAGGCATCCACACCCAGCTGCTCTGCATACTCCTTGGCCACCTGTACAATGATCTGGAGATTCCCTCGCATGTTGACCACCAGAAGCTCCTTCATGCAATCCAATGCCCATTCTCTTGACAGAGTTCCAAAGAACTCCACCAAAGCCTGAGGCTCAATGGCATGAGTGTTGATAACAACACGCTTGATGTCATTCAGCTCTGTGTAATGCTGAAGGGCACGCATGTAGAGACCAGCTTTTTCACAAAGCTGTGCAACTCGAGGGCGGTCATAATGGCTGAACATTCCATTTGCTAATATTGCATCAGCAACATTGGGAAATGTGACCAGGTTGATCTCCAAGACCTTTGTCTGAAGCATGCTGTGTTCTGGCAAATTAGGTTTCAGCACATCCAACAGAAAAGCTGTTGCCTCCCTGATCATGTTGCGCTGGAGAAACAAGTCTGTAATAGTGTTGTAGTCCACGGGACAACCACCTTCCAATTGTGACATCATGAGGGCAAAGTTCACAGCACCCTGGGGGTCTGATCTTAGGATTGATTGCAACAGGAACAGGTAATCTGGAGTGTAGCCAACCTGTTTTGAATAGATGAGGATTTTATCAAACTCCCCACGCTCAGCAAATGCTGCAACCACTTTTGGTGTAGCCCTGGCCTTGATGTAGATTTTAAGAGCCATGTCACTGTCCACAGTCTTGACAAGGTCTCCCAACTCCTCACTGCACTCCAGCTTGTCTTCTGCCAACCAGTTCTCCAGCAGGTTCTTCTTGTTCTGGTTCACAACCAAGCGTGAAAGCTCCAAAGATTCAAAGGCATTTAACTTCCCCTTTGTCAACAGGGTCCCAAAATACTGGAGCAGAGGTGAGGTCTGCCCTGGTTGCACAGGAACGCTCTGGAATTTGGCAACAGTGTCTGGTGTCCGGAGAATCCCTTGGGGTGAATCTGCTGCAAGATCTGCAGCTTCCTTGTACTTCAGCTGGGAGAACAATTCTTGAAATCGTTGCACTACCTATATGAACCAGAAACCATACACCAGTGTGAGGCATTTCACGTATGTGAAAATGACAACATCAAGGGTGAGAGAAGATGGAATGTGGAAGCTGGGTTTGACTCTATCTGTGAGGTTCTCCAAAGAACAAGCTGCTGGGAATACTCAGTGGTTGGATGCAAACATCCCAATTCAGAGACATGCCATAGATGAGGTTACATACCAAGTGCTCAGCTCCTGGAAGATTGCTGCGCTTGGCAAGACTAACTGCCAGCTCCAAGTTATTGAGCTGAACAAATTACAAAGAAAAATGAAGGCTTAGTGCACAACAGACAGACCAAAGAAAAACACCTAAACCAGAAGTGCATACAGCTTCTGGAAAGACACAACATCAGAGATCCTCAAATTCAACTTAACAGCATCAAGGGCCAACAATGTGCAAAAACCATAATGGTGCTGGAACATCATCACAGAAGTCATAGGTCTGTGCAAACATCTGTGAGACAATTCAGTACCTGATTGCTGACAAATGGAACTATTGTCGCCTCATTCACTGAGGCAAGGAGTACTTGTCCTCTTCGATTCATGGCATAGAATCCACCCACAGATGGAGCATCAGTTGTCAAAAAGATAGGATCAGGGCTGATGCGGTTGCGGTAGACAGCAGTGGCAGTCTCCAAGTCATACACAAACAGAAGTCCAAGCTTTGTGATAACATATATAAGCTTGTACTTCGCTGAAATCTGCATTGCAACTGGGAAATCATCTGCAAAATCTGGAGGGAAAAAAAGATCTGCCTGCTTCTTGGAGAATCCAGGTTTCCCTGCCTGAGCACCCAGCTCAATGACATGCAACTTTGATGTAAGCTGACCTGCACTGATCGATTTTGTTGCAAATGCAATCAAGAGCGAAGGGGTCTCGTTTCCTGCCACCTGAAAAGATGCAAAAGATGCAGCATGCGATTCTAATGCCTGACTCCGCTGCTGATCAACTGAAAACAGCTGCATGTTTCCCTTGACAAGCTGTGGACGTTCAGCTGCTCCAGGAGCAATGCCAATAAGCACAAGCCACTTCTCTGATGGATCACATCGGTAATTGATGATCTGGTTGCCACTCAGATTTGCAGTCCTGTCAAACATCTTCAGTGGCTCTGCCTCACCCTCAATGGACCAGTGATACACAGAAGTTTGTGTGACAAGTCCCAGCAACTTCCCAGTGATCCACTTCCAGAACACAACCTGCTCAGGCATCTGGTAAGACTTCATCTTAGCTTTCAACTCAATGTTGAAGATCTGGAGATGGTCTTGAGTGGTACCAGGAATCTGAGCCTTGAGGGCAAGAATCTTGCTGGTGGGGTTCATCAAGGCGGAGTCTGCCGTGATGGGACGTCGCAGCGGTTGTGAAGGCATGGACATGTCTATGATAACCACGCTGTTCTGCGGCGATGTCTCGCGCACGCAGATGAACTTGTCAGACTCCATAGTCACATGCGTAAAGGTGATGAACTGTTGGTTGATCCCCAGGCTCGTCAGCGTGAGCGCTTCCTTCATCGTTATGGGGGCGTTAGCAGTCGCCATGGCGACCGAAGACAACGAGCGTGATGCGCAGTACAAGCTCTCTCTCTCTCTCGCTCAAAGCTTCGACCAAGAGCCGAGAAAGGAAGATCCGCAGGAAACCCTCACCTGTGTGCACGCATGCGCGAATCAAAAGAAAAAAAAAGCTACCACGATGCACAGAAGAACAACAACAACAACAACAACAACAGTCTTCCTTTCTTTCTTTCCGCCAACTGGATCTCGAGATCACTCTCAGAAATCGATCAAACCAACGCGATTCCTCTCCCGAAAAGCAAGCAGATCATCATATGAGATAGAGAGAAAACGAACACAAACACATATGATCGGAAAACACCAACATCCTGTGTGAGAGAGACACATACCTCCGGACTCCGAGAATCTTCGATCGATCGATGGATGGGATCGATCCCGAGCAGCTATAGCAATGGAAGGGAAGGGAAGGGAAAAGAAGAGAATAGAAAGAGACTTGATGTCGCTGCTGAAAAGGGCAACTCCTCTCTCTCTCTCTCTCTTGCAGTTGCAACCCTCCTCTCGCTACCCTCTGATAATGCAAGATTAGGGTTACGAAGAAAAGCCAATTTCAGAGCACAGAGAGAAGACAGACGGAGATAGATAAGAGACAGATGTCTGAATGATGCAGGATTAGGGTTACGAAGAAAACCCCATTTCAGAGGAGCGGGGGAGAAAGAGAGCAGAGAGAGACAGAGAAGATGCTGTTACCACTGCAGCAGGGACTTCAGCAGGCATCGCCGGGGTGGTTACGCAGCAGCAGCAGCAGCGTCGTTAGGAAGCAGCAAGAATTTTGTGTGCCGCTGTTGTTGTTGCCTGTCTTCACTACTCATTCGCATCCGTGGACATGCATACGAGCTTTCAAAAGAAGTGCACAAGAAGAGCCCGTCGTGAAGGTGAGAGTGAGCATGCATGCATGCAACAAACTGGCCTCTTCCTCCATGTGAATCTGTATTGCTGAGGATCTGTTTTGGCCTAGCGTGCTTCAATGTATCATAGGAAGCTTCTCTTCTTCTCCTAGAGCATTGTCTGCTGGCTTCTTCATCCTCCTTGAAGTGTTTGGAAAGTATTTGTATTCGGGACGAGGGGCACTCTGCTGCTTCCTTAAACCTGAGATCGAAGGTTTTGTTTTTCTTCTCAGTTGGAAGAATTAAACCTGAAATTGAAGCTTTATTGTTGTTCAGGTGGAGAATCATCAGACAAGTGGAGGAGAGCTCGAATATAGAGGTTCGGTTCCGCATGGTGTAGAGAAGGTGCGATTAGATGCATGGCTCGCAGGACAGTTGGCGAGGATTAGCAGAGCACGAGTCCAGAGCAGCATTCGACAGGGACTGATTCTAGTAAATGGTGAACCTGTGAACAAGGTGTATTGCATTTTCCCTTACTTTACCTCCCATATCTTCTTCTTCTCCACAATTCTGTAGTGCATAGAACTCCAATTCCTTGGGTAATGATGTGTCTGTGAGACTGATTGCCTGTGGAAAACCAATGCCCCCATTATTAGCATGTGAAATTCTAGCTGGTTGGTTGAGCCCTGTATTGATGAGTGAACTTTGGTCAGAAGTTGAACAAGCTCTTGATTCTATACTGTAGTAGAGTGCAGACATGCAAATGTTTTAAAATAGATTATGTATGTGCAAATAAGGATCCTTGGCAGAGCTCCCAGTGGGGGTGTGCTACTAACTTTAGAGTGTATTGACTGGCATCTTCCTTATTTGAGGCTGAAGGTTTCATACATGGTGAAAGAAGGGGATCAAGTTGATTGCCAGCTTTCTCTACAGCAACCAATGGATGCAAAACCTGAAAATATCCCACTGGATATCAAATATGAGGATAAGCACCTCTTGGTCATTAACAAGCCCGCCCACATGGTACATGTGTAAAAAGTCTCTTGTTTCCATGCAGCAAAACATTTCAAGAGTATCTTGTTGCAATGGTTTTCCATTTTTTTGACTCTCTTGATGATGCCAGGTGAAATGCTTTGAGCATTTGTTATTCTCTCATTTCCTGTTTCTGCTGTGTACTGGTGCAAGACAGGTGGTGCATCCTGGCCCAGGCCATTCTGAGGGCACACTGGTGAATGCACTGCTCCACCACTGTGGGCTGCCTGCCATGCGGTATGCCAGAGCAGCCCTTCAAGACCCACTCCACAAATCAGAGGAACTTGATGATGACAGTGATGATGATGAGACTCCAGGTAGCATCGTTGCTATGTGGTCAGGCCCAGCACCAGTTATACGGCCTGGCATTGTGCATCGGTTAGATAAGGGCACCAGCGGCCTTCTTGTTGTGGCAAAGGTGACATGTCATGTTTTCTTTTTCTCCCTGTTGCTATTTCTAGAATCTCTATAGACTTGCTTCATGACAACATTTAGGTAGATACTGAGATAAAGTTTTAAACAGCGATGGTATGGTGGATAAAAGAGATTTCTGTGACCAGTCATCTCCATTCTGATTCTCCAACAGATTTTATCAAGTTTACATTGTATTGCAGGATGAGCATACACATGAACATTTGTGTGACCAGTTCAAAGCCCGTACTGTTCGACGATCCTACGTCTCCCTCACTTGCGGGCTTCCCACCTTAATGTCTGGTCGTGTGGAAGTTCCTATTGGTCGGGATCCTCGTGATCGGAAGCGGATGGCAGCAATTATGAATGTAAAAGGTGGTCCCAGGGCACGATCAGCTGCAAGCAGGTGCATCTCTATTGCATTGTCTTTGAAAATAGATCTGTTGGAGGAATGAGGATGATGGGAGATGCTGGATGTTTTGTAGCCCTCAACCTTCTATAACTAATCTTGTGGTATGCTTAAAGGATATGTTGGGGGTGGAGGAGGCCTCAACCACTACCCTCTGTAGGCCTCTCTATGCCTTAGGCTTACAGGCTTGCTTATACAAGCCAAAATAAAATGAAGTTGACCGTCACAAGCTTGTCACAGCTTGAATGAGGGTACTTCTGACTTTTTTTATTAGTTATGTTCCTTGAGTGCCAGCCAACATTATGACTGAGTCCTCATTTCACTTCCACAAATGTGAGAGAAATTCAGGATGCACGTGTTGGTATAAGGGTTTTTCCTCAAAATTTTGGGCTGATTCTCATGCACTTATCTACACCCATTGCCAGGCTGATGAATTCAGGGGTAGTCACTGCTATTCATGATGAAGGTGATGGTCTGACATTTTGTGAGTGCCTCACAAGGTTATGACCACACCCTTGTGTGTAACCTTCCAAGTGTTGTTGATCTCTTATGTCTATATGGTCAATGTTGTGTTGAAATGTTTGCTGGGTCTTCTTGTCTTGTGACAAATTTTCTTGTTTCTCTATTTACTGAGATCCACAGTTCAGAGGTAGTACTATCTTCCAATGAGCATCTGGTCAGAGACTGCCTAATTACATGCTTTCACTAATGGTCAAATTGCAGAAAAAAAAAGGGTGCTGTGGTTGTTTGGAAGTTATTGTCAATCTCCTGACAATCTACCAGACAGAAATTGTCATGTAACACATTGAGAGATCTATCATCTGTGATGTGTGACAAGACTAATGAGCTGACAAAATTGTAGAAGATTTGCTGGAGTAGGAAGTTTAGAAGTTTCTCAGAAATTCCTGTGGTTGAATAAAGGTTCCGTGTTCTGGAGGTCATAGCTGAAGGGGGTTCTGCACTTGTAGAATGGCAACTGGAGACTGGACGTACTCATCAGGTGCTGTTCCATATCACTCAGTTGCCATGACCTGATACCCGTTAAAGTCAGGAAAAATAGGTTATTCCTCTAGATCTACAATGAGAGGTTCTGGTAAAGTGCAGTGGCTTCTACAGACTGGTGATATCTTTTGCCTCCATTCAGAGCTTAAAGCTGTGTCCTTGGTTTGGGCTACTTTGGTGTAAGAATTGATCATTTGACATTTGAGGACAGTGCAGATAAGAGTGCATGCCCAGCATCTTGGCTACCCAATACTGGGTGATGAAACCTATGGGGGAACTCCAGGGGCAGCACTGGCCCGTTTGCTTCCACGTGCTTCACCATCAAATCAAGGAGCATTGCGGCAGCTTGTTACAGGATTGCAACGTCCTTGTTTGCATGCTCTCACTCTTGGGTATGTCTGGAGCACTTTGTCGGTATCGGATTTAGAAAAGTTTCCAAAATTCAATGTTTATTGGTTTTTTAATGTGCTTTTCTTGGGATTTCAACAGAAATTTTACAACTTCAGAGCCAAGAGTTGATGATTTATGGACTGATGGCAGGTTTACACATCCTTGGACACAGGAGGAACACAATTTCACTTGTGCTCCACCTCAGGACTTTGAAGATACATGGCACACCTTAAGACAACTTGGTTAAGCAAGTTGCGCTCTACCAAAGAGCCCCACGCAGATGCACATAATCTTCATCATAGCTGGAAGCCTTTTGTGCACCATCATTGCAGGAATTTGCACACAAGGGTTGAAATTAACTCCACCTGACTGTCACTACAAAACTGGTAGCCCTTAGATGATTGTTTGGAAACACTCTTATATCTTTGATTTTTGAGAATTTACCTGCACAGCTGATGTGAATGTGATTTGATACTGATGAATCTCTTGAACATGATATCATTGAGTGACACAATGCAGGTGGTCTACCTCAGGACAATGCTCTGACAACCTAGTCGCGCTCGTTCTGGATTGCACCATGCATGGAGGTCCTAGGGCAGACATGCACAGAGGGCTTATTGTAATGGTATGCGGGCCTTGCTACTTTTCTATGGACACTCCACGTAAATGGCTCAACAATGACATGTCAGGGAAACCCAACAATTTTTGCATGGCTAAACTGCACTAAGTGGTTTTCATGAGATTTTCAAGCATAGACAACAGTTGTACATATATCATCCTCTTTTTTATAACACATCTGCCAAAATTTAACCTGATGTACTGCTTGTGGACTTGGGGGACTTGTACAACTCTTGGGAAGTCATAATTACTCCACATTCTTAAAGCAGTTAGTGTGACTGATAAAACACACATAAAAGCAGTTAGAGAAGTTGTACTGTGTGCAACATGTTGAAATCATTGAATGCTTCAGTCAGACACCTTGACTGGTTTTATCCTCCACAGTTTTCCCTGGTTCACTGTCACCACTTTGGGTATTATGCTTACTAATTGCTGGATTGAACTTTGAAGCAGGAGGTGTGTGAGGCTGGCTTGCTTTCCCTTTGTCATTTCTTTGTTTGTTTTAGTACAAATTGAACACGTTTCATCGTCAAGGAGGAGGAAGGGCATCAATGTCAATGAGATGTGGAACAACTTCATGGCTAGAGTGAACCAAACAGCCACTGGTGCACCATCCATTGGAAGACTCTTATGATGCAGTTGTGGATGAACCCCAAAACAGTTTTTTGGAATTCACCTTGGTAACCTATCCTTTGAAGGATAGGCATTGTAGGTAGGTAGGATAATAGTTGGCTACTAGGTAAGATCTGAATGTGTGTGGTTAGGACATAGTTCATGGCTAGGGGTTGTTTTTAGGTAGGTAGTAAAAGCAGAAACTGAGCTAATCACCATGGTTAGCTAGGGAGCTGGAACCAAATGGAAATGAGTTTCTTTTCCACGCACCATCCAGTCCCTTGTGGTGTGTTGGTGGTTGCAGGTGCACTGCTTTGGATGAAGCACTTCAATGTCAATGAGAAGCAACTTATTTCACAAGGTAAATAATGTTACAAAATATGTGTAAAGCCCACCTTTGATATTATTGGAGACAGCTACAAACAATCAAGATATGAAACATTGGAGCTTTATCAAAAGATGTAATTGTATTGATTAATAAGGAAAACATATGGCTTAAAATGTAACTCAAGCTACAATCATAAAATTATGACTTGCATCAAACTAACATAAGACCAACAAAGCTTTTATATGCAGCTAGAAATGTAGTGGAAAAGCATAGGCAACTACTTTCAAGCTAGCCTCCTAACCTTAAAAAGTGATTGTTGACTAATCTTTACCAAGCCATTGTTATCCTAACATCTACCACGAAACCTTTTAGTAGCAACCACTTGAACCTAATATAGGTGCCACCTCTTAACCCTAGCCACTTCCATCTTGCTTTAACCTAACTACCATAAGGGCATGAATATTATTCATTCCATGGATGAATGAATGTTAAACACATTCATTATTTTAAGGATTATGAACAAATAATATCATCCAA
>Ga0116231_10002354_pt1 | contig 39498 bp, 22 predicted proteins | sample S1TSphgellanicum_2_FD_89695 | JGI IMG/M metagenome (GOLD analysis project Ga0116231, IMG submission 89695) | Host-associated microbial communities from peat moss isolated from Minnesota, USA - S1T2_Fd - Sphagnum magellanicum MG | ecosystem: Host-associated > Plants > Peat moss > Unclassified...
GAACGGCAGTGACGAGCTGCCATGACTACCCACTGAGTTCATCAGCTCCCAACAGTGGGTGTAGATAAGCATATAATAATCTTCCCAATAACCTTGGGCAAACCATTATACACAATCTGCATCCTGAGTTTCTATACATGACACATAAGATTCATTAGTTTTGACAAAACCTGGTTGCTTTGGTGGGGCTGGTGGTCAACAGCAGCATGTGGCTCTTGGTTTTTGTGGTTAAGGTAGTAGACATTGTCTTTAGCTGTGCCTTGATATTCTCCATTTATACCTCCATTGACTTCATCATCCTCAGATTGGCCACCATTAACGACGTTTGAGCTTCTTTTCTCCACACTTAAAAATGAGATCATCTTCTCATCCTTCACAACGTCATCCTCAAGCATTTTCAGTTGCTCCTCAAGATTCTGCAAGTATGTGATCGCATCTGCCAAAATTGAAGCTTTGTCCATCTGCACCAATAACACGTGCTATTTCAGCACAGCAGCTTGGTCATAGATTCACAAATCTGATAGCAGAGAACATAGTCAATATATCCAGTCTTTGTCAAAGGACCATCCCAGACCTGAACCCATTGGAACTGGTGTTCGTGAATTTGAATCGGAGTTTGAGTTTGAATTTGAGTTTTTGAGATTCCTCTTGTGAAAACACCATGACAGTTTGGGGTATTCACCTATGTGTAGTCCAATCAGGACATATGCCACATCTAGTCAGATACTGGGTGACTGCCCCTGTATGTGGATGGCACAGATAAGTACCATCCTAACCAAATCTAGTTTGGTCACACTTCCCAATCTCCAGATTTGAAATGGGAAAATACACAGGGTAGGAGGCACAGCCAGTTTCCTCTCATACAATGGCCTGTTCATAGCCTGTGTAATCAACACCTGACACCAAGTAAGCAATGAGAACCCACCCAAAATGGAATAGTTTTTTTGTGGTTGAATCTCAAATCTCACCTTGCTGATGATAGGCACAACTGATCGCAATCTGTACAAGCTTTGATTAAGTTTCTTCCTTCGATTGCGTTCTGACACAAGATTTCTGGACATAAAAGTCCCTGCCAATATTTGCTCAAACCCACCCTCAATCTCCTCATGTTCCTCCAGTTGATCCATTGCAGATTCCCATATATCATCTTGTCCAGTGTTGTTTTGTGTTCTCTCACTACCCATGTGGTTCCCTTGTGGATATTGTCTACAATCTTGAGGTTCAAGGCTTTCTGCAAGTTGCCTAGCAGTCATGTTATGGTCAGGAGGAGATCCATGCAGACTGGACTGGCACTGACATAATTTGACACCTGCAGCAGTGTGAAATTGATTGCAACACGATCCCTGCATCTCAACTCCACCAGGAAGACTTTTGCAGGTTGAATTGCTCAACGAAATCCTCTCTTGGACTGCTGCAAAGCCCTTGTTCTCATCAGGCTGAGTTCGAAAGTTCCTACTCTGTATCTGCTCAGAACCATGTGATTCAGTGCAGGATGTAACTAAAGCAGGTAAAGGTGCACAGACTTGATCATCCCTAGTGGCATCCAGTGGACATAAGTTATGTTTGCTTATTGTATTCCTTACAGCTGGATGTAGTGGTCTGTTCTGCAATCCAGCAGCCTGTCTGCACCTTGACGATTCCCTAGTGCTAAGGACTATGTTCAGGATTTCTCCAGAGACATAATTTGTCCCTGAGGAATAGATTGGAAGCACCACAGGTGAAGAAGATAAGACTGGAGACTCTAGCTGTTGTGTGCAAAAATCTTGTGGTACAAACATAGGGTCTCTACCAAATTGCACTGGCAGAGGCAGATTTGCAGCAGATGTTCTGAGAGATTGCTCCACTCCCGTCAGACTTTCCCATATCTCTTCCCTTGGGCCATCCCCACTGGCCATTCCTGGGCATTTTTCCAGACACACCAAAAGCGCCATGTTAGAGATGGGCGCTACTACTGCAGACAAGCCCATAATGTGAAACTAGTTTTAGGATTCCACTCATAGACTGAATTCTTCAATCAGGTCCAGAAATTTCTGCAGCCCAGCAAGGCCAGACACATGATGGGTATGTTGCAAACTCAGGGTTTGCTGTTGCCTTCACCATGAAAAGATGGTTGGATGCAACAAGGCTGTGTTTCACACTGTATTGAAGCTGTGTGAAAACCTGGGGGCTTCAGTCCTTGAATGAAGAGCCATAAGGACAAAGGGACACTCAGTTATGCTTGCTCAACAGTACTTCACAACACATTTCTGCAAAGAGTACAATCAGGTGATGGCAGACTTGCAGCTAACCTTCACCGGTTGACAATGGTAGGGAGTGGACCTAGACAGGGAGAACTGCTCTCTTGAGTCAATAAAGCTGTGCCAGTCACCAGCTTGTGACCTATTTTCAGAGCTGCAGCCACCCACAAAATCAAAGACATGTTCAACCATACACTTGAAGAAGTCATTTGAAACTTTTGGGCATTTGTGTGGCAATAACTCAAGGTGGCTTGCTCTGCTCCCTCATGATGTCAGGCCCCCCTATAGGATCCTTGAGAGTTTGAAAGGTAGATACCGAGGCCTAATTAAAGCTGTGACTAACAATAATGGTGCCCAGAGTTGACAACTTCTTTGCCAGCTCCTGCTGCTGAAGGTGCAAATCTGTTTGACATATGTGACCTTAAGATCCTCCAGTCTCTTCCCCCTTCCACTACAAATCAAGCTATTTTGTTCAAAAAAACATTATTTCATGAACACACACCAGACACACCTGAGCAGCTTCTCTGGGTAACAGCAACTAGTTTAGCCTCAACTCCTGTGATACTTGAGATGCAATCTTCAACTTTCTTGCTTGATCAATCAACATCTGCAGGCAAGGAAACAAAACCCACATGAACTGTGATCAAAGGTCAAATATACACTGCTCCATCACGTGTCATTTAAGACTTAACTCTTAAATCCAATCTTCAATTTTGCAAAACAACAAAAGCATAGTGCAGCAGAAATTTGAGCTGCAAGCTCTTCTGAAAGGAAAGACCACTAAGTATTTAAAATCCAATTTTCAATAAGTGCCACTTTTGCAACAAAAAGTGAACACAAAAGACTAGTGAAGCATCGTTAATTTGAGCTGCAACAGCTCTTCCAAAGAGAAAGACCTAAGTCTTAAATTCAATCTTCAATAGGCCTCTTTGCTGCTGCTGCAGCAGCAGCAGCAGGAAAGAGGACACAAAAAGCATACTGCAGCGTTTATTTGAGCTGCTGCAACTCTTCCAAACAGAAAGTCCCAAGTGTTAAATCCAAAATATTCAATAGGCGTCTTTACTGAAGCAAAAAAGAAAGAGGACACAAAGCATAGAGTGCTGCTGCTCCTTTGCAGCAGCAAGCTCTTCCCATCCCAATTATCATCTAGGACAAAAAGCTTGCATTAACAACCCTATTGGAATCTTTTTTTCTCTCTAAAAAAGAAACAAAACTCCAGAGAGTAGCTAGAAGAGCAAAGAGTTAAGCTTCCAAACTGCATAAATCCAAATGAAAAGGATCACCTGGAGCTTGAATTCTGGAGCTTGAACTGTGGATGTACCACGCATCTCTCTCCCTCTCCTCCCGCGGCACACACACAGAACAGAAGAAAAGCACCAAGAGAAAAAAAAACCCTAGAAATCAATAATAATAATAATAATAATAATTTTAATTTTAAATTAGTTAAATTTGAATTAAATTAAAAATAGAGCTCTTCTAGAGGCTACTTTTTACTACAATAGTTACTACAGGGGCTGGCAGTGTTTTTTTTTCTTTGTTTTTTTTCTGTTTTTTCTTTTTCCAATTTTGTGATTTAGCTGAAGTGGCGATTGTGGCGACTATCCATAAGATGATTTAGTCAGATTTGGCGACAAGAAAATATCAAAGTAAAAAAAAAAAACAATCTTGAGCATCCTTCTATAATTTTAGCTACTTGCTGGAACTTAGGATAAAATCTAGTTATTTTTATTAACAAAATTAGAGTTTTTTTTTCAAATTTTTTGTGACTTAAAAGACTTCAAAAAACACGAAATTTTTGCCATTTAATTTGCCCAAAATTGTAACATGTGCTGCTTCAACTCATGTCTGTCCAATAATGGATTAATTTTGAAGATAGACTCCACGCAGATTTTGTGGACATTCTTCCCTATCCATCCATCCATTGACACAATATTCCATTCAGAATGGAATGTGATTAGATATGTAATTCCCATGTTTTTTTAAAGTACCCACTACCCAAGAACAATAGAGTTATCCGTAAAGTAAGAGAAACACAGCACCAGAACCCTGAGTTTATCAGGATTCAATAGGGGATGAAACTCAAAAAACCACCCAATTTTGGTTGTAAACTGAGTTTTATCTTGTCTTTCTTTTTTCCTGAGCGCCTGCACTGCTGCTACCTATGTTTCCACTGCCCCTGACTGTCCAATCACTATAATTAGTCTCAAACCTTGTGCATTAAATGCTGATACTCAGCATTTCATACTTCATACTGAGATTTATTTAAAATGTCTTTACTTTGCAGATACCATTGAAAGAGGGGATAGGGGGTGAAAGGAGGCCCAAAGAGTGGGGCAATTCCCAAAATAAAAGGCCTACAATGAGGCAATTGTAGCTAAGTCTGGCCCCACAAATTGGGAATGTTACCCACTATGGGCTTTAACCCAATCATAAAAGCCCAAAGTGAACATTGTCATGAACTTAAATGTGTGTAGATGATGCACTGGAAGAGGTCAGTTAGTATGTGTTACTCCTTAAGAGTTGGGAGAGATTTTACAAAAGAGTGTTTTCACACCAAGTGTGTGGAATTGAAGTGTGGGAACATCAGCTCAAATTATTGGATAGAAATTGTGGCCCAAGTGCAATGAGTGGCCTACAATCATTAGTCACCTACACCTCAATAGCATTTCTATGACAAGAGTTCTAGTCTTAATCCATTTAGGTAAGTCTAATGTAGGCTTATATTGGTTGGGTTTTGATTAGTCATAAAAATTCATTTAGTGTGAATGTGGTTTAGGTTATGTTGTGTCAGGGTGTCATCGCGTCGCTTGTGCAATGGGACCCTTTTTTGTGTGTAGGTGTGTGTTGTTGTAGAAACTAAAAGCTAGCAAGTTAGTAGCAAGTATCAGGCTTGGTTAAATTTTGCACAAGCTTCTATAGCTTGCTATTGTAGGAGGTGTAACAAGTTGTTTGGGTGGTGGGTTTTTTTCTTTTGGCTTACTAATGTTTAAAGGTGATGTGTGGTGACAATGTCATTAGTGGTGTGGGGTAGCTCCATCAATAAAACAAGAAACAAAATGGAAAAAAATGAAGACCTTACTTGCATGATACGACCAAAGGCACACCTCTACACTCTAGGGAAATCTTTATTTTCTTGCATGTCCTAATAATGCATAACAACAACACCAACAATCGAGCACTACTACCATTATCACAACACCTTTGGAGCTTGATGTTCCTAGAATCTTTAATTGCCTTTGACATCTTTGCGCATTATAATAGTCAAAATAACAACACGTACTTTTGAAGTTTTCATCATTGTCAAACATTACATATGGTAAAGGATGTTGTGGTCATTTTTCGTGAAGCTTTTTTCATCCATCCATCCGTCTCGTCACCCATCCATGGATGGCATCATACAAGGAAGAAAATCATGGCATAAATAAATAACCTCCCCCTTTGCGCATGTGTCACTATCTAGGAAAGGCATGCCCAGCCCCAGGGGGTTTGATATCAATATCAGGGCCAAATACGCCCTGACATGCACCTAAAAAACCTGAAAATCGCAATTCCAATTCTTCCATGTCAATTTCATTCACCCAGGATAGCACAATGTGCCTCTACTTTACTGGGTTGAAAAATGAATCACTTGCATAAACCTTCTCGTAGCCATAGCAAGAGGATTCAAACCTAGAGAAATCAAGTTTTGGGTTATTAGAAATAAAATTATGAGTTGCACCGTCATATGAGCTTAATGCATAGACATGTTGTTGCAGTTTCTGCTATTGCAACACAAACCTAGGAAATTTTTCACTATATTGTTGGGTGCCAAGGACCATGGTGATATCTCTATCTTTGACTGTATCTCTCAGTTCTTCATCTTTTTTGTGCCCACATAAGTTTAACAATATGTGTTGGGGTTTAATACAGGTCTCGACTACTATAAGGGCTACTACCATTTATTTCACTAATACAACCAATGTATGCCATTATGGGGTCCAAACATGTTTTAAGCGTATGCTGTCTCCAAACATCTCATTCATTGGCTCTATTTGGAAATTGTTTTGGAACCAAACCAGTGGTATGATGCCATGGGAGTGTGGTTAGGCTCAAGTACCATCAGCCTCAATGGTGCCCCTTTCATTATCTACATAGGTCTGCCATTTTTAATTATTGTTCACATCATTGTTCCAATTTCTTTTGTGATTATTTTGTGGAGATTGCATTGTTGAAAAATAGAGGATTTTAGTCTTTTTTGTGTGATGTTCAAACCCTAATCTGTCATCCTTTCTACGAGTTCCCCTTTGGTAGAGTCCTTTGTCATCTTTCAACAATATAGCTCATTAGGTAGGTTGTTTCCACCTGAGTTTCGATTTGTCTTTGTGAAATTAGGGTTTATTGGTCCAGTTGCAAGTCTCTATGGGTTCAAATCCACTATATACATGTGAATGTTAACTAGAAAATTAGTGTGCACCAATTTTTTTGAGGGAGTTGAAAGGGGTTTTCCTTTGTGGCATCAAATGGGGTTAGGTAAGATGAACCACACCTTCGAAGAGACATAGAACAAGGCAATACCAGTAGACCCCTAAGACCCACTTTTTAGAAAGTGGGTGAAAGTGCCTGAAAATCCTATTGCAAGACATCCTGCAAAAGTTGTTAGCAACATAACATTCAGAGATCCAATAGCTGCTTGGCAGAAGGATGATGGCAGTTAGGTTTTCACGGTGGTCTTAATGATAGGCGAGACTAATACTACTAGAGTTGCCTACAAGAACCAGCCATGAGAAAACAGGTTGTGCACCACCTTGACATACATACAGAACATCAACATTGTGCCAAATTGCGCAGAATCCTTGCAACTCACCATTAATCCAATTCTCAGTAGGATGGTAATGGAACGAAGTCCAAAGCAAATGTTGTGGTAATTTTTGCATCATGACTGTAAAAAATCTCTGCAGACCTGGGTCCATTGAAGAAGAAATTCAACCAACTGGGTGCCCCTATGCCTCTTATGACATCTACTATTAGCTCAATGTGTGTATGCAAGATGTTCACTTCCCCAAACAACAATGCTACCAAACAACAAATCACTAGCAAACAATTACTTAATGTGTCTAATCTTTGGCGCTACAACGTAAGTCCTCCTAACTCCTGATTGTTGTGGCTAAATTTTGTAACTTCCTCATGAGCAACTGATCCCATGTATTCACCTTTTGAATATGTAACTCTTCTTCCATGACTAGCGCGGCTTTCAATATCGCCGATCAACATCTCATGATCCCCAAGATTTTGATATCAATATTAACAACAAACCCAACATATATTCTCCACACAATGCTTGAAGACATTCAAGAACGTATGTGTGCATTCATCGTGCAACATGGTAATGTTTTGGCAACTTTGGCGACCCTTTAGTAACAACCAAAAGCTCAGCAAAATGACGAGCAAACTGACTATTTGGAAAATCATGTTCCACATATTAATGCTCCAGTAGAATTCAATCAAGACACATTAGAATTTACACATGAACATTGCAATCGCCTATAGGGAGAATGGCATGCTAGGCAACGTACAGAATTGGTCGGGCCATCTAAAACGCCACAAGACCGAAGTAATTGTCTTCGTCGAGAATGGTGAACCATACAACAACCAGCAGCACATGCACAACCTTTTTTTAGCAATGACGCATTGCAATTGTTTGGAGATGAAGACACATTAGCCTTGACACAATGGGATTATGGAGAAATGGACACAATCTATGGATTTTGCAACACGAAAATGTGGATTAAAGAACAATTGGCAAAGTTGAACAACATGAACCCATAGTTTTCTATGTGTTGCGAGAATGGCAAAGTTCTGTTGTCGAGTCATCTTGCAACACCGCAAGAGCTAGAAGTTCTTTTAACCGGCAAAAAGAAAAATGTCAGCAAATTTCGAGATTAGATTCGCATGTACAATTCAATGTTGGCATTCATTTTGCTTAGTGCCAAAGTTGATGAATCGGTAACAAGAGGCACTGGACCGTACTCCTTTTGCATTCAGGGTGAACTTTATCACAAAATCGGATCCATGTGTCTTATCAAAGGATAGCGTCCACAGTTTGCATAATTGCACATTCATGATACGGAGAGTGAACGTTAAAACCGCCATGTTGTTATGTCGCTTGATCCAACGACATTGGATCGGTTGTTGACCATGATGTACAATATCAATCCCTATGTCGAAGTGCTCAAAATGGCAAGGGTTATGATGGCAACAAAAGGTGCTCCCACGGATCTGAAATTGCATTTCATTGCTTCTCGAACAAAGGATGCCCGTCGATACAATGTGCCGACGGTCGATGAAATCGCTACATTAATGGTAGGAGATGGTTTTGAAGTTGAAGACATGCGTGACTTTATTGTTGCTCAACAAGCTGGCCCATTTCAATGCATTTCCAAGCTACATGTGGGATACATGGCTCTACATTATCCGTTTTTATTTCCTTACGATGAGGATGGATGGCATTTGAATATTCCGCTCAATGGTGTTGTTGTGCAAGACACTAATGCGGATTTGGATGAAAACCATGCGAAAAGATCTAAACATCAAAGAAAGCATTGCAATATGACAATGGCCGAATTTTACGACTATCGACTTCAACATCGAGACACTGATGGCATTGCGTTGTTGTAGGGTGGCCAATTGAGGCGATAATACATTATGGATGCTTATGCGACTGTCGAACAAAACTGTTTGAGGTATTTACACTTGAATATAAAAAAAACTTCATGCAAATCTCTATCAAGGCCTTTAGGACGCCATTGCTACAGGTGACAATAGCGTTGTTGCCATCGGATAGAGGATCATTTTGCCATCTTCTTTCATAGGAGGTCCACGTCACATGGTTCAGAATTATCAAGATGCCATGGCAATTTGCAGATGGGCCCGCGGCCTGGATGCATTTGTTACATTCACTTACAATCCCTAATGGCCTGAGATCAAGAGAGCGTTGTTGCCCGGACAACAACCTCAAGATCGATTGGATTTAGTAACCCGAGTGTTCAAAATCAAACTAAAGGAATTGATCAATGACATTCACAAGAAACATATTTTGGGATGCACGATTGTGAAAATCTTTGTCATCGAGTTTCAAAAGCATGGGCTGCCGCATGCACACATTCTCATCTTCTTTGCTGAAAACTGCAAGCCACGCGCGGTCAAGGATGTAGACCACATGATCAATGCTGAATTTCTGAATTTAGAGACAAACATGTTGGCCCACGAGACGGTTGCTAGATGCATGATGCATGGTCCATGTGGAGTTGCGTTTCCAAATGCCCCATGCATGGAAGATGGCAAATGCAAAAAACAATATCCACACAAGTTCCAATATGACGGATGTAAACAAATATCCTATTTATCAACGCAAAGATACTAGGCGCACAATTTTGGTTCATGGCGTTGAATTGGACAATCGTTGGGTGGTACCACATAATGTCTATTTGTTGACCAAATACGATGTGCACATCAACGTTAAAGTCTGCAACAACATTCGTGTAGTTAAATATCTATTCAAATATGTTTACAAAAGACATGATCATGCAACTATTGAGATCTCACACTAGAGCGACAATGCCACCGAAGGGAATGTGGTCGAAGCTAATGAAATTAAAAAATATCTCGACTATCGTTATGTATTTACATCAAAAGCAGCGTGGCGCATCTTCAAGTTTGACATGCATGAACTGTTTCTTGCCATTAAACATTTACAATACCATTTGCCCAATCAACAAATGGTGTTGTTCGACGACAATGATGATGTGCAAGAAGTGGCAGCATAGTTAGCCATTTCCAGAATGATGCTAACGGAATGGTTCAAAACAAACCAGGAATCAGAAGTTGCATGAAGCCTTACATTCGATCAATTCCCTCAACAATGGGTGTGGAATCGGAAGTTACACGAAGCCTTACATTCGATCAATTCCTTCAGCAATGGGTGTGGAATCAGAAGTTGAAGCTATGGACAATGAGAGACTTTGCCATTAGTCACATGTATTATGCACACCCAACATCAGGTGAACGTTATTATTTGCAGATGTTGCTGAACTGTGTCAAAGGTGCCACATCCTACAAGCATTTGTGGATAGTGGATGGCATAAAGCACGACACATTCAAAGATGCATGCATTGCAATGGGTTTGCTTGCAGATGCCAACAAATAGCATCAAGCCTTGGAAGAAGCCGGTCTTTGGGCCTCAAAAGAACAGCTGCATGACATGTTTGCCTCCATGTTGATGTTTTGTGAGGTGACAAATCCTAGACAGCTATGGGATGCACATTGGGAGTCTTTGAGCGATGACATTGAGACAATGACACGTTGCAAGTGTGATGATCCAACCGTTACCTTTCTGAAGATCCACTGAAGGATCGTGCATTATATGAGATCAATCAGGTAATTCTCATCCACAACGGACACCGCTTGGAAGATTTTCCAACGTTTCCTAAGTCTAATTACGTCCCTCCTATTCATGGAGAAAATCAATTGGTCCAAGAAGAGTTGGCTTATGATCAACATTCATTGACTACAGATGTAGACAATGCAAAAGATAGGTTCAATGATGGTTAACGCAACATATACGAAACTATTTTGAATGTCGTGATAAACAAAGAGGGCAAATTGTTCTTTGTATACGGTAATGGTGAAACTGACACAACATTTGTTTGGACAACGCTTCTGTCTCGTCTACGAGGGTAAGGCAAAATTGTGCTTGTAGTTGCCTCATTAGGAATTGCATCTTTGTTGCTTTTGAGCGACAGAACCACCCATGCAAGATTCAAGATTCCGATTGATCTACACGATGAGTCGACTTGCAACATCACACAACAAATGAAAGTGGCCAAGTTGGTGTGTAAAGTCGATCTGATCATTTGGGATGAGGCACCAATGATGCATCACCAAGCTTTCGAAGTTGTTGATCGGACCTTGTGTGATTTGATGCAATTGGATGATGCACAAGCAACTGAGAAGATTTTTGGTGGGAAAATCGTGGTCCTTGGTGGGGATCGTCAACAGATCCTACTTGTTGTTTTCAAGGGAAGACGAGAAGACATTGTCGGTGCTTCGTTACCTCCATCGCATCTTTGGCAACATGTTACGATTCTTTGTTTTCGTATCAACATGCAAGTCATGACAACCAATTCTAAAGAGTAGTGAGAATTTGCCAAATGGGTGTTGAATGTTCGAGATGGTAGTCTTCCTGCCATTGCAGAAGAAGAAGGTGTTGATCCAAATTGGATCAAAATTTCATCCCATATGAAGCTACCAACAAAAGATTACAACTTAAGAGGATTAATCCGAACCATCTATCCAGATCACCAACGCCACTCTGGAGATGCCATGTATCTTATGCAACACAACATTCTGGCCCCCAAAAATACTAACGTTGATGAAGTCAACAATGCAATTCTTGAATCGTTATCTGAAGGATTACAGACGTACCTGGGCACAAATTCTTTGGCTCTGACAGAAGAAGGTGCAAGTGTTACTTCAGGAGTTTCAATGGATTCATTGTATTCGGTGGAATTTCTGAACACTTTGCAATTCAGCGATATCGCAAATCATAAGTTGGAACTCAAAGTGGGCATGCCAATCCTTTTGTTGCGCAATCACAATCAATCAATAGGATTGTGCAATGGTACGAGATTGATTGTCAAGATATTGGGTCAGTGTGCCATTGAAGCAGAAATCATCACAGGGAACAATGTCAACAAACGTGTGTTCATACCCCGCATCATCATGTCCCCCTCCAGGACTGATTGGCCATTTGTTTTGCGTTGTCATCAATTTCTTATTCAAGTGGCATTTGCGATGACAATCAACAAGAGTCAAGGTTAAACACTGAACAATGGTTGGGGTATATTTGCCATCTTCGGTCTTTTACCATGGTCAATTGTATGTTGTTATTTCATGTGTCACAAGTAGTGCAAACATCAAGATTTTCAGCAAGCAAGGTACCGATGAATACATGCGGAATGTGGTATATAGAGAGGTTTTGAAAATGTAGTTTGTAGTTGAAATTTGGTAATATGTATCATCAAATACACACACACCTGTGCATTAGGCACAAGGTTCAAACTAGTTATAACAAGAAGGAACAAGATGGAGGTGGTGGTGAGGCACCATGCCCAAGCTTGAACCCACCATTGCTTTGAGCTTGAAGCTTGTCTAGGCTTGGCCAAGCTTTTTTATAAAATATATATATATATATATTTTTTCATTTTTTTCATCCAACATTTTCATCCATTTTTTAATCTTATATAATAGCCAATTAATAGGGCTTAATGAATGTATGGTAGGTTAGTATTCAAACACCTACTTATGATCAAACATAGAACAAATTGGACCCTACAAGTGGATGAATTTCACACACATTGACCTTTGTGATTAGCCAATAATTAAAATTTCCATTTAATTCATAAATTTTTATTTTAAATTGGAAATTCATATCTCCATTGAATGGTGTCAAAATTGGATGTCATCTATGTCATTGGGTTCATGGAAAAAGGGGCAATCAACATTGGAGAAATTAAATGATTTGGAGACAAAAACAATTGGAGGATGTTCATGAATTCGTGAAGGGGTGTGCATGAAACGTGTATTCAACAAATTTTCATCAATGAATTGTTTATAGTAGTATGTGTGAATATTATCATTGTGGAGTGCTACACCTCCAACATTTTTCAATTTTTGTTTAAATGATTGTTTGTAAACTTTCCATTGAAACTTGCAAAAAAAGGAATTTATTTTGATTGAAAATGTGAAACTCATGTTGGTGTTGTATTCGTGAAACATTTGTTTTTTCTAAAAGTGTTACATTGAGATCTTCTAAGTGGTATGGGGTGTGCTAAAATTGTTAAACTTGGTTAAACAACAATTTCATAACAAGTTTGTGAATGCAATAATTTGCAATTAAATCTTGAAGGAATCTTAGGTTAGATGCCAACCATAACTTAATTAATGCATCTTTCCCACTTACCTTAAAACCCAAAAATTTCAATACAATTTCAAGATTTAGCAAGAAGGATTAGTCATAATTTGTGTTGGTGTTATTATGGGTTATACACTAGAAGAAAAAATATATTTTGAAACTTGTCTTATGTAACTACACATGTCATATGCAACTAAAAAATGTCGCTTGCAACTATTTTTTAATTGCATGTGACATGTATAGTTGCATAAGATAAGTTGCCAAAAAATAAATCTAGTAGTGATGTTTAAAAATATGATCAAATAAATCCCATTGTTTGTTTGTGATGATGAAACAAAATTGATGAGTAGTAAATCACATTTGTTATGTTCACAATGAACTTCATGTGTGTTTGCCCCTTCGAAACATACTTGCTGAATGTAAATGTTTTTTTAATCTAATGTTGGGTTATAATGTCATGAACATTAATCAAAGAAGTTTGTACAAATAATTTTGAGGAATATGCCTAGAAGTTTTTTAATATGTTTTTGAAATTTATGTTTAGAAGTTTCTTTTTTTTTAAATGAATATTTATACAATATATGTTTAACAATTTTTAAGAATTTTTAGAAAGATTCAAATAATATGCAATTTTGAAGAGAAGTTTCTAAGAAAATCTTTGAAAAAAATACATAAAAGCTTTTAGAAGTTTCTAAAAATATTTTTGAAAAAAAATGCTTAGAATTTTTTTGAAAGATTTTTTATACACATTTAGAAATATTTTGAAAGATTCTTGAGAAATATTTTAAAAAGTTTATAAGAACTCCTATAAAGATCCAAAGAACATGCTTTTTTTTTAATAAACATTTTTTAATTAAAAAAATAAATGGAAGCTTTTTAAATAATAGCTAATACATTTTTTCATAAATTTTGGTTAGAAAAAGTTTCTAGAATAATTTTTTTTGCATCATGCTTTGTTCAATCAATAAAATAATCTAGTTCTTATTCATTGCCAAAAACCTTGTTTGTCAAATTCATATAGTTTTCTTCAGTTTGTATATTTATCTTGTCCTTAACATATAACCACATATGTTCAACTTCTTTTGGGAATTAGGTTTTGGAAAATAAGATCTAAGGTTAGAAATCATCATGAAAGTGTTGTGAGCCTTTGAAACAAAGGATATTTTGAGTGACACTAATTAATGGTTTCTACAAGTGAAGGTGTGCTTTAGAGCATTAACACCACCATCATCATCTAAAAGGGACTCCTCCTATTCTAATTTTGGTTATAAATTTGATTTTACCCATCACATCATTCTTGTGAGACATGGATGAAATTTATGGAACCACCAATGGGCCTTATTTGTATTCAAAGGTGATTAACACCATCAAATTAAATGACTTCATGTTGGAGTTTAACAAAAGTGTGATATGTAACATATGTGTAATCCTTAATTATTCACACATTTCATAGCATGTAAAGGAATGTTTCAAAAGCTTGAGGGGCCACCATGGATGATTACCATTACCAATGCACAACCCATTATGGAATTTTTTTCTTTCTTGGTGGAATGCATAGAACTGAACACGGTAGAAAAATAGCTAGGTAGTTATTATTGGTTTTAGCAAGGAAAATCAACGAAACATCCCTCATCCAAGAGGGTTGTTCAAAAGGCTAAGGGGCCATAGAAAAGGACACCAATGTCTTATCCTAAATCCTAGGCCTTCATTTTCAAGTCAACAACAATCAAGTGAGACTTGTTTTATTTAAGGAGGGGACCACCCTAAAAAGAAATGTACACAAAAGGGCAAGGGGTAGTGCCAAATTTCATTTGTGTAATTACAATGTTCCCATTGCCACAAAGTTGTTCATGATGTTGATCATTGCTTTTAATTGCATTTTGAATTACAACAAGGTCAATCATAATCTGCCAACATTAACCACTTGGGTGAGAATGTGGGAGAAACACTCAAAGGAAAAATGTTACAAGCAAAGGCAAGACTATTAAATCAATTAAACCAAGGACAAGCCAATATCATGGAAACTAGATTTGCACATTTGTAGGTGTTCCTAGCAAACATAGCCTTTCAAGTGAAACCTACATCAAGTTCCAATAACCTTAAAGGGTGAAATAACTCCATATTATTTGATTCAAATCCAAATTTTAATTTTTTTCATGGGGAAATTTGTTTTGGATCCTTAACAAAAGGGTGCATGATATTTAGCTAAAGGAAGGTTCACAAGTGCTAGAATGTGGTGGAAACCATGTTAAGGTGCAAACGTCAAAAACTATGTCAAATAGTGGTGAAAACACAAGAAGAAAAATTGTCATGCAACTATTATATGCAACTGATTTAGTTGCATGCAACACATGCAACTGAACTATACCTCATAGTTACATAGGACAAGTTGCACATGCCCAACAATTACATGTGATAATATGTATGTGAATAGTATATATGGTATGGATTTATATTTTATACATTTATATTACACTACGGGGGTTATCAATGGTGACACATGGCATCTCAACCTTATTTCAATATTCATCATTATTAATAAATTCATAATATTTCAGCCATCCAATAAAATGTGAATCAAAATTTGACACATGTTCATTTGTCAATGCCAATTATATGGTGACACATGGTATTTGGACATTATTTCTATATTCATCATTATTAATAAATGATTAATATCTTAGCCATCTAATAAAATGTGAATTGAATTTTGACATGTGTTCATTTGCGAAGGCTAACTATATGGTGACATGCGGCACTTAAACCCATTAATTATTATTTTTCATTAATTAAATAGGTAGGTAGGATGGTAAGGTTAAGTTAACTAGGTAGGTTTTAAATAATCCAATTTTATGTTTGAATTTAGCTTTTATAGTTGAACCTTTTTCATTAGCTCATTCCAAATAACATTTGGTATTTGATTTGTGAACAAAACAAATGCACCGAGTTATATAATGTTCACATTTGAAATCTAAGGCAAAAAATACAAGATACAAAATTTAGTTGCAAACATAACCAATGTAGTTGCAACCTACATGCAAATATTATGTGTTACTTTTGCCATATTAACAAAGTTTACCTACTCGCTATATTAATTATATTATATGAAATAGATTTTAATATTTAGTAATAAATATATAACATGATATATTATTATATATTATTATATATAATATCTATGACTACTTATAATAATATTTTTACCTAATTTAAGCTAGTATCTAACTTAATTCAATATTTAGCCTAAATTAAAGTACTTATAGGCTAACTAATGACTTTACTAACCATAAATATATTATGACAATAAAATTATTAACAACTAACCATAATGATGATAATAATATAACATGTAACATTCACTACAAACATTAATTTAAATAATTAACAATAATTAATGATAAATAATGATAAATTAACCAATGTAGCCTAGCCACAAATATATTATCATAATTTATTTTTTATAAAAAAAACAGTAATAATTTTATTAACAAATAATTTTATTTATAACAATATTATGATTATAAATATTCACTATTAACATTAATTATATTAATTTATAATGAATTAATAGTATTATAACATCATAACCTAGCTTAGGCTAACTAATGTAACTTATTAGCCACATGTATAATAATTATTATTATTTATTAATAATTATTATTAATAATCTGTATTAATAGTAATAAAATAGTATAATATTATTATATAGCTTAAGCCAAGTTATTCATATGCTAGCAAATGTAACCTATTAGGCATAAGTATATTAACATAATTAATTTTACAAAAAAATAATTTAAAATATTAAAATTACTATTGTTTTAAAAAATTAGTGAATAATAAATTTTTTTTATTAGTAAGTACGTATAAGTTTAATAATTATAAATATAATTTAAAATTCTGATTTATAGGTATTATTGCCTATAATAATTAATGATTTTAAAATATTATATTATAATAATCTTTTAATTTAAACTAGTAGCTAACCTAGGTTAGAATATTTAAAGGCTAGCAAGTGTAACCTACTAATTAATCATAGCTAAATTGACATTCATAATAGTCATATTAATAAATATAATTATAGTTCTAACAAATTATATATATATATATATGATTACCTACGATGATTAATAATATAATAATATAATTGCATGGCCTAGGCTAGGCCATGCCATTTTAACAATGCCCCACATGTTGCAAAATCACTATTTTTCGTAATCCCATGTCATTTTCCCCATAAACCTATTTTTTTTACCATTTGTACATTTAATCTCTAATGCAATGAATGCATTTTGAAGCATATATTCCATTTACAAATTTTGATATATGCCTTCATGATTCTTACATATATACATTGCAAGCTATTTGTAGTTTCACATTCATCATGCAACTTATAACATGTACTTTTGCATTTATCATATATATATATATCATCTTTTGTGCCATGTTTTTTCCAAATCCTTATTCATTTATCTCAACCATTGAATATGGTACATGGGAGACATATATGTTTAATCATCTCAAGTCCATAAAAAATACAAGTATAATTATGTGTCTCGCATGTAATCATTTATACATAGTAGGGACAAGATTAGCTTGTCACCAATTAGCATGTTCCATTTAAAGACAATCATCAACGATAGGAGTTGCGATGCCTTGATCATTACCAAGTTCCCCTTTTCTTTCGTTTAAACATGGATCACATTTGTAGATATCATCAATGCTTTCCATTTGGGTTTACCACACCCCTGTTCATACCACCATATCCATATGTTATTTATGTTAATGTTCAACATGCCTTGCATATTCTTTTAGTTCGTATGGTCATTGACCATTCAACATTGTAACTTGGCATGCATTTTGCCTTTCATTTTTTGTGTTTGTTTTTTCCTTCATGAGGTGATGGAAAAGGCCACTAAAAGACTCGTTTTTGCTTCCATCAATGCATAATAAGCATTGGGAGACATTACAAAAGGAACACATGATTAAAGTTTGGGCTCTAGTTTTCGAAGATTTTCAAAGATGGCTTTGGATCTTTCTCCACCTCCATTGGCACAATTGTGTTGTACACAAGTAGTTGCACATGTAGAAAAATACCTTCGAGTAGTGCGTGTATTGGCTTTGAGAATTTTGGTGGTCCCATTTGATGAAACCACATTAGCCTTTCGCCTTTTTCATTCATTGCAAAAGGTCGACCTCCCTACTTTTGTCAATGATTTCCATTTAGACAAAGGTTATTTTAGATTGGGATGCATTTTTTTTGCTTTGGCGTGTTCATCATGTCTTTCATTTGATAAACCTTTAAGTATGGTGTGTATGAGTTTTTTACAATATTTTTTTGTCCCATATGACTTTGTAAGTGTTTTTGATCTATTTTTTGAAGTATGTGGACACATTGTTCATATTCAAGTTCCCCATATGTATCACATTTGTTTGTGACGTCACGATTATTAGCTTTGGAAAAGTAAATTGGTGACATCCGATCCATCACAATTGGAAAGGTGACCTATTGATTGGTCACATGCACATTTGCCATTTAATTCAAGGATACATATGCCTAACGTTTTAGTCCTCACCAATTTGGTGTGATGACATGGGGTGAGTGTGAAACAATGGTCCATGGGGTTTGTAGTATGTTGGATTTGCATTCAAATTGGGTGTTATTAAAGGTGGACATTTATAATGCTTTCAATTCCATATAAGAGACAATCATATATTAAAAGTTATGATTTTCTTCTGGTACCTTAGATCAAATTTTCCCATTTATTTAATGATTTTATGTGTGCCCATCCCCACAATATATTTGGTAAGTTTCTCAACACATGGCTTTCATAATCATTCATTTGAATATGGTACACATTAGGGGGATCCTTTCGGTGAAATGTTGTTTACCATAACACATTTTTGTGTTTTCAACCCTACTAATGCAACTTGCCCTACTTGTGGTTTTTCTTCATTTGTTGATGATACGCATATTGTTGGTCCTACTTCGGATGTGGTACTTTTTTTTTACGACTATAAGCAAAATTTGTTACATTAGAACTTTCCATTTAACTAGTGAAGTGAATAGCTTGTACTTCATAGGGATTAAACTTGTCCATATCATTTTTTGTAGGCTTTTTAGCACCCAACATAGGTTTTCATATTCTAGATGCACCAATATATTTTATGCCATTTGTGAAGTCCTTTGTTGCAAAGGCATTTAAAAAAGATTTCAACACCATAATTAACCCCTATGCTTATAAATCCATAACTAGTCATTACAATGCTTTCATTTTATTATGTGTAACACCCATGTTATTTACTACATATCATATTTTCATTTCCGTGTATCTTGCAACATTACGCCAAGTTTGATTCATGTATCATGGTTATGTAACAAAAATTATTGGGCACGTGACCTTTTGGCATTACGATGGGTCATTTGGCTTGTTTTCAAATCACTTACCTATTTTTTAGCATGGCTTGGCTTATCCTCGATGGTTCAATTACTACCTGCACCTTTTTGGGATGTTCGGTTTTGATCATTCATGCATTTGTCATTCTTTTTAATGGGATGATCGCCTTATTATTTTCAATGCAATGGCGCATGTCAAGACTAACATTATTATCTTCTAATTGGCACTACAAAGTACTTGAATTTTACTACCTTAAGTTGTCCATTATCAGGTCCCCCTTTGAAAAGTCTTGTGGCATAATCGTAATTTCATTTACAAGTTTATTTGACAAATCACTTACACAAGTTTGCCACACTTCTACTAGATGTTCCCATGAATGCCACATGAACACATTACAAACTTACAATATCAAGAAATTTTAATGGAATTTGTGCAAAAGTTGTAAAACAATGTCTTTGCAACATCTGTGGGTTTCAAATGTAAAAATGACATGAAAAATATACATATTACTTTTATATAAATGATATTACTTTTCTACTTGTGATGTTCTGATGTGAAATATGTATAATTTATGTTTTAATTAAATCTGTGCAAGTATTGTGATGCATTTTTGGATAAAATTATGTGATTTTTATGTATTAAACATGAACATTCATGTATGTCATTCAAAAACAATGTTTCATCCATTTGAATATTTAAGATATTGAATACATATAAATATCGTTCATATTAACCATAGCATAAAATTCATGTGATTTTTGTACAAACCTATGAAGCCTGGTAAATTAGTGATGCATGTTTTTGATCTTGTGCACGTTCATTCATGAACATTTAACTATTAACCCATCTTACCACACTTGCATTTTCTTTGTCCTTACTTCATTTCCTTACAACGTTACGTGCCCACCTTCATTTGCCACATCTTATAATTACACATGTTTCATGTTATTAGTGTGGACATATTGTTGATGATTTAGGTATCCATATGCTTTAGTGCATGTGTAGGAAAATACATTACAACCAATGATACTCTTCAAATATTGTTGCAACTATTATTTTGGAAAATGGAACACATGTACAAATAAAGGTTTTTCACCTTTTCCCCCACCACATTTAATAACAAATTCACATTCTTATATCTAAATACAACTTTTGTACCTTAACAAATGTTATCATAGTTGATCAAATTCGCTCATATATGATATAACGTGCATTGTCCACAATAATGCATGTAATAACAAATACCATTTAAGAAAAAATATGATCATATGCAGAGCTGCAACATGAAATGATTTCATTCCCCTTGTTGTAAAGACTTATGGTTGTCCTCATTCTCATTTTGAATTTTTTTTCATTTTTTAATGCCCATGCCATTATAGTTCATCATTACCAGTCTTATTTATTTCTTGTGATGTTATTTTTTATTATCAATGGCATGGATCCATAGCTCTCCAATGCACATAAAACATTGCCATTTTTCAATGTGATGTGAGCTTTGGAAACATTATTCATTTGTTCCACACATCATAACTGGTACACCTTCATTGTAAGCTAATTTGTGATAAACGACACCTTTTTATTTTACAATTTTCTATTTTATTAGTGTATTGGTGGTGTCTTGATTCTTATGTTCTTTTGTGATTTGTGTTTTTGGGCTTTTATTTGCTTTTGTATTTCTTATGGATGAGTTCCTGTCCTTGCCTTTTTTATATACAAGGTTTTTATTCTAATAGTTAGAAAGGTCGATGTGTATTCCTACCATCCAACTGTATATGTGGGTGCAATTTAGAGAGGATTTGCGTTACCAAACCCAATTTACATATCTAATTAACCAACTAAAAACTCCACATGATAATTGTTTAAATCATTCATCTTCCCCCTTCATTTCACCCGATCAACTCCCACTTTCCCTTCTCCCCACTTTACTTTATTGTCATCTCATTAAAGATTTTAACCATTAAATTCAATTTCACACCAAGGGTCAACATGGATATTTTTATTTTATTTAACTCTATCTTGATTTGGGGTTAAAAAACAAAAATATAAGTAGTAAACTAACCTATGTTCACAAAAAAAACAAAAAACAAAAAAGTTTAATGGGGTTAATTTAGCCTCTATGTGGAATGTTCACATTGAAGGGTTTTCCAAATTATGTAGAAGGTTTGGGCAACTTGGGGAAAAATAAGATTATTTTTCTATAACACCACCCAAAATGGTAGTTTGGAGAATTTTTGAATTTTTTTTCCCAAGATGTTCAAAAATTTGTGGGCCAATTTAGAAATTTCATGTTGCCCAATAATTTTAAACATATTAGAAAGGTTGAAAAATCTCAATTTTTCACTTTTCAAAATCCTCGTTTTGGTAAATTTTTGACCAATTTTGACATATTCATGTTGCCTAAATAAAGGTTGAAAAAATTTCATTTGTGCCCAATTTTTTTGAGCACTCTAGAAAAATCTTAATGCTAAAAATAATTTGGGCAATTTTTGAATTTTTATGTTGTTGGATAATTTTGGGTAAATAATGAAAGTTGAAAAGGTTGTCATTACCTGCCAAAAATTTTAGGCAACATGGAAAAAGGTTTCCAAGGTGCTTGAATTTTTTTGGCAGATTTATAAAAACTTTATTCAGGTTGCCCCAAAAAATCCTCAGTGTCTCCCACCATTTTGAGTGCTCTCTCCTTCAAAAAAAGAATAACATTAAAAGCTATTGGGAACATAAAGGGGGTATTCTAAACTTTTGAAATCAAGGGGTCAAATTAACCTTTATATTCCATTCTAACTTGATCCCAAATCTAGGAAAAATGAAGATATTCATTCTTAGGGTTAGCATATCAAGTAGCACATTTGATCGCAAAGGACTCTTAACCCCAACCAATGCTAAGACAATTTTTACCCTTATTGTGTGAATGGGATAGAATTCGGGTTAATTTAGTCTTTTAATTTATTCCTTTTATTGCTTCACGAACTTTATATATTTTTATTCTTGATATATCATACCTATGACCAATGTTTGGCACAAAATAATTCTCATGAAGTTTTACCATGATATTTTGTTGAATTGTTGAAAATCAAATTATCAACTTGTGAATTGTCTCAGCCTTTTTGCAAATACACAACTCTAAGTGTATTTTACATATTTATTCCTCAATTGTTGAAATTTTGGAAAATTGAAATTGTCAAACCTCATTTTAAAAAATAAATAAATATTTAGCCAGGAAATACCAAAAACCAATTGTACGTCTAGAAATATAATGAAACATACTCCAATATTCAAGTGACCCAAAAATTATTTCCTAGATTGATTTTTGGAATAGAGGTGAACAAGTTTTAAATCTTTTGAATTTTCAACCGAAAACCAATAATGAATTACATATGGCCCACCATCACCAAATGATTTTTTTGTGCAAAAATTTATCATTTCATGCCAAAATAAAGGGGGCTACCTAGGTTGTTGAGGGTTATGTGAATTAAAATCACCAAAATCATCATATTTTGAGACAAAAAAACCTTTCAGTTTGTCATATTTAGAAATTGGCTTCTTTCTTGTCATTATAACACAAGAAAATCCTTGAAATTTGGAATCACCTTTCTAACTTGTAGCCAAATTTTGGTACAACCTATTTTAAATGATTGTCATCCCACCTATTTTGCAAATAACTCGAATTTAGGTTTACATAGGTGTTTTCCAGAGAATCATCAAATGGAACTCGATTGGGAATTGGATTCTTTTTTGAGACCAAACCTAAACTAGACCCAAAACCTTGTGGAACCTTTTTTTAAGCATGTTCTAATTCTTTAAATATGTTGTAGGGCTCAATTTTTTTACCAATGGCAACTTGTGATTGTACAATTATATTTCTTACACAACATCCAATTTTGAACAATGTCTAATGTAAATGTGATATTGTAAAATTTATTTAAAACTCCTTCTATTGAGGGTTTGAGCTTAGTTTTTACAATTTCTAAATTCTTGGATTTTAATTCTAGCTTGTTTTTTTCAAATTCAAAAACCTTTAGGCCTAGTTCAAAAATCAGGTTTAGTCTCATGTATGGTACACATTACACATTCCTAAATGCTAAAAATTATATGGATACAAAGTTTTACAAAAAATTCATCCTTTTTTATTAATTAATGAAGGGTGAAATTAAGTTTTTTTTTGTTTTTAAGGAGACATTTCAATTCACAATTTTTTTGAAATATTAGGTAATAAAAGGGTTTGTCTCTGTCATAGGCTTAGCCTCGGGCTTGCGATCAAAGCAAGGACTTGCAAGGGTGCGGGCCAAAAGTGGAACCCGGGAGTTACATTTCATGCTCCCGATTTAAAATGGGTTTACATGACCCATTTGAGTAATTAAAACACAAGTTATGGCCAAAAGAGGGTTCGAAAGTCAAATTGTCAATGTGACTACTGACCATTAAAAGTTGGGAGTCACCTTGATTTCCTTATGTGTAATTGGCGTGCCACATATCATTAGAAAGTTCTTAACGAGGACTACAACTTTGTTTAACCTCACCTCAATTGGAGGTCTGCACACAAAGTTATACACCTCCAAAATTATGGGAATCCTAATTTTGGGAAATTTGGGACTCCCATTTGGGAGTCCTAGGACAAAATGCCATTTGGATGCTGGCCCCATGGCCACGCACATAATATACTATATTAAAGTTACATTGTTTGTCTGTCTGTCTGTCCGGGCAGTTTCCAGGCACTGCCCGGACCTTTGTTTTTTTGTTTTTTTTTTTTTGAAAGTTCAACTTTAACTATTTATTATATGGGATAAAAGTGTGATGATATTGGAAACATCTTGGGAAACAATTGAGAACATGAAAAAACCTCTCCATCCCAACTTAACCCAAAAGAAACAAATCAGGCCCTTTTGAGTAGCATTTTTTTAATGCAAAGTTTTGCCAAAATGCAAAATCCAACAATGGTGAACAAATCCTGAAAAGGGGGAAGAAAATGAAAAAATAACAAAAAATGTAGGGATAGAATTTAAAGGTTCACAACTTTTGCACCATATGTTTGAATTCTATCATTGTTCCTCGTGATGACAATAACTACATCAAAGGAAACAAACCCCTTTTCATCAAATCCAAATCACATCATTTCATTTTGTGCCAATTTTCATTCGCAAGGAGATCATTTTCCTTAAATTTTTGTTAATAAGTTTTTATAGTCTTTAAGTTTTTTTAGTCATTAACATTTCATTGAAAGCATAAGGTTTGTTGCAAGTAGCCCAACTTTAATCAACATAATGTTACCAAACCATTTTTTACAAAAAATTTTAAATGGGGAAAGCCCAACAAGCAACATTCAAGGCCTATAGATATGTCAAGGTTCATTTATGGTAGTTCCATTGAATGTGTAAAGGGTCCTTCAATTCAAATGTCACGAACGCTTTAAAATTCAATTGGATTATAATTGTTTAAGTCTAACGTGTTGCAAGTTCATGGATGATGAAATTGAAGTGTGAGTGATATGCAAGATCCATGTGTTTTTGAATCAATATATACCTTCACATAGTGGATAAAGTGTGAAAAAAGAAGAACATTCCATGCAAAAGTTGAATCCATGTGATTGGGGTTTTGTGTAATGGTCATTTGAGCAATTTAATTTTTCTTATGCATTATGTAGTAGGGTTGCTAGGTTATCTTTTGGTGAGTTCTTTCATAGGAATAAAGGAGGAATGAATGGTTCTTGAGGGATCTTAACGGATCAAAATATTTGGTGATCCATTATGGTTGTTAAAGGGATTGTAGACTTGTTTCTAGTAAATTATAAAGACTTGTGTTATTGCATTATTTTGTTTAATGTCACTCCAAACCCTCCCCCTTTAATGAGTCCCCTTTTGTTTCATTCAAGCCCACAATATACTTGTTTCCCCTCTTTTCTTTTGTTTGGATGAAAAGGTTGAAACACCCAAGGTTACAATAACACGTCATGAGAAAATGCTCACAAAAAAAATTTCAAAATCTAACTAGTATGACTAAGTCTCATTTTGTAAATTACATCCTAGAAATATAATCCTACATGATTTGAGTTTGGAGGCTTGACACTATCTTACATGATTTGAAATAAGATGTTTAAAACTCAGTGTAGGGTATTATCAACCAAGTAAGTTTTCTTGATATCGGCTTGTCATTATAGAGATGTTTTTTCGCTAAAGTCGAATGTCATAAATAGATGGTCACATATTTGGTGTTCAAATTCCTCTTGGCATTTATGTAATTGCTGGTATTGTAATACACGTGTATGTTATAATGTTAAGAATTTGCATTTTGTAAATGGATTTGGAACAATTTTGATGTTCACACATTGCCATTGGGATGCCCTTAGCATGTAAAGATCACCTAAGGTTGTTAAATACAAGGTAGGCTAGATTTTGTTCCAACATCAAAACCAGTTCGAGCTCATTTGTGAATTTGTTAGTCAATTTCATAAATCAATGTCACAAATTCATAATGGAACAAAAATGGCAAATTTGAGGTAAGAAAAAAGCAAATGTGCCAAGCAAAGTTTATAAGTTATGACATTTTTCAATTATTCTATTATAACTTTAAGTTCCTTGTATATATTTTAGTGCATAAAACCTTGAACCCAATTTTTCCAATCAAATTGGGTGCATTTCCAAATCTCAATAATCACTTTGAATCCCCCCTCCTTGTTGCACATATAATCATTTGCCCATTTAGTCACTAATTTCAATATTCTAATATGCTAGATGTTTTCATAATTATGGGGATATAATTTTGTAACTTCTTGTACAATTTATGGTTCTATTTTCCTCACCAACTTTTCAAACATGTTGGCAAATTCTTTTTTTTAGTTACACATTATTTCCCTAGGATAATTTGCCATGCCACATTGCCCTAATTTGTTCTTATTTTCATCACAACATTTAGTCATTCTAGTAGGAGTCTTCAAATTTTGGTCATGGTTTATGCCATAAATTTTCCTTCAAGTCAACAACAAACCCTTACGGTCATTGTCTTTTATTTCCAATTGTTTGTTTTTTTAAGCTATTTATACAAACGGAGGATTGTCACACATGAAGTCTAGAATTGTGAAACAAGTAGGTTTCATTGCCATCAAATTGTGTGTGTGTTTTTAAGGGGGTTGGAAGTGGCAATTTTGATGATTCAAGGAAACATGAGCTACATACAAGCGGAAAAGGTTTGTTTGTGAGGCCTTCCTTCCTTCCTATTTTATTTTGGGGTGTAATTAGAAGTTTTATTTAGTTTATGTGTGTTTTCATTTTCAAATATAAGTTTTGAATTCATTGTTCTTGCAATTTGGATTTATTTGATTATGTTGTATTTCACATCCAAGTGTGCTTGAAGTTGGAATTAAATTTGGTTTTATTATGTGGACAATCAACATTATACCTACAAAACATAATCAATGTTTTTGTTATAGCTTGAGGATGAGTTTAACATATATCAAACAACACCTTTTCAAACCCTTAAGTTGGCCCATAAAGAACAAGTTAAAAGTTGATAAACTCCTCATCATCACCATCCTAGTAGGCAAGTCAATTTGTGAGCATTTCTAAAATTGATGTTTCTGTTAATTCTTAAGTCGCAAGGGTTTGACTTTCTTTCCCCCATCTTTTCACCATTTTTTCAATTTATTGTTTCTTCCACCTATTTTGAATCAATGTTTTTTTCACCCATTTTGAATTGATGTTCTAGTTGTAGTTTCATAACCATGTTAAACTTTACATCATGTACATTGTTGTATCAAATTTATTTATTTATTTATTTTTGGTAGTGCAATAACACCACTATATCTAAAAAATGATACTTTGGGAAATTTCATAGGTTTTGGTTGTACAACTTTGCCTTACCTTTCATTTAATAATTATGCCAACAAAATATTGTATAATGTCTTTCTTTTAAAAATCCCTTTTGTTGTATAAACTTTTTGTGTCTTTATTTGATATTATAATGTGTTTGCATGTGTGTTATTATATTAATTTGTTAAATTTACTAATTGTTTAACATTGTGTCCAAGAACAATTGTTAATGACATTATTGTTTTAAAGTCCAAGACTAAATGTTGGTATTTGGCAAAAGTTGAAGAAAAAGGGGTCCAACCATGTTAATGGGCAAAAACATCCTTAGGTGGACCACTAAGAATGTCACACCTTGATTTTCCTAGACTCATCAAACTTAAAAAAATCACAGGATACATTTAAATTTTAAAAATCTTTTTTTTAAAAAATGAGTACATTTATAAGGTTCCATAGATTTTGAAATTCCAATAATATCAAAAATATTGTGTATTTTTATGTTCCTAATTATTGCATTTAGAAAAAGTTTCAAGAATGTAATGATGGCCACCTTTCCTTGAACTTTTTGGTTAAGAACACAAATTTTAAACATGATTTGAAAAATATTTTTTGAATTTTTTTCCTAAGGTAATTTGGAAGTCAATATGTACTTTTTATTAGCCAATTAATTGAGTAAATATAATTTGGTTGTGAATTTCCAAAGTCAAGGCTATCAATTTTTGAAGGGGCCATTTTAATGAGTATTTTGTTTTAAAAATTTAAATTTAAAAATCCAAATTAAACTTCAAGCCACATATTAGTGCAATTGATAAACATAAGAATAAAAAAAATTATAGTTGTGAAAACATTTAAAGTAATAGGCCCAAGAAAATGATTTGTGCATTTTTGGTTCCTTAACCATTCCTTGAGGTGGTTCTTAACAATTCACCCAAGGATGTTTTCACATTATAGGAACCAAAAGTAGTTGCAACCAATGTTGTCCAATTTTTTACTTAAAAAAAAACCTTTAATCTTGGTTTTATTTTTAAATTTTTTTTATAGAACCTATTGTCTAATCTTGAAATTGTTCATTTGGATTTTTAAATCATTTTATTCCTATCATTTACACAAATAATTTAAAGTTGGTGTGGTTTAAAACAAGGTTTGATTCCATTTCCATTAAACACAACTATAGATAAAATAAATTGATAATTTGGCTTATTCAACTGAGACACGCTATTTCAAAAATAATAAAATATAATATTTATTATGTACAAGTAATCAATTATAATAATTTGGCTAAAATTCAAGGTCAAATTTGTATTTTTAATTATAAAAGTGTACTTATGTACATAGAAAACCTTAACCCTTATTAAATGGAGCAACGCTTTCACTTCAAGTTTTAATTCAATTACAAAAATAGGCCAATTTTAAAATTAGGTTTTAATGGCAATTCCAAGGAAAATTGGAACCTTTCATCCAAAAACCCTGAAGAGTGTAAGTAATAATTAAAGTGAACAACTTGATTACTTTGTCAAAATTGGAATAAATAGATTTAAAATCACAACAAAACCCACTATAAAATTGTGGAACATTGAATGTTTTCATTTCAATGATTAAATATAATATATGTTTACACTAATGTGCATTGATTTTCATATTTGAAATTATAAAAATAGGTTTTAAGTATATTTTTTCAAAATATATATTATATCTTCTTTTCACTATGGGCTTTTGGTTTCAAGTGGTGTCAAGTAGGTTCTTACAATTTTATTTATTTATTTATTCTAATGAATTGCTAAACATATGTTGATCTTCATTTCCTAACTTATTACATATTAGTTTCATTAATTTTTTTAACCAAAAAGTAAATTTGAACACATTTTTTTAGTTGGTTTCAAATGTACTTTTTATTTACATTTCAATTTTTTTTTAAAATTAGATTTTCATAAAGCAAAATAATGTTACTTGACACATATTTTCACCTAATTTGATGTTATTTTATGGTAGTTATATGAGTGGTGTAAGGTTGAAGTGGAAACATATTTTTTTCTGTTACTTTTATTTTACTTTGACCTTGAAAATTAATTTATAACTTGGACCTTTACTTACTAGAATTTAAAAACTTGCCAACACTAGTTGTAACCAATGTTGTTTTGGTATATAAGATTAGAGATCGGTACCAATATTCATATGAACATTAGTATCAAATACCAAATTAATTTAGTATGATTTAAATCTAGTACCAACTTAATACTAGTACAAGCTAGTAGGGACTTAAAGTAATACCAAGCTCATACCAATCTATATATCAAACATATACTTACCATCTACTAGTCCAAAATTGGTATTGAACTTAATACTAGTATCAAGCTAATATCAAAAAAATTTAAAATAACCACTACCAATGTAAAATTAATATGAAAAATAATAATAAATGCCAATACCAATACCGGCTAGTATCAAAATAAATTGATACCAGACCAACATTAATTGTAACCATTGTTCATATATTTCATGTTTTAAATTGAAATTTTAGATTTATTTATTTAATAACATTCGTTATGTATAATGAAAACATATGAATTTTTTAAAAAATCAATTGAACAATTAAAAAAACCCAAAAAACACTTTGAAAACAATTATAATAATGTTTTTAAATAATAAAGGTCTTGTACAAGGATATGAAAAGATTTAAAATGAAATATTTTTGATAAAATTTTAATGTAAAATTTTAATTAATAATATAATTTTTTTTAACATTTTAAAAAATCTAAAATTTCCAATAATATTATATGAAATAAGTAGTCACTTAAAGGGCAATTGGATTAATAATTTTATTGAGATCAAAGTTATTACATTATGATAACAAATAAAATGGATTTAGGAAGTTTTAGTTGAAGAGGAATTTCAACCAACTGTTGTGGAGTTAACATCTATCTTATAAGCAAAGCCAAATAATAACAAAGGCAAACATGGAATCATATCCAAGATCAAGATGTCATTTTCGAAGTCTTTGAAGCAAAATATACTTAAGCATGTAGCAATAACTTTTGAAGAGGTTAAAAGAATGCTAGAAACTGAGGAATCTTCCACTCCCCGATCTAAGGTATGCAATAAGTTGTTACTTTGTTTTCATGAATACATTCTATAAATTTTTGTTTACACCTTATTGCAAAAGCATCTTTGACCTCCATTTTCTATTTGCTTTGAATGTTTCTTGCTATAATATGTTGTTTGTTTTAATCTTTGTTTTAAAATGGGGTTTTAGTTTGACATCATGTATCTTTGGATGGTTGATGCTTGAGTTCATATAAATTAAGTATATCAATGTGCATATCATGATAGTGTTCTTTCTTGATTCCTATGGCCATTCCTATGGTCTCTCTCAATTTCTCTCCTTATTGTGTGAATGGGGGCATTGTTAGAATTGTTCAGAATTATACCTCATGATATCCAATTTTTTCTTTTACAATATTTCCAATTTCAACCTCCTTATGACTAATCGATTAATCTTCCATAAAATATTACATAAAAAATAAATGCATGTAAGTAATAATTATAACTTAATTATAGTATAAATATAAATGACCTAAAAATATATGAAATAATTATAGTATGAAAATAATAATATAATAACCAAATTAATGTAGATAACCTATTTGCTAGGCATAGCTAATAAACTATACAAGTTAGTAAAGTAAGTGTTGTTAAAGTAGGATGTAGGAAAATAACGTAGGTTATGTACCAAGCTTATAAATAATGTATGAACAACCCATTTTTAGTCCATATAAACAATTTGGAATGAAATTCAATATGAGAATTTGAATTTCTCAACAGTTTAGCCAATTAACAAATCCATTTAAATTTCACAAGTCCACTATTGATAATGAATGCACTTTTTTCAAAAAAAATTGTGCAAATGTTTTCATAATCAAGTTGTTAATTTATAATGAGTCATCATTTAATGTATTTAAGATTAAATTATTCCCCATAAACATTTAAACACAAAGCACCTTGTGTAAATTACCATTGTGACACCAAAAGTGAACCATTATAGTTTACATTCACCTTTTTCCAATTTGGTTTTCGTTGCCATTTATATGAATTTTGCTACAATTTTTTAAAGCAAACTCCAAATTCACCTTCAATTTTTTTCCTTGCATTTATGATCTTCAACTTTACAAATGTAATAAAAGTGATACAACTTGACAATCTTTTGCACTTTAGTGAAAAAAAGGCTATTGTTTTTTACTCCTTCTAAACCCTAGTCATGCCATCAATAACTTCAAATTCTTTTAGGTATTTTGCATTCATCCTAAAGATATCTTGTTTACAAGTCCATTTCATTCCCATCACTCTTGTATTTTCTCACTTTTCACATTTTACCCCAACTTGGTAAGAGGCTAAACCTCTTAAAGGAACATTGTTTTCCTTACCAATTTTATGAACAACCCATTTGGTAAAGTGAATAGATTTTTCTATCCTTAACCCAAAGGGGTTCTTTTAAAGGCCCTTATTTGTGATGTTGTTGGTGCTAACATTTCCATTCAAACTTCCCTTTGTACAATTCCCTTAATGCTTGCCAATGGATTCTAAATGTCTTATAATGGTAGCTTCATCCTACTAGCTAGTATGTATTCCTATTCCTTTGTTGTTTAGGGTTGAAATCATGTCCTTCCATTTGAAGGAGTAGACTTGGGCATGTTGGTGTTGGAATGTGACTAAAGGAGCTAAGATCTTGAGACCTTTCATCCTTGAATTCCTAGTCCCATTGGATATCAACCTTACTCCTATGATCTTCCAAAGTCAATTGTGAAAAGCTCCCCCCCTCTTGTGTGGTTCTTACATCATGGGATCCCAAGATTACTTGTGGTTGTTCCATTTATAATAACTTGATGTTTTCTCAACTTGCCCTTTTATCCTTTGCCACCCTATCCATTCAATTTAAGGGCATGCTAATGGCATAGGCCTAGGGTTTCCACACATAATTATTTTCCAATTAATTCTTGTTATGCATGCCTTTTGGTCCCTACAACCTTACAGGGGGACCATGCCATTGTGTGTGCATTAATTAAGTACAATTCTACTCCCTGAAAGGTGTTAGTTGCCTAATCACTTTTGTTTCCAACTCAATCACCCTTGGTAGTTAGGTTATCAACCACCGCCTTTAATACATCACCTCCTTTGTTTGCAAATTCAAGGGTGCAATTCACTCCATTCTTTATATTATGAACCTTAACTTGACTAGGCTTATCCACTATTATTATAGTATGTGACCAATTATCCCCATTGTGTGGAGATGTTGACTTTTTTAATAAGCCAACTATTGATTTTAGAATTGGATGGGGTTTTAGACCTCCTTTACCTTTGTTTTTTTTCTTGCTCGTCATTGTTGTAAATCTTTCCTCCTCCATTAATTGCTCACCTTTCCCACCCTTGTTGGTTTTTGCCATGCCTTTGAAGGTTTCCCCCTTTGACCTTTTCTCTATTGGGATCATCATGAAACTTTCCTATTTTTTTACTACTTGTCATTTATTTCCATCTAGTTTTAGTATCACTTCCAATGTTCATATTGTCTTTATAGACATGTTCACCTTTCCCAGGCTTGTTGGTTTTCATGTTTTACCCTTTCAATGTGATGAAAGATGGTTCAAGACAAAACCAACACCTAATTGGCAAGTAGTTATAATCAATTATAACGAAAATTGTTTCATTTGTGATCTCGTTCACCACACCAAAAGATGTCTCCCATTCTTCACCAACTTCTAGGGCTATGAAAAAATGTTGATTTGACATTTGTGTAAATTTTTTGTCGAAGCCCAAAAGATTGCCCAAGTTTGATGTAATTTCCCCAACATACAATTATGAATTATGTTGGGAGTTTTTGGATGGTGACCCATGTCAAAATCTTCATTATTTTTAAACAATCAAGGTTGAAGCATGGTATCCACTCCCAAGAAAACACATACCCCAATTGGTTTTGACATGATCCATCGCATCACATTAAGAAATGACATTAAGGTGTTAAAATTATTATTTTATAGATCATGCCCAAACCATTAGTTTTCAATAAGAAAAAACCTTTCACCAATAAGTTATTGAATGTGATTTGGCTTCCCCACATTTTTTGATTTAGGTGTGATAACCAAATGTTAAATGCTAATGGTGAAAATATTTCTCCCACAAAGCTTGCAATTACCATATGGTCTTAAAGGTATGCCATTTTTGCTTTCATCACCTCCTAATTCTCTTCAATGTTTGTTTATAAATTTTAACAAAAATCCCACATACTTGTAGTAATGTTTGGGAGGTAGCAACTCCCCTGAGGTTGCTTTAGTTGTATTGATAGAAAACTTGTTTAGTTGACATTCCAACACAACGTTAATGCCTTTCGCCATTAGAGCCTCACCTTCCATTAATGATGGGCCAATGCATCACTCACTTTGATTAATTTGAATATAATCTACAAATGTTTTCCTTGTAAACAACCCTATAGCCATTCACGAAATAATGAAAAATCATTTTCCTATTTAAAAAAACTTAGTGCAATTAGCCCACGTGAAGCACCTAAACCCATGTTTTTTCAAAACCTATGTTTTCAAGAATCCCTTACACCCCACATCGCACAAACCTTAATCATGCCCTAAAACTTGATGAAGAACATGACTTTTTAATTGAATTAAGACATCTAAACTATGTTTGTGAAGGCCAAACTATGCTTAAAGATTGACAAGAAAAGATGTTAGTTCAAATGTTTCACTTTAGAGGTGCAAACATACGTTTGTTTTTTAAGGGCCATCTCTCCCAAAACCACACCAATATGTTCAATTAATACATTAATTTGAAAATGATAAGTATTTATAGAAGGGTGAAAACATAGTCAAAAGAGCTAGAGGGCTAAAGTAAAAGTCTTTTTCCAAGGATTGTACATCACACGTATCATTTTTATGTTGGTTTATAACTTTAAATTTTGTATTTTGGGTATCCCATTTAACATTAAATTTTAGATATAAATAAATTTTGACTAAAAATTGATTTTATATCATGTATATTATACATTCATGCCCTCTATCACATAAATATAAACAACTTTTATTAAAGGCACATTTTCAAAATCCATAATTTTAGGGTCAAAAACATTTTTGAACCAAATGTGCTCAAAAATGTTATAAATTTTTTAATCGTTAATTCAAATCTTTTTGCCCTTCTATTCATCAATGTTAAAATCCTCTTCAATTTTCAAAAGGAATGGTGCACATGTGATAGAAAAGAAGGATATTTCAAAAAAAAAAGGATTATCCATTTTCAAGGTTTTAGTGCTTTAAATATATAAAAAAAGAAAGATTTGTGTCAAGCTTTGAGAATGTAAAATTTGCAATTAATGAAAAATATTCCCCAAAAATTTATGACAATCCAAACCATTATGCTTTACTTGTGATTTTTCAAACATATAAAAATGTAATTTTAAAGAGTGTTCATTCATTTGGGTGGTTCCTTTGACCGTGTTTTTACCTAGAGGGCCAAATGTGGGGTGTAGGTAAAACTTAACATTTCAAAGCATTTCCAACGAACAATTGTGAAAATGATATGTACTTTAAAATTAATAATGTTGATGGAGGGGCTAATTGTCATGTGTAAAGGTTAATCCAAAGTGAAACCCAACCACCCTTTAGCACCATAGCCCATTGGCCCACGAGGAGACCCATCTTTTTCATTAAATAACACATTTCTTTCACTATTATATTTTATGGTTTAATGGATTAATTTAATTGACCAAAAACTATTCAAAATGGACAAGCATCAAAAAGGCCATTTTGTCATTTTGGACACGTCAAGTTGAACATTTCCATTATGATTGGAGTAGTCTTTTTGACTAGTAGAGTAGTGGATCATTTTCATTGGTCATTTTTATTAGCAAAAAAGGGCGATCATTTTGATTTGTGAACTAGGGTGGTCATTTCGATTGCCATATGTTTGCCCAAACAAAATCATTTATTTAAAAAATAATATTAAATTGTGGTAAATAGGTCTAGGTAGGTAATAAAAACGTACATAGGTAGGTGGTAGCTTAACCTATCCAACCTATTTAACATATCGTACCTAGCCATGCATATAGGTTGCAAGTATTAGGAATTGAAACCCTCATTTCCATAATAATAAATTAAATTCTTATTACTGGATCACACTTTCATATGATAATAATTTTTGTCAAGTTTTTTATTTTACTTTTTGTCAAATATAATAAGTTTACGTAAATAAATAAGAATGTTAAGAAATTAGTAGGTAGGTATGTTACATGATGGTAGGTAGGAGGCAAAAGGTAGGTACATAGGTATGTAAGAATGTTAAGTAATTACAACTAAAAAGGTTGGAGGTAGGTGGCAAGGAGATAGGTAAACTTAAATATGTTGCAGTAGGATGGTACATGTATTTTGTAGGACATGGTAGGCGGAAGGTAGGAAGTAGGTCATAGGTATGTACATGTAGGTAAGTAGGAAGTTCATATGATTATAAGTAGGTGGGTTGGAGTAGGTAGGCTTAGTCAAGCGGTTTGTAGGATGACAAGTAAGTAGGTTAAATAGGTAGGTTATAGGACATAGGAGGTAGGTAGGTTAGCCGAGGCTACCTTCCTTCCTACATAGCTTGGCTTCTTAGTTAACATAGGATATCCCATTTGATTAGAATATCATTGGCCATTTTGACTAATGATGTCATTTTTTTGTTCAACTTGAATGGATGTCCCACTTGATTAGAAAATCATTGCCCATCTTGACTAAGGGTGTCATTTGCTTTTGTTCAACTTGACTCCATTTGACTAAAAGTCATTGACAATTTTGACCAAGGTGATTATTTTTTTATGGGGACAAATAAATCATTTTGGGGGGATAGTTCATCAAAGATCGTGAATATGGCATGCATGTTTTAGATTGTTAAAAGGTAACAATAATTGAATATTTTAGATATGAGCCTATTGATTTGGGATTTGTTGGGGGGTGTAGGTTTTGACTTCAATTTTGAATTGAATGGCAATGTGCATATTCATTGCTACTTGCTTGTTGATGACATTTATCCTTAGTGGTCATGTTTCATATCTACCATCCATGAGTCAAAAGGAAAAGAAAACCCATGTTTTCTCAAATCACAAGAGGCAACTTGTAAGATGTTGTTCATTATTATGGCGTCTTATAGTCAAAATGACAAGTTGTGGCCAATCCTTGTTGATGGTGGGATCCTAGTATGATTGCAAATGTAGTGATCACATGTGTCATATTACACAACATGGTAATCAAAGTTGAGCAGGGCAAGGTCTTGGAGTTAACCATTGAAGTGCCCAATGACATTCAAATGAAGTGGGGCTAATATTTGCAAAATATGTTCAAGGTTCATAAAAAATTGAAAACCAACATGTATATTATAATTTAAAGAATGATATAATTGATCACCTTTGAATAGTGAAAGGATTCACCCATCTTTGATCTTTTTGTATTTCACACAAATTTTGCATTTTGTTGTGTTTAACATTTTTAATTTTTTAAAAGTATGCAATTTAGCTTGTAAAATCTTTGAGATTTTGATTACTTAGTTCTTGCCCAATTTCTATGATTGTCGTATTACTTGTAGCAAGGGTGGAACCTTTTGTTGTTTCACTTATTTCAGGTATCACAATGTTAGTTTGTGCATTGCTATGTTTGAATTTGAGGTGAATTCAAAGTAGTTGCAGTTCCACTTGCTTTTAGAAATGAAGGATTCTTGTGCCTCATGTGATTGTAGCTAATCATTGGGCATGGAAAATAAGGCCATCATACTTTAGTTTCATGTGATGGCAATCCTTTCCAAAATGGCTATCACCATATCCATGTTGGCATGAACTTGGGCAGCGATGATGTTATTTTTTGGTTGCTTCCCATATTTCTAGTGTTCTTTTGGCCTCTTATAACTTGGTGATTGTTTTGAATATGGGGTCACATTGGGGGCGATGTTTACAACATCAAACACCTATACCCCATTATTGTTAAAGTTGTTAGTATGTTTTTTGACATATACCAAACATGAATGAAGGCAAATGCATTATGAAGTGGGTGTTGCATTTTGTACAAATGAAGAATTTTATCAAATGTATTTTGACTCCCTATCGTTGATTCACAAAGAACAAAGACAATAGTGTAATTTCCTATGAACTTCACAACATCATGCTTGATGATGCCCATTTTGTTTCTAGAGACCTTGCAAATCTTGGAGCACAATCAACAAGATGCAATTCATTGAAGTGATTTTGCACCATGTACTAAATTGTTGCAAACTTTTACTTCTTCCCTATCATTAGGTCTTCCAATACATGGAGAAACAAGCAACATAATTGTTGCTGTTCTTTTGAAACAATTTTTTTACTCTTTTCTGCTTTCGATTATGACTACGCAAGGTCATTGACTATCGTAGATGTTTTGATAATGTTCAATGATGTCTTTTGCATGCAATGATGTCATAATTACGAAACATCAAGACCTTTTCATCAATTGCATATTGGACTTGGTCAGAATCCTAATTTTTGCCAAAGCTTTTATTCATTTTTAATTTGCAAGCACAACAATGAGGTGCGATTTCAACTATTATTTTGCTTCATCATTTTTATTTTTCGCTATTGCTAAGGGTCTTAATGTCCCCCGCATTTGAGAAACTCTTAGCACCCACCATTGCACCATCCATTGAAACTTATTATGATTCAGTTGCGAATGAACCACAACCAAGCTCCCAAGCTTTCCACCATGGTAGCAAATATTGTAAACCTTCTTACTTCCCCCCTTAAACCACTAGGTAAGTGGGTAAGTATGTTAAGTAAACATGTAGGAAATGTGAGTGGTTACAACTTAGGTAGCTCAAGTATTATTATTTATGTTAGTGTCAAATTTAAATTACATTAATGTACATTTCATGGACATGAATAGACACACGTTTATTTCTTTTCTCATATTCATGTTGGTGGATAAGGGAAAAAAAAGGTGAAATAATTATAAAATGGAGATAGTTATATAAAAAAGGTGAAAGGTAATTATTAAGAAAGTTAATTAAAAAAAGTAGTTATTAAGAAAAAAAGAAATAATTAAGATTGAAAATGAGATAGTTATTTCTGAAATTGTCTTTAGAATGGGCCATGGACCATTATAGGAAAGCTTAAAAAACAAATTCCCTCCTATACCAATTCCGATTACCTTAGTAACCTTGGCCAATTCGACACTAATTATATTACTTTCAGAAATGTTGAAATTTTCACAAAATAATTTCTTCCAAATCAAAAAAAAAAAAAAATTGTTGTTGAAGGATAATAGTGAAAAATTTAGGAATATTTCATTTGTTTAAATGAAAATTTCAAAAATTAATTAATTAATTATGAGACGGACATGTGTTGTTTGTTGAAATGGCCAAGGTCCTACAGTAGTTAGTACCCATCCACTGAAATTAGACTTCAAAAAAAAAAAAAAAAGAAAAAAAAAAAGAGGTTCCCCCCCCCATATACCAGTTTCCAACTACTCATCACTGGAATTAGGCTTCTTTTGCTTGGCACCCACCGAACATGGAGAGCATGCGTATCGATATCTTTTTTATTTTTATGATTATTAAAAGTGAAGAAATGCATCTAGTCATTTTTTGAGGCGCCTCCCTTAAAAGATGGCCCCACAGTTTTCCATTCTCCCAGAATCATCCACTATTCATCCATGAGGAGAGCGTGCTGTGCCAATAATCGTAGCAAATGGACGGAGAGCGTTTCGGGTTCAAAGCGCGAGAGAGATTGTTCGTTCGTTCGCTCGTTCGTTCGTTCGTTTTTCCTTGCGGGTGTTTATCTGGTGCGCGTGAGTGCTGCGTGAGCGGCGTCGTGGTGGTGGTGGTGGTGGTGGCGTCTCTTCTCTCTCGCAGTGTGGTTTGGGTTTGAAGAAGGAGTTTTGCGAAAAATTCTGCAGCTTTGGTATTGTTGTTGCAGCAGCTGCTGTGGAACGGGATTTTTTTTTTTTTTTTTTCTTTTTTTTTGGTTTTTTTTTTTTTCTTTTTTTTTTTTTTTGTGGCGACCCCGGCTGGCTCCCCTCCAGGCCCGCTGACATTAGGTGGAATTTTTTTTTCTTCTATGTGCACACTTAACTTAACACTTA